>Ga0172362_10000098_pt1 | contig 58547 bp, 52 predicted proteins | sample LakKivs1_kivu2a2_FD_114534 | JGI IMG/M metagenome (GOLD analysis project Ga0172362, IMG submission 114534) | Sediment microbial communities from Lake Kivu, Rwanda - Sediment s1_kivu2a2 | ecosystem: Environmental > Aquatic > Freshwater > Lake > Sediment | place: Rwanda: Western Province, Lake... | reverse complement strand
GTCTCGCGCACCGTCCGTCCGGTGGCGACGAGGGCCGCGACGCGACGTTCCTGCGCCGTCAGCGCGTCGTCGCTCGTCCCGGAGGGGCGTCGCGCCGGGCTTGCGGCCCCGAGGAGCTTCGCGGCCCGCGCCCGCCACGGCTCCGCCCCGAGCTCGGCGAAGATCGCCTGCGCTTCCTCGAGCACCCGCCGGGCGTGGCTTCTGCGGCGGGCGCGGTGCAGCCGCTCGCCGTAGACGAGCAGCGTCCGCGCGCGCTCGAACGGCCACGTGCCCGGCGCGTGCAGCGCGAGCGCGGCCTCGAGCTCGCGCTCGCCGCCGTCGGCCGCGACCAGGCCGGCGCACCGCGCCGCGAGCGCGCGGGCGAGGTCGCTGCCACCGCGCGCCGCCTCGTCGGCGAACGCCGTGGCGACGGCGCGTGCCTCGTCGAGCCGCCCGATCCGTACGTAAGCCTCGACCAGATCGGGGCGCCACGGGATCACCGTCGCGTGCACGAGCCCGACCTCGTCCGAGATCCGTGCCACGAGCGGTTCGAGCGCCTCGACCGCGTCGCGCGCACGGCCCAGCGAGAGCGCGAGAAAGCCCTCCTTCGCGCGCAGCCAGACGTCCGACGTTCCGCGCACGCCCTGCGGCGAGAGAGCCCGCACGCGATCGAGGTCGGAGCGTGCCCTCCCCTCGTCACCACGCGCAGCACCGAGCCAGGCCCGCGCGAGCAGGCCGCGCTGCAGCGCATCGGTGCTGCCGCTCTCCTCCGCGACGAGCACCGTCTCGTCCGCGAGCCGTTCGCCGGTGCGCCAGTCGCCGGTGTCGCAGGCCGCGCGCACCGCGAGGCTCAGCGGGTTCGCGCGCGCCGTCCAGGCCGCCGCCTCGCCGAGGTGTGCCAGGATGCCCTCGGCGAGCGCGAGCGCGCGACGCGGCTCGTCCAGTGCGAGCCAGACGTCGATCGCCAGCGTGTGCGTGCGCATGCCGACGTTCCAGTCGAGCGGGTCGAGCGCGTCGAGGAGCGGCGCCACCTCCTCCTGCAGCGTTCGCGCGCTCGCGCCGAGCCCGCGGTAGACGCGGGCCGCCGCGAGGCAGGTGAGCACCTGCGCGCGCACCAGCGGAGCGCTCGACGGCTCGACGAGCGCCGCCGCGCGCTCTGCGCGCTCGAGCGCCTCGCCGTAGCGGCCGTCGATCATCGTCGCGAGCGCGGCGTCGGCAGCGACGGCCGCCGCGAGCGCCGGTGTCCCAGCGACCAGCGGCGCTCTCGCGACGGCGTCCATGATCCGCAGCGCCTCGTCCGGCCGCGCCAGGCCGACCAGCAGGATCGCCCGCGTGTGCTGCGCGCGCAGGTCGGCTGCGACCTCGGCGTCGATGATCGATGCCTCCTCGATGCAGGCCAGCGCCTGCTCGAGCTGTCCCGCCGACACGCGCGCGGCGCTCGCCCGCAGCAGCCGCCGCGCGCGCGTGCGCGGCGTGACGCTGAGGGTCGCGGCGCGCTCGTACGCGGACGCCGCCTCGACGTAGCCACGGCGCCCGACGGCACGCAGCGCCGCGTCGTGCAACGCTCGCGCGACCGCGTCGTCCGGACCGTCGCTCGCGTCCGCGAGGTGCCACGCCGCGCGGTCGGGCGGCGTCGCTGCGGCGAGCGCGCGGTGCGCCGACTGGCGCTCCGACGGCCGTGCGACCAGATGGTACGCCGCGGCGCGCGCCAGCGGGTGGCTGAACGTGAGGCGTCCGCCACCGAGGCTCACGAGCCCCGCGTCCTGCGCCGGCGACAGTGCGTCCGGGGAGATCCCGAGCGCGCGGCACGCGGTACGGATGCCTGCGAGGTCCGCGCCGTCGCCAGCGGCGGCGACGACGAGCGCCGCCCGCGCGGGCTGCGGCAACCTCGCGATGCGGCGTGCGAGGAGGTGCGCGAGGCGGCCAGCCGGACGGAGCGGCGTCTGTACCGGATGGCGGCCGGAGCGCTCCTCGGGGCTCAGGGAGGCCGCGAGCTCGCGCAACGCGAGCGGGTTGCCGGCGGCAGCGTCGAGCACCGCGTCGCACGGTGTGGCCGCGAGCCCGAGGCCGGTATCGGCGATGATCGCGCGCGCTGCCGTTCGCTCGACGGGCGCGAGGCGCAGCGCTTGCAGCGCGTCGATGCCGACCGGGGCGTGCTCGCCCTCGCGGAGCGCGAGGACCATGGCGACGCGCGTGCCGTCGAGCCGGCGCGCCGCGAACAGCAGGCACTCGGCGGACGCACGGTCGGCCCACTGCGCGTCGTCGATCAGCACCAGCAGGGGGCCACGCTCCGCAGCCGCGCGCAGCAGCGACAGCGTCGCGAGGCACACCGCGAAGCGGTCGCCCTGCGCCGGTGGCCCGAGCGCGAGCGCCCCGAGCAGCGCCGCACGCTGCGGCTCGGGCAGGTCGCCGGTCGTGCCGAGAAGCGGCTCGAGCAGCGCGTGCAGGACGGCGAACGGAAGCCTGCCCTCGGCCTCGGTGCAGCTCGCGGCGAGCGTCGTGCCGACGTGGCGCGCGCGCGCCGCAGCGAGCAACGCGGTCTTGCCGATGCCCGCCTCGCCGCGCAGCACCAGTGCTTCGCCGCGCCCGTCGCCTGCGGCGTCGATCAGGGCCGAGAGACGGTCCTGCTCCGCTGCGCGACCGCGCAGGACGGGCGCGTCGGTCTCGCCCGGAGCTGTCCCACCGTGCTGCTCTGCGCTCATCCCCGGGCTCCGGTGGGCTGCGCCGCGAGGGCCGCGAGCGCCCTCGGCGCGCACTTACGCCCGAGCATCCTGTCGTCGCCGCGAACGGGCACGTTGGCTGTCGCCTGCCGCGTCGGCTCGCGGATTGCCAACGGTCCCGGGTACGCCGCACGACCCCGCGGAACGCGCCCTACGCCGACCGGTACTCGTGCCACATCGTCGCCGTGATCAGCGCCAGAACGGCGAGCGTCGCCCATGGCCCGACGACGTGCGCGGCCGATGCGCAGACGATCCCCACCACGACCGGAAGGAAGACCAGCGAGCCGATGCGCTCGGCCCGGAGCAGCGAGAACAGCACCGCGAGAGCGCCCGACACGACGGCGCCGAGAGCGAAGTGGAGCGCAACCTGCCGCATGGTCCGGCCGGAAGATCGGCATTCCCGGCGCCGCTCTGTACCCCGCGGGCGCGAGGGCTGGAGCCTGGAGCGCAGCCCGCCGATGCGGCAAGCTCCGGACCGGGAGGAACCACATGCCGTTCGACATCATCGACGCCTGGGCCCAGCACCCGACGCTGCGTCACATCACCGACCCGATCTTCGAATCGCTGCGCCGCTGGACCAGGTCCGAGGCCCCCACCGAGGAGCCGCCGGTCGCGCAGACCACGGCGCTCATGGACGCGGCCGGCGTCGGGCGCGCGCTGATCAGCGCCTGGGTGGCCCCGCGCAACGTCATGATCTCGAACGACGAGGTCGCGTCGTTCGTGGCGCAGGCGCCGGAGCGGCTGATCGGCGTCGGCTCGGTCGACATCGCAAAGCCGATGGCGGCGGTGCACGAGATCCGGCGCTGCGTGAACGAGCTCGGCTTCAAGGCGATCCGCGTGCTGCCCTGGCTCTGGGAGGTGCCGCCGACCGACCGCCGCTTCTACCCGGTCTACACCGCGTGCTGCGACCTCGGCGTGCCGTTCGGCACGCAGATCGGCCACACCGGGCCGCTCATGCCCTCCGAGGTAGGGCGGCCGATCCACCTCGACCAGGTGCTGATCGACTTCCCGGAGCTGGTCGTGGTCGGCGGGCACATCGGCTACCCGTGGACCGACGAGGCGATCGCGGTCGCCGACAAGCACCGGAACTTCTTCATCGACACGTCGGCTTATGCGGCGCGCCGCTACCCGGCCGCGCTGGTCGAGTACCTGCGCGGACGCGGCCGGAAGAAGGTGCTGTTCGGCACGAACTATCCGATGATCACCCCGGCACAGGCGTTGACGGGCCTCGACGAGCTCGGCCTCGACGACGAGACTTCGGCGCTGTTCCTCGCCGGCAACGCGCGGCGCGTGTTCGCGCTGGGCTGACGTCTGCACGGGCTGCGCCCACCACGAGGGATGGACCGCGCCGTGCGCCGACGTGTTCCATCCGACGTCCGCACCGGCTTCGCCGGCCACGAAGGACGGAACTGGCAGGGCGTTCCATCCGACGTCCTAGCCGGCTTCGCCGGCCACGACCGCCGGAACCGACGCGGCGTTCGTTTCGACGCGACCGCCGGTGCGCGTCACTTCGCGCGCATGCGGTTGTTCTTCGGCTGGTGCTCGAGCTCGGCGAGCCCGAGCGCCTCCATCAGCGGCGGCACGTAGACGCCGAAGCGTCCGCGGAGCCCCTTCTTGAGGCCGTACCAGCCGCCGACGGGATTCTTCGGCGAGCGCCCCCAGGCCTCGACGGTGCCGCCCTTCGCCGGCTTCTGCTCGTCGGTACCGCCGAGATCGACCCAGTCGCCCGCCTTCTTCAGCATCGCGTGCAGGTCGTCGATGCAGCGCGCGTCGTAGTGCAGCACGGTCTTGCCGACGGTGCAGACGAGGATCTTCTTCCCGTCCTTCTCGTCGGTGTGCATGGTGAACTCCGCCGTGCCCGGCGGCGTCTTGAGACGCCAGGGGTCGTCCTTCGTGCGTTCGAGCTTCGTCGGCATCGCGTTGCTCCTCCCGCTCATTCCATCGTGCCGCGGCCGGCGCGCGCGCACCAGCGCCGGAACTCGGCGATCTCTTCCCCGTCGTACGGGGTTCCGTCCGCGTGCAGCAGGTCGTGGTGCCAGCCGCCGTCGGCGTAGAGACGCTCGAACGCAGGCCACGGCAGGTGCGTCTGCGTGCGGCCCTTCACGAGGCCCCAGTGGAAGCAGCCGATCTGCCGCTCGGCGAACCACGGCAGATGCGAGGCGGCACGCGAGCCGAGCCCGCGCGCGAGCCACTCGGTGCACAGGATCGGGCGAGCCTCCGCGCGCAGCAGCTCGACCTGCGCCGCGACCAGCTCGAGCGGCAGGTAGCTGTGAAAGCTGACGACGTCCGACATCGCGAGCAGATCGGTCTCCCGCTCCTGCCACTGCCGGCTCCACACGCCCGAGGTGAGCGGCTGCGACGGATCTGCGGAGCGCGCCCAGGCGAAGCACGCGCGCGCCAGATCCATGCTGTGCGGCCAGAGCGGATCGGCCGCGTCGGGCGCGACCTGCCGCGTGAACACGAAGTCGTTGCCGGGCTCGTTGTAGAGGTCCCACGTGACGATGCGCGCGTCGTCGCGGAAGTGCCCGACGACGTCGCGCACGTAGCGCTCGAGGTCCGGCCAGCGCGCACGGTCGCGCACCACCGCCCGCCCCGGGCTCGCCGCCGCACCGCTGTTGTGCACGCCGGGGATCGGGTCGTCCTGGCGTCCGAGGTACGGCTCGCGGCCCGAGAACGCGCAGTCGTCGAACGGACACAGCATCACGCGGATGCCGTTCGCCGCCGCGGCGCCGAGAAAGCGGTCGACACGCGCGCGCAGCCCGGCCGGATCGTCCTGCCACACGAGGTACTGCAGGTTCGTCCGCAGCGCGTTCAGCCCGATGTCGCGTGCCCACGCGAGCTCCTGCTCGATCGTCGCGAGGTCGAAGGTCTCCGCTTGCCAGAGCTCGGTCCAGTTCACCGCGCTGCGCGGCAGGTAGTTGAAGCCGACGAGCCAGCCCTCGCGGGCCTGCCAGTCGAGCGCGCGCTCGACGGACCACCGCTCTGCCATGATGTCGATCACCTCCCGTGGCGCGAGCCGCTGCACGGATATGCCGCCCGCGACGATCGCAGGCACGGCGCGACCCTACCACGTGTCGATGCAGCTCCGCTTCTTCCCGGTGCGCGGCCACGCCGGTCCCGGCCACGACGCGAACGCGCCCGCGACGCGCGCGCGCGACTCCGCCGGGTCGATGACCTCGTCGATCTCGAAGTGGCTCGCGGTGTTGGTGGCCTTGCCGCGCTCGTAGGCGCGCGCGACCATGTCGTCGAACACGCGCTTCCGCTCCTTCGCGTCGGCGATCGCCTCGAGCTCCTTCCGGAAGCCCAGCTTGACGGCACCCTCGAGGCCCATGCCGCCGAACTCGCCGGTCGGCCACGACACAGTGAAGATCGGCGCCTTGTGGCTGCCGCCCGCCATCGCCTGTGCGCCGAGGCCGTACGACTTGCGCAGCACGATCGTCGCGGTCGGCACGGTCAGGCTCGAGCCGACCACGAAGAGGCGCGAGCAGTGCCGCACCAGCGCCGTCCTCTCGATCTCCGGTCCGACCATGATGCCCGGCGTGTCGCACAGGAAGAGCACCGGCAGGTCGTACGCGTCGCACAGCTGCAGAAAACGCGCGGCCTTGTCGGCGCCGGGGCTGTCGATCGCGCCGGCCAGGTGCTTCGGGTCGTTCGCGACGATACCGAGCGGGCGGCCCTCGATGCGCGCCAGCGCCGTGACCATGCCGGGACCGAAGCCGCGGCGCAGCTCGAGTACGGAGCCCGCGTCCGCGAGAGTGTCGATCACGTCGCGCACCTCGTAGACGCGCAGCCGGTTCTCGGGGATGACGTGCCGCAGCGCGCGCTGGTCGGCGACGTCCCAGCGCGAAAGCCGACCCTGGAAGTACGACAGGTACTGCTTCGCGACGCGCACGCCCTCGGCCTCGTCCGCCACCGCGACGTCGACGACGCCGTTCGGCACCTGCACCGACATGGGGCCGACCTCTTCCGGGCGAAACACGCCGAGCCCGCCGCCCTCGATCATCGCCGGGCCGCCCATGCCGATGTTCGAGCCCGCCGCCGCGATCACGACGTCGCAGCAGCCGAGCAGCGCTGCGTTGCCGGCGAAGCAGCGTCCGGAGTTGATGCCGACCAGCGGCACGAGGCCCGACAGCTTCGCGAACAGGTGGAACGCCATGCAGTCGAGGCCCGCGACGCCCTGCACGTCGGTGTCGCCCGGACGTCCGCCGCCGCCCTCGGTGAAGAAGACCACCGGCACGCGGAGCCGCTCCGCGACCTCGAACAGACGGTCCTTCTTCTTGTGGTTCTGCATGCCCTGCGTGCCGGCGAGGACCGTGTAGTCGTAGGCCAGCACCGCGCACTGCGTGCGCGCCTCGTCGAACAGCTCGCCGTTGACGCGGCCGAGCCCGGCGACGAGGCCGTCGGCCGGCGTGCGCGCGATCAGCTCGTCCACCGGACGCCGCGTGCGCTGCGCCGCGATCACGTACGAGCCGTACTCGACGAAGGTGCCGGCATCGCAGAGGTCGTCGACGTTCTCGCGCGCGGTGCGCTGTCCGGTCTTGCGGCGGCGCGCGACGGCGTCGGGGCGCGAGGCGTCGAGCTTGACGGCGTGGCGCGCGAGAACTTCCGCGAGGTCGGTACGGATGCGGTCGGGATCGTGCGCCTGCGCAGCACTCGCCGCTTCCACCGCGACGTCCGCGGGCGCGAGGACGACGAGCACCGCCCCCGCCGGCACGGTGTCGTTCTCGTCGACGACCAGACGCTCGACGACGCCGCTCGCCGGCGCCTGCACGACGTGCTCCATCTTCATCGCGCTCATCACGAGCAGCGCCTGCCCCTCGCGCACCACGTCGCCCGTCGCGACCTCGAGCCCGACGATCGTGCCCTGCAGCGGTGCGCGAACGGCGACCATCCCGTCGGGCACGCCGACGTCGTGCGCGACCGGCACGGTCGCGACGCTTGCCGACTCGACCCCACCGCCGCGTCCCGTGCCGAGCGATGAGCCCGCGTCCTTGCCGTAGGCGAGAACTGCGAGCGGATCGTCGCGGTCGACCTTCGCACCCGCGCGCGGCGCGTGCGGCGCAAGTGCCGAGGGCGCGACGGTGCTGATCGCCGCGTCCTCGTCCGCGCGCAGGAGATCCGCCGCGTTGTGCTCGACGAACGTCGTGTCGATGCGATTGGCGAGGAACCTCTCCGACAGCACGAGCCGCTTGAGGAACGGCACGTTGGTGGCGAGCCCCTCGATCTCGAGCTCCGACAGCGCACGCGCGGCGCGCTTCACCGTGTCGACGAACGGACCGGTCGAGTGCACGACGAGCTTCAGCAGCAGCGAGTCGAAGCCGGGGTGCGTGTGCATGCCGGCGTACGCGGCGGTATCGACGCGCACGCCGGGGCCGGACGGCAGGTTCAGCGCGGTGATCGTGCCGCCGGTCGGGCGCGCGCCGCCGTCCGCGGTCATCACCTCGGTGTTGACGCGGAGCTGCAGCGCGAAGCCACGCGGCGAGGCGACCTGGTCCTGCGCGAGCTGCAGGTCGCGCAGCGTGGCGCCGTCGGCGATCGCGAGCTGCGCGCGCACGAGGTCGATGCCGAGGATCTCCTCGGTGATCGTGTGCTCGACCTGCAGGCGGGGGTTCGCCTCGATGAACGCGTAGCTCACGTCGCTCGACGCCGAGGTGTCGGCGTCGACCAGGAACTCGAACGTGCCGGCGCTCCGGAACCCGACCTCCTGCGCCATGCGGACGGCATCGGCTGCGAGTCGCGTGCGCACGCGCGGGGACAGGCTCGGACACGGGGCCAGCTCGACGATCTTCTGGTGCCGGCGCTGGATGCTGCACTCGCGCTCGCCGAGCTGCACGAGGCCACCGGCACCGTCGCCGAGGATCTGGACCTCGACGTGTCGCGCGCGCCCGAACAGCTCCTCGACGTAGACGTCGCCGTTGCCGAACGCTGCGCGCGCCTCCGACTGGCAGCGCGGATACGCGGCACGGAGCTCCGCGACGCTGCGCGCGACGCGCATGCCGCGCCCGCCGCCGCCGGCGATCGCCTTCAGGACGACGGCGCCGCTCTTCCCGAGGCCGGCGAGAAACGCCTCGGCCTCCTCCTGCGTCACCGGACCGTTCGACGCCGGCAGCACCGGCACGCCGCAGCGCTGCGCGAGAGAGCGTGCGCGTACCTTGTCGCCGAGGATCTCGAGCGTCTCGACGGTGGGCCCGACGAACGTCACGCCGGCGTCGACGCAGGCGCGCGCGAAGGCCGGGTTCTCGGACAGGAAGCCATAGCCCGGGTGGATCGCATCGCAGCCCGTATCGGCCGCGGCAGCGAGCATCTGCGCGACGTCGAGGTACGGCGCGGCTCCGCTGCCGCTCAGGCCGTACGCCTCCGGCGCGCGGCGCACGTGCATCGCGCCGACCTCGTCGTCGGCGTACACCGCGACCGCCCGGATGCCGGCATCGCTCGCCGCGCGCAGGATGCGCACGGCGATCTCGCCACGGTTGGCGACCAGGAGCTTGTGCATGGGCGGCGGGGTCCTCCGATCTCGACGTCGAGCGGTGACGCTACGATGCCGGATCCCTCGCCGGCAACTCGGCCACCGGTCAGTGTCCTGCGCTCAGGGTCCTGCGCTCAGCGTCCCGCGCTCGCCACGGGCTCGCGGAACAGCGCCTCCATGCGCTGCTGCATGTCGAGCGCGGGATGGAACTCGCCGCGCGTCCGCGTCCGCGCCGGATCGACGTTCCACACCGCGTGCGGCGTTCCGGGCGCAATGGTGATCGCAGCTCCCGCGCGCAGCACCAGCACGCGGCCCGCGATCCGCACGTTGAGCGTGCCGGCGAGCACCTCTAAGTGCTCGGACTGCGCTTCGTGCACGTGGTCGTCCGGCGGCGACGCGACCACGTCGGTGAGGATCTCGAAGCGGAACGACTCGCCGAGCGGGTCGGTCGCCTCCTCGAGCACCACCAGCCGGTCGCCCGTCCGGGGATGCAGCAGCAGCTTCGCGGTGTCCTGCGCCATCGTCGTCGTCCTCCTTCGTGTCCCGCGGATAGCGTGGTCCTGCTGCCAGCGTGCTGTCAGGAGAGTTGCAGCCGCCGCGCATTCCCCTCGGACGCTCCCCCGGGCGAACGCTTCAACGCGGGGCGCTCCCCCGGGGAGCACGCTTCAACGTGCGAGGACGGCGCGCAGCACGTCTTCGGGCGCACGGCCGGCAACCGGCGCGAAGGTCTCGTCGAGAAACTCGACCTCGCGGATCCGGTCGAGGCGGAAGAAGCGCAGGTCGTCGCGCAGCTCGCACCACGCGCCGACCAGCCAGACGGGGCCGTAGAACCACAGCGTGATCGGTTGCACGCGGCGCCACGTCTCGGCACCGCGCTCGTCGCGATAGCGAAAACGAACCTTGCGCCGCCCGCGCACCGCCGCGCGCAGCTCGGCGAGGTCGAACGCGAGCGCCGGCCGGCGCCCGTCCACCGGCGCCCACAGCGTCGCGTCGGCGAGCAAGTGCCGGAGGTGCGCCGGCAGTGCCGGCTCGATGCGCGCCAGCGCCGCCTCGGCCGCGCGCGCCATCGCCGCGTCGCTCCAGCCCTGCACGATGCGCGCGCCGAGCACGAGCGCCTCGAGCTCGTCCTCGCGGAACATGAGCGCCGGCAGGTCGTAGCCCGGCCGCAGCGAGTAGCCGACGCCGGCCGCGCCGTCGATCGGCACGCGGCTCGCGATCAGCGCCTGCACGTCGCGGTAGATCGTGCGCTCGCTGACCTCGAGCCGCTCCGCGAGGTCGCGCGCCTTCACGACCTTCCGCCGCCGCAGCAGCTGGAGGATCTCGAACAGACGCTCTGCCCGGCGCACGAAGCGTCTTTGCCTTTTCTTCGCCTCGCCGTCAAGGACGATCTCCGGGGCGAGCGCATCGGGTAGCTTCGCGCACGTCGCCCGAGCCCGCGATGGAACTGGACCCGTGCGCGGCGCAACCGACCTGGCTCCCGAAGGGCGACCCGCCGTCGCGGGAATCCCGGTCGACGGGCTCAGCGCGGCTTCGCAGCCCGGAAGCGGAGCCGCACGTAGTCGGCAGTCCAGCGGCCACTCGCGTCGCACAGCTTCGGACGCAGCGCCTCCTGCACCTCGGCGAGGAACGTGGGACGCTCTCCCGCGGGCAGAACGGTGCTGAAGCTCTCCGCGAAGGTCTCGAGCCAGCCCGTGACATCGCCTGGAAGCGGCGTCGGTCGCGGGATCAGCGCGCTCGACTGCACGACGAAGCCGCGCGCCTCGAGCCGTGCGCGGTACTCGGTGGCGGTCGGGAAGTACCACGGGTTCACCGCGCCCGCGTCGTGCCCGCGGCGCGCGAGCGCTGCCGACAGCGCAGCGACGATCGTCGCGACGCAGCCGTCACCGCCCATCTCGCCGACGAAGCGTCCGCCCGGTGCGAGCGCCCGCCACACGCCCTCGATCACACGGTCGGCGCGCTTCATCCAGTGCAGCGCCGCGTTCGAGAACACCGCGTCGAACTCGTCGTCGAAGGTGAGGTCCTCGCCGCTCCCGACGTGCGCATCGAGGCCTCGCGCACGCGCCGCCGCGATCTGTGCAGCGCTCGCATCGACGCCGACCACGCGGCAGCCCAGACCCACCAGCTTCTCGGTCAGCGCACCGTCGCCGCAGCCGAGGTCGAGGATGCGCTCGCCGGCCCGCGGTGCCAGCAGCTCGACGACCGGTGCACCCAGATCGGCGACGAAGCGTGCGTTGCGCGCGTAGCGCTCGGGATCCCATGTCTGCACGGCCGTCACGAGAGGCAGCGCTACCATCGCGCCTTCCCCGGCAACAAGAGCTCGCAGGTGACCGCGTCCGCACGGTCGTGGGATGCGTGCGGGCTCCGAGAGGGTGGTGGCGCGGGCCGCGAATCGACCCACGGCGGAGAGCCCGGCGCGGTCTCCGTCGGCCCCGAGAGGTCGTTGCCGCCCCTGGCGCGCGTTGATAGCGTCGCGACGTGCAGCCGCACGCTCCGATCGATCGCGCCGGCCGGCCCACCCCTCGCCTTCCGTCGAGCGCATCCTTCGCGGCGCGGCCAGCCAACGCGCCGCGACCAGCCGATCACCGGGCCGCCCGGGCAGGTGCTTGCCGTGTCACGAGAGCGTGATCTCTGGGGCACTCCGGTCGCCGTCTTCGCGGCGAGCAACCTGCTGCTCGGCGCATGGATGCTGGTGAGCCCGGTGCACTGGTACTGGAACCTGCCGGCGAACGTCCCGGGCTCGGGCCCGCTGAACGAGCACTTCGTGCGCGACGTGGGCTGTATCTTCTTCCTGCTCGGCGCGGCGCTGGCGGTGGCCGTCGTGCGGCCGCACTGGCGCGTGCCGGCGATGTCCGCGGCGTCGGCGTTCTACGTCGCGCACGCGCTGGTCCACGTGCTCGACACGGCGCGTGGCCTCTTTCCGCCCGGACACTGGCGGTACGACGTGCTCGGCGTCTATCTGGCGACGCTCGTGCTCGTCCTGACGACGATCCTGCTGGCGCGATCACGGTCGCGGACGAACGCGGGCTCCTGAGAAGGGCCTTCGTGGAGCGTCTGCTCGCTCTCCTCGCGACACCGGTGCTGGCGGTCCTGCCGCTGCTGGCGTTCGTCCATCCCGAGACGCACGTGGATCCGCATGCGCCGCACGCCGACCATCGCCCACACCGTGGCGGTGACGTGGTGATGCTCGGCGACGTGCACGTCGAGGTGGTCCGGACCGACGCGGCGGTGCACCTCTATCTCAGCGACCCGGTACGCCGGCCGCTTCCTCCCGGCGAAGGGAGAGCCGTGCACGCGGACGGTTCGAGCACACCGCTGGCGATCGAGCGCGACCACCTCGTCGCGCGAGGGCGGGCGGCGCGATTCGCCGAGCACTACGAGGTCGTGCCTGCCCGGGGCGCACCGCTCGTCGTGCCGGCGCCGCCGTGAGCTGGTGCGCCGGACGTCGCGAGCCGACGGCTCGTGCACGAGCGTGCAGCGAGCGGTCGTCGGGCACGTGGGGCTCTTCGGGCACGCGCGGCTCAACGACGAAGCTCGATCACGGTGAACGGTCCGAAGCGCGTCCGGACCTTGCCGATCTCCCGCACCGCGCGAGCCAGCGAAGGGATCTGATCGAGACGCACACGCATCCAGGTCTCCGGTCCCTCGAGCACCACCCAGCGGACGTTGCCCGCGAGGATGCGACGGCCGATCTCGGCATCCCATTCGGCGAACCCGGGGGCGCCCGGCGCCGGGAAGGTGAGGCCCGGGTGGAACCAGAGCGAGGGTGACAGCGAAGGACGACCGCTGAGTGCGTAGAGGATCGACGAGTCGCCCAGGAGGAAGAAGTCCTCGCCGCGCTCGCGCAGGAACGCGACCAGGCGATCCAGATCCGGCGCGGTGACGCCGCTGCGGCGCGGTGTCTGGAGTCGGAGGAACGAGAGCTCACGGGTCGCCGGTCTCGCCGCGAGGGCCGGGCGAAACACGAGGTCGTTCACCATGCGCGGGGCGTTCACCCGGGCGGTGAAGCTCCAGACGTCCAGCCCGAGCGCCAGCATGCAGATCGCGCCGAGCCCCGCTTCGCCTACCAGGCGCAACCTCGTGGGCAGCAGGGTTCGCGCCGCCTGATGCGTCAAGCCAAGAGCCAGGAAGAAGTACGGGCACCCGTTGGCAGGGTGATTCTTCGTGTTGGCGAGAAAGAGGAGGCAGGTCGCCAGCAGGGCGAGCGCCAGGACCAGCGCCAGCAGCGGGGTGCGGTGCAGCCCACCGCCTCGCCCGAGCACCCGCTGCCGAGCGTAGCGCGCCGCCACCACGGCAAGCAGAGCGATGCCGGCCACCACCGCCACCTGCGACGACAGCAGGAAGGCGAGGCTCCGCGCCATGCGGTCGACGCGGACTTCTCGCGCCACCCCCGTGTCGATCGGAAGCCACAGCAGGCCGTTCGCCGCCATCGCGGGGTCGACGCCGAGGGCGAGCCCGAGGGCCACGAGGGCGCCGAGGCTCGCGAGCAGTCCCGCCGCCCCCCCCGACGACGACGCGTCTCGCTTGCGCAAGATCGCGCGGTGCGAGCAACGCCACGGCAAGCAACGGCAGCGAGCCGAAGAGCACCACGTTCTGCTTGGCGAGAAACGCCGCGACGAGGGTCGGTGGCACGAGCGCCGCGAGTGCGAGCGTACGCCCCGGCGAGACCGCCGTGCACGCGCGCAGCAACAGCAGCAGCGCCAGCAGCAAGAAGAAGAATGCGTGCTGCTCGAGGTACGGTGTGCCGATCGGCGGATAGAGCAGCACGCCGCTGGCGAGCGCGTAGGCGACCGCCGGAAGCAGCGGGGTGGCGAACGTGCGCAGCACGAGGAAGACGGTGACGCAGAACACGCCGTTGACGATCGCGGCATGCAAGCAGTACGCGAGCCACGTCGGCCCGAGCAGCGCGAACAGTGGCGCCTGCATGACGATCGGGGTGACACCGCTCGGGGTCGAGAAATCGCGGTACGGCACCTGACCGGACAGGATGCGCCACGCGCCGTCGAAGACGATCGACTGGTCGAGCGGCATGAAGCCCAGACGGCCGAAATGGAGCACGAGCGCCGCCCCGCAGCCGAGCAGCACGAGTGCCGCGACTGCGTCGCCCGCGATCGGCGAGCGCGTTCCCGCGGGCGGCTGGGCGCGCATCACGTGGCGGGCTCGAGGAGCTTCTCCTCCACGCACGCGACCCAGCGCTCGTTGATCACCGGTCCCGGGTGCCCCTCGCCCGGGACGCGCGCCGTCGCCGGAATCGGCACCACGCAGTCGGCATACCCGACGTGCGCGCGATCGAAGAAGCGGATGTACTCCGCCCGCTTGCGCGGCGAGGCCTGCAGCAGGAGCACGTCGAAGCGAACGCCGTGGCGGGCACACAGATCGCGCATCGCGAGGATCAGCGCCTCGGTCACGCGGCGCTTGTCGGCAACCCTCGGCCCCGCGGCACGCTCGAGCAGGATGTCCTCGAGCAGAGCGACCGTCGCCAGCCAGCCGCGCAGGGGCAGCGCCGGGTAGGGCTTCGGCGCATGCCGCTCGAGCGTCCCGTCGTCGCGCAACGTTGCGTAGGGCAGAGCGACGCCCCCCTGGCGAGAGAAGCGCTCCAGCATCCCGAGCCAGCGAGGTTCCGCGACGTTGCGCTCCTCGTGCGACTGGTGGAGTGCGTAGACGACCCGTGTCGGCCGCGCGCCCGCAGCGAGCATCTCTTCGAGCAGCAGCAGCGCCTGGTACGTCCCGTACGCCTTGACCGCCCGATTGACGAAGCGCAGCTCGGGATGGCGCTCCTGCAGATGCCAGAGCATGGTTTCGTCGTCGGAGATGGCCCAGCCGAACGCGAACGAGCAGCCGACGACGAGCACCTCCGGCTGCCCCACCGCGGGTGCGGCGGCGGTGACACGCGAACCGTCGGGCGCGATCGTCGTCAGGATCGACGGCGCGCCCGGTGCGTAGGGCGGAATCACGTAGCGCCCCGGGATCGGGCTCCAGCCAAGGACCGGATGGGGCGCGTGCATGATGGGCTCGTTCGGGTTCGCGGCGGGCTCTTCCTTCGGCCGTACGCCGGCGATTCGCGCAGCCGCCTCCATCGCCGCCACGGAGAGCAGGAGGCTCAGCGCGATGCGCAGAAGGCGACGGGCACGCCCGGACGACGACGGCGGGGGCGGGGGCGCGGCCGGAGCGATCGACATGGCTTGGGACTCGAGCGTGAACGTTGGGCCGCAGGTTCTGTAGGGCGGCGCCCGAGCCGATGTCAACGTGGCGTCAGCGGACGAAGCGCGTGTCTCGAGCTTCCCTCGGGTGGGACGCGGGCGGCTGCGCTGCGTGCGGCGACTAGCCGACCCGTGCGGGCGAGCCTCCGGTGACACCGGCTCCCAGGCGCGCGCGCACCGAGTCGAGATCGCCGAGGCCCGTGCGGGCGGCGCCGCTGCCCTTGAGCACCTCGAGCGGGTCGCGCATGTCGTCGACGTAGCCGAGCGCGTACGCGCCGCGCGCGTAGCCGATCAGTCGCAGCAGGTCGTCGGGCAGCGTGCGCGCGATCTCGAACGGCACCGCGAGGTACTGGTTCTCCTCCTGCCGGAGCCACGAGCGGTTGTACGTGATGTTGATGCCGGCGCGGACCTCGTTCGAGCGGTTCGCACCGCCGCCATGGTAGACGCTGCCGCTGTAGACCAGCACCGAGCCCTTCTTCATCTCGGCGGGAACGGTGTCGGCCTGCGTGAACTCGAGCCGGTCGGCGAGCTTGTTGCTCCCCGGCACGACGCGCGTGGCGCCGTTCTCCTCGGAGAAGTCGGTCATCGCCCAGATGGTGTTGCACTGCACGTCGTAGCCCTGCGGGAACGGGAAGAAGTCGAACGCCCACTGGTCGCGGTGGATCATCTGCGCGGGCTCGCCCGGACCGATCGCGATCACCTGCGTCAGGTGCAGCTGGAAGCTCGTGCCGTCCTTCAGGAGCTCGTGCGCCGCGCCGAGCACGAGCGGGTGCATCACGAGCTCGCGGCAGGTCTGCGAGCGGGCCACGAGGCCGCCGGTGCGCCGCGTGCTCCGGCCGCTGAACTCGTCGGGGCCGCAGGGCGTCGCGTCGAGCCACGGTGCGAGCTCGGTGCGCACGTCGTCCATCACCGACGCCGCCACCACGTCGTCGACGATCACCGCGCCGTCACGCGCGATGACCGCCGCGACCTCGGCACCGCTCGCAGAGGCCTTCAGATGCTCGATTCCCATGGTCTCTTCTCCTCGTCAGCGCACGGCGCCGATCAGCAGGGCCAGAAATCCGAGCCAGACGCAGATCTGTCGCCAGCGGAACACCTCGAGCCACGCGGCGCGGTGCACCTCCCAGTCGGCCGGCAGGGCGGCCACCGACCAGTGTGCATCAGCTCGTTGATCGGCATGGAACGCGCCAGCATCACGCCGGCATCGCCGAGCAGACCCGCGAGCGCCAGGACGAACCAGACCCGGCCGGGACCGCCGCGCGCGATCAGCACGACGGTCCACACCAGGGTCGCGACGTAGACCAGCGGCAGGTTGCGCCGCATGACGTCGTCGATCGCGTTCCGCAGCTCGACGTACGCGGGCCCGGCGAGCGCGCGCTGCGCGTCGCCGAGCCCGACGGCGTAGAACAGGTGCTGGCTCGCGAGCACGGCCCACAGCACGACTCCGACGATCGGGATCCAGCGTCCGTTCACGACGTCCTCCTGGTCCGCCGCGGGGCGCGACGCGCGCGTGTCGGCGGCGCCACGCGCGGCTCCTGCCGCGACCGTGCCGACTTCACCTGCGCCGCGAGCGCACGGCCGCTCCTCGGCGCGCGCGCCGCGAGCGCGCGGCCGTTGCCCGGCGCGCGCGCCGCGAGCACCAGGTCGAGCCGCGCCCGCAGCGTCTCGAGCGGCGGCGCCGAGCGCGTCAGGCAGTCGATCTCGAAGCCGCGCACCAGCGCCACCAGCGTGCGCGCGGCGTCGAGCGACTGCGCCACACCGAGCCGCTCGAGCCCGTCGGCGAGCAGGGCGACCAGGTTGCGCTCGTACGAAGCGACCTCGCGCGCCAGCACCGGATCGCGCGCGGCACGCACGATCAGCTCGTACTCGACGACGATCAGCTCACGATTCTCCAGCTCGCGGCGGACCATCGCGACCAGGAACCCGACCACGTCCGCCGACCCGCGCAGCGGCACCTCGTCGGCGATCGCGTCGATCGCGCCGTACACGGCAGCGGCGTGGTGACGGAAGGCCTCGCGCAGCAAGTCGTCGCGCGACGCGAAGTAGTAGGTCGTGGAGCCGAGCGGTACGCCCGCCTCGGCCGCGACCCGGCGGTGCGTGACCGCCTCGACGCCGCCCGCGGCCACGACACGCAACGCCGCGTCGAGGATGGAGCGGCGCTTGAGCTCGGACTGCGGCAGGCCGAGCTCGCCGCCGGGGATCGCGCGCCTCATGTTGGACGTTTGTACACTTCATCTGAACCTTCGTCCAGTCCCCTGTCGAGCAGCGCCGCCCCGGGCTCACGCCCGGTTTGACTCGACGCGGCGCCCGACGCATGAGCGCTGCTCGATGACCGAGCTGACGCAGCATCTCGAGAGCGTGCAGCCGCTGCTGCAGCGGTGGGGCTACACCGCCGTCTTCGTCGCGATCTTCGTCGAAGGCTGCGGCATCCCGGCGCCTGGGCAGACGCTGCTCATCGCCGCCGCGCTGCTGGCCGCGAAGGGCGACCTCTGGCTCGGGCTGCTGCTCGCAACCGCGGTGTGCGCAGCGGCCGGCGGCAACCTCGCCGGCTACGCGATCGGTCGCGTCGGCGGACATCGCGTCCTCGAGCGCATCGCCTCGCCGCGGCGCCTCGCGCAGATGGAGGACCTGTTCGAGCGCCGCGGCGGAGCGGTGGTCGGCTTCGGCCGCTTCGTCGACGGGCTGCGCCAGCTCTCGGGCATCGCCGCCGGTTCGCTCAACATGGACCTCGCCACGTTCTTCGCCTGGAACCTGGGCGGCGCGGTGATATGGGTCGGCTTCTGGGGCGGCGGTGCGTACTTCTTCGAGCGCCACGTGACGCAGCTGTCGGCCGTCTTCCACCACCTGCGCCCGCTCGCGCTCGGGCTCGCCGCGATCGGCGTCGTCGGCGCGCTGCGCTGGCTCCGCCGACCGCCCGACGCGCCCCCCGCGGCGGGCGACACCACGCGCTGAGGCGCCTCCTTTCCCACACACTTCGCGCGCACTTCGCGTTCGTCCAGGCGCGCCGTGCGGTGATAGCGTGCGCGCGGTGACCCGTCGTTCCGTCGCGATCCTCTCGCTGTGCTTCTTCCTGTCCGGCTTCGGCAGCCTGATCCTCGAGGTCGTCTGGACCCGGCAGCTCCGTCTGATCTTCGGATCGACGACCCTCGCCGCCAGCACGATCCTCGTCGCGTACATGCTCGGGCTCGGCATCGGCGGGCTCGCCGGCGGGCGGATCGCGCACCGCCTGCGGCACGGTCTCGCGGCGTACGGCGTGATCGAGATCGCGATCGGGCTGCTCGCACTCGCGGTTCCCTTCCTGCTGGACGCGCTGCCGCCGCTCGCGCGCACGCTGACGGTCGAGGCCGGACCGTGGGGCCTCATCCTCGGACGCTTCTTCGTTGCCCTGCTCGTGCTGCTCGTACCGACGATCCTGATGGGCGCCACGCTGCCGATCGTCGTCGCGGCGGTGACGCGCGACGATCCGGCGATCGGCGCGCGCACCGGGCTCCTCTACGGCATCAACACCCTGGGCGCCGTCGCGGGTGTGTTCGCAACCGCGTTCGTGCTCTTTCCGCGGCTCGGCCTCTGGCAGTCGAACGTGTTCGGCGCGCTGCTCGACGTCGCGGTCGGCGTCGTCGCGCTGGCGACGCTCGGGCGCGCGGGCGTCGGGCACGCTGCAGCGGCGAGCGCGGACGTCGTCCACACCTCTGCGGCGGGCGCCGCGGCCCGCGCCGCGGAAGCGCCGCCGCCCGCCACACCGGCGGCGCACGCGCTCGACCCGCGCGACGTGCCGCCGGTCGGCGTCCTGCTGGTCGCGTACGCTCTCGTCGGCTTCACCGCGCTGGTCTACGAGGTGGCATGGACGCGCGCGCTGGCGCTCGTCCTCGGCTCGTCGATCTACGCGTTCTCGTCGATGCTGGGCGCGTTCCTGGCCGGCATCGCCCTCGGCAGCCTCGCCGCCCGGCGGCTCGTCGACCGGAGCCGCAGGCCCATCGTGCTGCTGATCGCGGGGCTGGTCGTGCTCGGCGTCGCCTCGCTCGCGGTGACGCTCCTGCTGCCGCTGCTGCCCGAGGCGTTCCTCGGGCTGCTGCGCCTGACGGGTCCGATCGGCACGAGGATGGTCCTGCTGCAGGTCGCTCTGTGCGTCGTCGTGCAGCTGCCCGCGACGCTCGTGCTCGGCGCACTGTTCCCGCTGCTCGCGCGGCTCGTCGCCGCGGCCGGCAGCCGGCCCGGCGCCGCGGTCGGCCGCGTCTACTTCGCGAACACCATCGGCTGCGCCGCGGGCGCGTTTCTCGCCGGCTTCGTGCTGGTTCCCGCTCTCGGGCTGCGCGACACGCTGGCGCTCGCCGCCGCGGTCAACCTGCTGAGCGCGGCCCTCGTGCTGGTCGCACAGCGGACGCTCGCCGGCGTCGCGCGCACGGCCGCCGTGCTACCGGTCGTCGCCGCGGCGGCACTGCTCACCGTGCCGCTGCCGTTCGACGCAACCGCGCTCACCCGCGGCTCGTACCGTGGCCCGGAGCTGGTGCTGGACTTCGGCATCGAGGACGTGCCGCTCGACGGCGTGCCGGACGGCGAGGTCTTGTTCTACCGCGACGGCATGAACAGCACCGTGTCGGTGCACCAGGAGCACGGTGTTCGCGAGCTGCGCGTCAACGGCAAGGCCGACGCGTCGACGGGCGGCGACATGTCGACGCAGATCCTGCTCGGGCAGCTGCCGCTGCTGTTCGGACCGCCCGCCGAGCGCGTCGCCGTGATCGGCTACGCGTCGGGGGTCACCGCGGGCTCCGTCGCGCGCCATCCGGTGAAGCAGCTCGACGTCATCGAGATCGAGCCCGCGATCCTGGACGCAGAGCGCTTCTTCCGCGACGCGAACGGTCGCCCGCTCGACGACCCGCGCGTTCATCCCGTGCTCGACGACGGACGCGCACACCTCGCGGCGAGCCCGGGGCGCTACGACGTGATCATCTCGGAGCCGTCGAACCCGTGGATGAGCGGCGTGTCGAACCTGTTCACGCGGGAGTTCTTCGCGATCGCGCGCGCGGCGCTGCGTCCCGGCGGGCGGCTCCTGCAGTGGGTGCAGCTCTACGCGATGCCACCCGAGGAGCTGTACGCGATCCTCGCGGCGCTGCGCGCCGAGTTCGCGTACGTCTACGCCTTCGCACACGGCGACGAGGAGCCCGACCTGCTGCTCCTCGCGACGCAGGAGCCGCTCGGCCGCGACGAGCTGCCGCACTGGGAGACGCTGCCACCCGGCGTCAAGCACGACCTGCGGCGCATCGGCAACTTCTCGACCAGCGACCTGTGGAGCCTGCTCCGCCTGCTGCCGGCCGACGTCGACGCGCTCGCGCAGCAGGCGCCGCTGGTCAACCGCGACGACAACCTGCACATCGAGCTGGCGACGCCCTGGCTCCTGGGCGCGATGCAGGGCGAGGACACCCTGGCGCCGAACTGGCTCGCCTTCGCACAGTTCCGGATGGGCGTGCTGCCGCTGCTGCAGCAGGTCGGCGAGCCACTGCCCCCGGACCGGGTCGGCGCGCTCGCGCTCTCGTATCTGCGCGCACGACACGATCCGACGGTCGCGGCCGCGCTGCTCGAGGTCGCGGCGCAGGGCGGCGGGACGCCGCACACGCTCGCCGCCGCCCTGCTGCTCGGCCGCGCATTCGACGACGGCAGCGAGCTGACCCTGGAGACCCAGCTGCAGACGATCGACCAGGCGGTCATCGCCGCGCCGGGCGCCCTCGAGCCGCTGCTGATCCGCGCCGAGCTGCACGCCGAGGCGGAGCAGCACGACGCGGCGCTTGCCGACGCCGAACGCGCGCTCGCCCTCGCACCGGACGACCCGCGCGCGCTCGAGATCAAGGCGCGCAGCCTGCGCGCGCTCGGTCGCGAGGCCGATGCGCTCGACGCATACGTGGCTCTGCTGGGCACGTCGCACGCGACCTACGACCGCGCGCTGCCCCAGGAGCGTGCCCGGCTGCTGGTCGCGCTGGGCCGCTTCGCAGATGCGGTGCCGGTGCTCGAGTCGTACCTGCGCGAGGTGCGCCCCGGCTGGCAGGACGGCTGGCTGCTGCTCGCCAACGCGCGCGCGCAGAGCGGCGACGCCGCCGGCGCCGCCAGAGCGCGCAGCAACGCGCTGGTGGTCGAGCAGAATGAGATCCGCCGCATGCACCGCCAGGCGCGGATCTCGCACTGGCGCGGCTGGGACGACGTCGCGATCGACCTCCTCGAGCAGGTGACGACCTTCGACCCGACGCATGCGGAGGCACAGGCCGAGCTCGCGGAGCTGCGCCGGGCACTGCCCGCGCAGCCGGCCACGGCCGAGGCGGCGAACTGAGTCAGCGCTCGGCGCGCGCGAGTGCGGGCTCCGCGACGGGCACGCGGACGCCACGCAGGAGCCGGCGGCGTGCGAGCCACCCGACGAGCCCGACGACGAGGAGCGCTGCGACGGAGATCGCGGCACCGACCGCGAGCCCCGGCGGGACGTAGCGCATCGCGACGCGGTGCTCTCCGGCCCCGAGCCAGACGCCTCGCACCAGGCCGTTCACCTCGACGATCGGTGCGGGGACGCCGTCTACCGCCGCGGTCCAGCCGTCGAGCATGGTGTCGTTCACCACCAGCAGCCCGGGCGCGCGCAGCTCGGTCTCGATCTCGAGCGTGTCCCGCGCGTCGCGTACGAAGCGCGGCGGGGGCTCGTCGAGGAAGTCCGCGACCGGCACGTGCGACGACGCCGGGTCCGCGAACGCCGACACGGGCAGGTCACCGCGGCGCACGAGTGCGAGACCCGTGTGCAGGCCGCCGTCGCCGGCGACGAAGCGCTCGAGCGCCTCTCGTGCCCCTTCCGCGGCGTGCACGCGGCGAGTGACGAAGGCGCGCGGCTGCACGCCGGCCAGCGCGTACAGCTTGACGCCGATGCTCTCGTCCGGAACCGGTACGGCGCTCGCATCCGACGCCTCGTCGAGGCGCACCCAGCTGGTCACGTAGCCGGTGCCGAGTGCGGCGAGCGCCCCGAGCGCGGTGGCGCGCGGCACGCCGCCCAGCGCCTGTTGCAGCCACTCGTGCTTGACGAGGTTCAGCGAGCTCGCGGCGTTCACGCTCGCGAGGCCGTACAGCTCGCCGACGGCGCCCCACGGCAGGCTCCGGTCGAGCGCGATCGCCGCCGGCAGCGAGCGCGGGATCGGGCGCCCGCGCTCGTTCGAGTACACGCGTGGCGCCTGCTCGCCGCCCGCCGGACCGAACGCCGTGCGGCGCACCGCGTGGTCGGCGAGGATCGCGCGCGCCGACGCGGGCGGGGCGAGCACGACCTCCGGACGCGGTGCGTACAGGGCGTCCCGGTTCGCGCGCGAGAGATCGCCGAAGACGACCGCGCAGAGCAGCCCACCGAGCGCCAGCGCGGCGCGCCGGGCGAACGGAGTGCCGCCGAGGCGGGCGAGCGCCGCGACCACCGCGGCGGCACCGAACGCGGCGCCGGCCGCGAGCAGCGCGTGGACGCCGAGGAACAGCTTCTCCGGGTAGCGCAGGAGGTTCGACAGCGGCAGGTGGGCGTACAGCCACGGGTAGACCGGCGTGTGCGAGCCGAGCACCACGAGCACCGCCGCGGCCGCGACCGCGGCCCAGAACACGAGCAGCACGCGCCGCGCGGTGAGCAGACCGACGAGAGCCAGCGCCAGCACCCCCGGACCGACGTAGATCTGCGGCATGAAGCGCTCGGGCGACGGCGCCCACGCGTCGCGTGCGAGCTGCGCGAGGTCGGCGGGCGGGATCGAGTAGCGCATCGCGGTCGCGGCATCGATGCCCTGCGCGCCTCGCCAGGTCTCCGCGAGGTAGTGGAAGAAGGGCAGCAGCTCGACCGCCGCAACGGCGAACGCGAGCGGCGGCACGACGAGGCTCGCCGGATGGCGACTCGTGAGAACGAGCGCGATCGCCGCCACCAGCACCATCTCCGGACCGCCCGCCAGCAATGCCAGCGCCATCGCGAGCGTCGCACAGGCGACCTTCGCGACGAGCGCGTGCGGCCGGAGCCAAGCCCACAGCACCCAGGGCAGCCAGGCGGCGGACAGCAGCTGGTTCAGAACGTTGCCCAGCGAGATCATCGTCCCGCCGAAGGTCCAGACCAGCGCGCCGAGCAGTGCCCCGAGCCGCGGCAGCCCGGCGGCACGGAGCCACAGCAGCGCGCCCAGGGCCGTGAACAGGTAGTGACCGACGAACAGCAGGTTCAGGCCGCGGGCGAGCGGCGGGATCGCGAGCAGCAGGTTCGGCGGGTAGAGCGCACCCGCGAGCAGGTCGGGCAGGAAGGGCTTGCCCAGGGCCGCGTCGGGGTTCCAGAGCGGCCACTCGCCAGACGCGATCGAGCGCGCGAGGAATGCCTTCAGCGGCAGCAGCGCCCCGAGCGCGTCCGGCTCGGCGACGATCGCCTGCCCGCGCAGGAGCGGTGCGAAGAACCAGCCGACAGCGAGCACCAGGGCGAGCGCCGCCCACGCGTCCCTGCGCCCCGAACGCCCCCCCGAGCTCACGACACTCTATCGGCAGCGAGCATGCCCGTCTGGAGTCGCCGCCGGCGGCCGGTGGGGCAATGGTCCGCGGCACATGGAGTTCGCCATTCCCGCTTTCCCGGCCGCTCCGCCGAGCTCACCCCGGGCCGGCAGCCCGGGGTGGTCGCCAGGGCGCCCGACGGCGGGCCCGAGGACGCGCTTTGCCTGCCGCGAGGAATCTGCAATCGAGGAATCTGCAATCCATGATCGCCGAGATCTCGTAGCGCTTCCTGGAGGAGCCGTACTGGTGAGATCCGCCGAAGCCGCCCAAGTGAACACTCTCCCCGACGCCGAGCCCAGAGAACTGATCGCCCGCTGCGCGCGTGGGGATCAGGCGGCCCTCGCACGCCTGTACGACACGACCGCGGCGCAGGTGAACGGCCTAGCGCTCCGGATCCTCGGCGACCGCGACACTGCCGAGGAGATCACCGGCGACGTCTTCCTGCAGGCGTGGCGCGCGGCCGCGACGTACGACGCTAGCCGTGGCAGTCCGATCGCCTGGCTCTTGACCATGGCCCGCAGCCGCGCGATCGACCGGCTGCGCGCGACCGCCGGCGACCGGCGACGGACGGCACCCTTCGAGCTCGGCCTGAAGGCGGCCTCCGGCGAGCCGGGCCCCGAGGAGGCGTCGAGCCTGGGGCAGCGCGGCCGATTCGTCCACGCCGCCATGGAGCGGCTCAGCCGCGAGCAGCGCGAGGTGATCGAGCTCGCGTTCTTCACGGGACTCAGCCACAGCGAGATCGCCGACACGCTCGGCGCGCCGCTGGGAACGATCAAGACACGAATCCGGCTCGGCATGAGCCGGCTGCGCGACGTGCTCGTGGCGCAGGGAGGACTCGCATCGTGAAGCGTCCGACCACCGTCGATGCGGCGCGCGCCGCATCGTTCGCCCTGGGTACGCTGCCCGCCGACGCCGCAGCGAAGTTCCAGGAGCGCATCGACGCTTCGCCCGCGCTGCGCGAAGAGGTCGCGTCGCTGCGCGCCGTCGCCGACGAGCTGATGTTCGCCGCGACTCCGGTAGCGCCGCGCGCCGCGGTGCGCGAGAGCCTCCTGGCGCGTGTCGCCGCGGAGGCCGCGAGCGGCGCTGCCGGGGAGGCGGCACGGGACGCCGCCGGCGGGCACCCGAAGCGGCCTCCGCTGCCCGATCTGCTCTTCGCCCTCGAGCCCGACGCGGTGTGGAAGGACGTCGGCTCGGGGCTGCAGCGGCGACTGCTGTCGCGCGGACCGGACGTGACGTCCTACGTGCTGCGCGTCGCGCCCGGTGCCACGATTCCGGCGCACGATCACGCCGGCGTCGAGCACTCGTACGTCCTGAGCGGCAGCATCGACGTCGACGGCACCATGTGCCACGCGGGCGACTACCACCGTGCAGCGCCCGGCACGCGCCATCACGTCCCCTACTCCGCCGAAGGCTGCGTGATGCTGGTGATCGAGTCGCTGTCGTAGCGCCGTGTGCTCACCCCCGAGGACGGGGTGAGCACCGCACCGAGGAGGATGCCCGCTGCCAGGCCGCCCAGGTGGGCGACGTGATCGCTGCCGTCGCCCGCGCCGACCAGCAGCGCGTAGATCGCGAACACGGCGCCGATCACCTGCCAGCGGGCGAAGCGGCCACCCCACCCCGGGTCGAGGCCGGTGCCGCCGAGCGCACCCAGCACGCCGGAGACCGCGCCCGAGGCACCGGCCTTGAGCCCGGCGGTCGGTGCCAGCAGGTGGCTCGCGAGGTTGCCCGCGATTCCCGTCAAGAAGAAGATCAGCAGGAAGCGGCCCGGGCCCAGCAGGTTCGCGAGCGGCGGCCCGACGAGCAGCAGGGTCACCATGTTGGTCAGCAGGTGGGCGGCGTCGAAGTGCACGAAGACGGCGCTCGCGAGCCGCCACCACTCGCCCACCCACACCTGGTCCCAGGTGATCGCACCGAGGTCGAGGAGCCGGGCGCGCGTCAATGGTGCCGCCGCCTGCATGCGCAGGAACCAGCCGACGCAGGCCAGCAGCGCGACCGCGACCGCCCAGTCGGCCCGGCCCAGCCAGAGCGCCCGGACGGGGACGCGCAGCGAGCGCCGGGCGCGCAGCGCCGCGTCCCGCGCCGGCCCCGACGGCCCCTCGGGGAACTCCTCGTCGATCAGGCCGCGCGCCTGCTCCGCGTCGTCGGCGGCGGCGACCACGACCGACCACCCGCTCTCGTCGAACCGGCGCCGGCTCTCGGCCGGAATCCCCATCGCGGCCAGCAGGACGACCACGTCGTCGGCGCGCTGGCGCGCGAGCCCGGCCGCCACCACGTCGGGCGGCGGCGGTGCTTCGGGCTCGGGCTCGGAGGTCACGGCCTGCGATCCTAGCCCGGCCGCCGCGCCCCGACGAGCGCCGCCAGGCTCTCGGTGGTGCGCGGCTTCCGGCACGCCGAGTGCGGCCAATGGGTGAGCGTGGACGACGCGGAGTTCGACCGACGTCCTCACCGGCGTCGCCGACCGCGAGGGATGAACCCGCAGGGCGTATTCATCCGACGTCCTCGCCGGCGTCGCCGGCGAACGTCGCACGCGCTCCACCTCGCGCACGACCGCACGAGCCGCGCCGTCCACAACGCCCGGATTCGCCGGGGTGACGCCGGAACGAAACTTGCGGGATGCGGGCCACGCCCCGCCCGGCACGCGGAGCGAACCACGAGGGTGCACACGATGTTCGATCTCGATCCGGCGCGGGCGCGACGCCACGCGAAGGCTGTTCTCCGGCCGCTGGCCGTCGTTCTCGGCCTGCTCGCGGTCGCGGGTTCCGCGAGGGCGTGGGACGCGAGCACGCCGCCGCGGTTCTTTCCGTCGCCGTTCGACGCCGAGTTCTTCGCCGGCGTCGCGCTGCAGCACGACGACGGCGTGATCGTGGCCGGCACGCACGGGCAGCCGGATACCGGCGACTTCACGTGGGGCTGCAAGCTGGTGGTCGCGCGCGTCGTTCGCCGCACGGGCACCGTGGACTGGCGCACCGAGCTCGACGATTGCGGTGACGACGAGACCTACGTGTTCAACCCCGATCGGTCGCCCGGTGACGAGATCGTCCGGGTGGACGGCCGCGGTGACGCGGTCGTCGCGCGCTTCCGCGCGGGTGGCGCGCTGCTCGAGGTCGTCAAGCTCGACGGCGTTTCCGGTGCGGTCCTGTGGCAGCAGACCGTCGCGCGACCGGGCGTTCGCAACAGGACGACGCACGCCCTCGCGCTCGACGCGGCCGGAGACGTGATCGTCGGCGGTGGCGACGGCACCAACGGCCGGCGCGCGAGCGACCTGTTCGTCGCCAAGCTCGACGGCGCGACCGGAGGCGAGCGCTGGCGCTACGAGCTGTTCGGCCCGTCCGACGACGACGACGACGACGCGCGCAACCGCGCCGACGCGATCGCGGTCGATTCCGCCGGCGACGTCGTCGTGCACGGCCAGCTGTCCGACGAGAACGCCGACGGCGACGTGGTCGCGATTCCGCTGGTGGCGAAGCTCTCCGGCATGGACGGCCGCGAGCTGTGGCGCGCTTCCGACGGCATCGCGCCGAGCGCGGACGTCACGGTCGACGGCGCGGGCGACGTCGTGGTCGCCGGCAGCGGTGCCGCCGCGAAGCTCGACGGCGGCGACGGCGCGATCCTCTGGCGGGCGAGCGTCGGTCTCGTCTCGCCGGCGACACCCGAGCCCTACGCGACGCACCTCGCCCTCGCGGGCGACGGCGCGATCGCCGTGGTCGCCGAGCAGCCCGGCGCCGACGGCGACGGGTCCGACGTGGCCGTCACGACACTCGACGGCACGACCGGTGCGCTGCGCTGGCAGCGAATGCTCGACAGCGCCGACACCCACGATCCCGTCCGTCTCACCGACCGTGCGGCCGGCGTGGACCACGACGCGGCAGGCAACGTCGTCGTGGCGGTGACCATGGTCGACGTCGGCGCGATCACGCGCCCGCTGGTGGTCGCCTTCGCGCGCGACGGCGGCGACGAGCTCTGGCGCCGGACCTTCGCCGGCACGGCGCGCGCGCGCGCCGGAGCGTTCGATCTCGTAGCCGACGGCGACGAGATCGCGGTGGCGGGGGCCATCGGCCGCAGCGGCGCGCTCACCGACGGGCTCGTCGCGCTGCTCGCCAGCGCGACCGGCGAGCTGCTCTGGCTCGACGACGAGAGCGCCCGCCTGCCGACCGACCAGCGCGGAATCTGGCTCGACGAGATCGCATTCGACGCCGCCGTGGATCCCGATGGCGACGTGGTCGCCGTCGGCCAGACGTGGCAGGGCGTCGAGGCGATCGGATTCGCGGTGCGCAAGCTCGACGGCGCGACCGGGACCGTGCGCTGGATCGACGAGGAGCCGCGCGCGGAGAGCAACCCCTTCGGCCTGCGCGACTTCGCGCTCGCCGAGCGCGTGGCGACCGACCCGTCCGGCGACGTCGTCGTGCTGTCGAGCAGCTACCCCACCACGCTGGTCAAGCTCGACGGCGACGACGGCCGCGAAGCGTGGAGCAGCACCGTGACCCCGTCCCCGCAGACCGAGGACGCGCGCGAGCGTCCGCTCGCGATCGACGCCGCCGGCGACGTGTACGTCCTCGGTATCGACGCGCGCCTGATCGACGGCTCGTTCGCGCGCACGATGGTCGTCCAGAAGGTCTCGGGAAGCTCCGGCAGCGAGCTCTGGGAGGCGGCTGTCCCGGCGCGCTCGCACTCGATCGGCGTCGACCGGTCGGGCGACGTGCTCGCGCTGGGTCTGGGGTCCGTCGATCGCCGCGAGACGCTGCTCGTCAAGTATGACGGGACCGACGGCGGCGAGCTGTGGCGTCACCACAGCACGACGACGCTGCTGCCCGACGTTCTCCAGGTCGACCCCGCCGGCGACGCGCTCGTCGTGACGCGGCGCGATCTCGGCAACGGCTTCGCGCTCGGCGTCGTCGTCAAGCTCGACGGAGCGTCGGGTGACGTGCTCTGGCAGAGCCGCGACCTTTGGGGCGCAGGCAGCGCGCTCGCGATCGACGGAGAAGGCAACGTCCTCGCAACCGGAAACAGCGGCACGGCTGCCGGCGAGGACCTGCCGGTGCGCTACCTGGCCGGCGCGGCGAAGCTGGACGGAGCGACCGGTGCGACGCTGTGGACGCGGTCGCTCGACGATCTCGGGCGGAACGTCGAGGTGGTCGCGGCGATCGCAGATACGAACGGAGACATGATCGTCGCCCTGCGTGAGGTCCCGGGACACACCTCGCTCGCGGGCCTGCGCGGCGCGGACGGAACGCTGCTGTGGACGATCGCGCTCGGTGACACGGACACGACCTTCGACGTGCGCGCGCTCCGGCTGCGCGCGCCGGGCGAGATCGTCGTCGCCGGTGGCCGCGCCGCTCCGGGAGAGGGCTCGGCCTTCGCCGTGCTCGGCCTCGACGTGCCGGGCATCGTCGGTCCGCCGGGCTCCTCGGGTCGCAGCTGCGTCGTCCGGATGCCCGGCATCCTCCGCACCACGACGGGCACGACCGTTCGCTGCTCGAGCTTGCGCCGCACCGTGCCGACGCGCCGCTGAACGGGCGACCCGGTCGGGGCGCGGCGCGCTCAGCTCGAGAATCCGGCGAGGAAGTCCCAAACCGCGTCGGTCGCGCGAAACGGGCCTTCGGGGTTCGTCGCTCCGCCCGGCCAGCGATGACCGAGGTCCGACACCGAGCAGAGCTCCGTCGTCGACCCGTCCGCGCAGTCCGGCGCGATCGTGCAGCTCGCGGTCGGCGCGAGCTGCACCGCGTCGCGCTCGGCGCCGCAGGCGTTCAGCTCGAGCAGCTCACCGAACGAGAACTCGCCCAGCCGGTAGTCGACGACCGGATCGGCGATCATGTTGGTGATCTGGATCGGCCGCGGTACTACCGGCTCGCACGGGAAGAGCGCGAGCGAGCCGCCGACCGGCGCGAACGCGGCGAACAGGTCGGCCGCCTCGCACGCGAGCCGGAACGCCATCGCGGCGCCGTTCGAGAACCCGGTCGCGTAGACGCGCGACGCATCGATGCAGTACTCGGTCTCGATCGCGGCCACCATGTCGCGCGTGAAGCCGACGTCGTCGACGTTCTCACCCTGCGCGGGCTGGCAGCAAACGCCCGCGTTCCACGACTGGCCGATGCCGTCGCCGGCCGCGGTGATGAAGCCTTCGGCCGCGGCCTTCTCCGGAAAGCCGGTGTTCGCCTGGATCTCCGGACCGGACGAGAAGACGCCGTGGTAGACGAGCACGAGCGGCACCGGCTCGCCCGTGAGCGCCGACTCGGGGACCGATAGCTCGAACGTCCGCTCGCGGCCGCCAGACGCGATCGTGATCTCGCGCGTGCCGGCGACCCCGGCCTTTCTCGCGCACGCTCCGCCGGCTCCGCCGTCGTCCGAGCAGGCCGCGAGCAGGAGGAGCGCCAGCAGCGCCCCGGCATGGATCCGGCTCATGTCCATCCTCCGCAGAACACGCACGCCCTGCTCAGCTCCGTGCCGCGCACGGCGGGATCGCCGTCGCGCGCGGCGGCACGTAGGTCTGCACGCGCAGCCCCGCGGCCGTCTGCCCGCGCAGCCCCTCGACGATGCGCACCGTCGCGCGCGAGAGCGGGACGAGGCTCGGCTCGTGCACCTTGTCGATCGTGTCGGCCTCGTCGAACAGGTAGACCGGTGCCGTCAGGAAGCTCACGATCGGTGCCAGCGGGTGGAAGAACGCGGCGTCGGTCGGCGGGTGCTCGCTGCCCGGCGGGAAGCCTTCGGGCGGCATGATCAACGAGCGCTCCAGGCTCTCCCTGCAGATCGTATCGGCGACGAGCTCCTCGAGCGGCGGGATGAAGCTCGTGAACCACCAGCGCCACTCGGGCGCGTCGGTCGGCACGAGCGCGCCGTCGACGCCGCGCGCCTCGCGCGCCGCGTGCTCGAGGTGGATCTCGACGACGACGTCGTTCGCGAGAAAGTCCTGGTGCGTGTCGACGAAGTGGTGCAGACCGGCGCCGCCCGACATGTGGCCGCCGTTGAGCAGGAAAAGCAGGTTGAAGGGCCGCTCGCGCGCCGGCACGCGCGACCAGTAGCGCGCCTGCGCCAGGACGAGCGCGATGCCGCTCGCGTCCTCGACCGCCGATGCCCAGGGTCCGTCGTGGTGCGAGCCGATGATCACCCACTCGTCGGACGCGCCGCGCAGCACGCCGGTAACGTTGTGCGAGACCGCGGGTGCGAGCGTGCTCGCGACGGCAAGGCGCGCGCGCGCCGGGCGTCCGGCGACGAATTCCTCGAGGCGCGCGCCGTTGCCCGGGCTCAGCCACACGGCGGGAATCGGCCGCTCCACGGCGTCGTACGGCACGTAGTACCTGTCGGTCTCCCAGGGCATGGTCAGGATGCCGACGTAGCCGATCGCGCCCTCTTCCAGCGCCGGCTCGAGCGCGCCGTTCAGCCGCGCGCCGAACGGCAGCGTCTGGACGTGCGTCGGGACCTCGTTCGTCGGGTCGTGGTACCAGGTCGCGAACGCGGTGAAGATGGTCTGCGGCAGGACCAGCAGCGGGTCGCGATTGACGGCGATCCGTCCCGACAGGTCCTCGCCGCCCTGGAACGTCGCGAACGCGAGGTCGCCCTCGATCTCGCCCGCGGCCGTGAACGGCGCCGGGAAGCACGGGATGGTCGTCCGGTCCGACGGCGTCTCGGCGTGCCAGACCTCGAGCGCGCACGACAGCGGCTCGAAGCGCTTCACGTCGATCGGGTCGAGCGTCACCTCCTCGATTCCGTACTCGCGGAAGCGCGCGGCCACCCACTGCTCGGCCCAGTCGTCGGCGGCGTAGCCTGGGCGGCGGATGCCCTGCGCGGTGATCTCCGCGATCCAGTCCATCATCGTCGCGGAGTCCGTCAGCAGCTCGTCGCGGATCTCGCCGGTCGGGTTCGTGGAGCTGGCGCGGTCGCTGCACGCGGCCGCCGTCAAGCAAGCCAGGAGCCCAGCGAGTGCGGCCGCGACTCGCTTCATCGGTACGCCGCCCCACCCGCGCGCGCGGCAACGGTCGGTCGTGGTGCGCTTCATCGCCCACCCGTAGCGCCGGCCGCGGGAATCGGTCAATCTCCGCGTGATGCGGAGGCACGCATGAACGACCTCCGCGTCACGTGGAGGGCACGCATGACGACGCAACGCTGGACCGTCGGCCGGTGCACGATCACCAGCATCCTCGAGGAGCAGATCGAGCACATCCCGCCGGAGATGTTCTTTCCGGACACGACCGCAGCCGACGTCGCGCGCCACGCCTGGCTGGTTCCGGACTTCGCCGACGCCGACGGCCGCATCGCGCTCCGCGTGCAGGCGCTGGTGATCGAGATCGGCGGCCGCACCGTGCTCGTCGACCCGTGCGTCGGCAACGGCAAGACGCTCGCCGTGGCATTCTGGAACGAGCGCGAGTGGCCCTTCCTCGAGCGCTTCGCCGACGCGGGCTTCGCGCCGGACCGCATCGACACCGTGGTGCACACGCACCTGCACGCCGACCACGTCGGCTGGGACACGCACCTCGCGGACGGCCGCTGGGTGCCCACGTTCACTCGCGCGCGGCATCTCTACACCGCGCGCGAGCTCGCCTGGTGCGAGGCGGGCGGCAACCCCGGCATCGATCACGTCCATGAGCAGTCGATCGCACCGATCCTCGCCGCCGGGCTCGCCGACGTCGTCGCGGAGGACGCCGACCTCGGCGGTGGCCTGCGGCTCGAGCCGACACCCGGTCACACGCCCGGTCACGTGTCGCTGTGGATCGAGTCGGACGGCGAGACCGCGCTGGTGTCGGGCGACTTCCTGCACCACCCCGTGCAGTGCGCCGAGCCCGCGTGGCACGAGGTCGGCGACGCGGACCGCGAGCTCGCCCGGACGACGCGCCGCACGATGCTCGGGCGCGCGGTCGCATCGCGTGCGCTCTTCATCGGCACGCACTTTCCCACCCGCCCCGCCGGACGCATCGTCGCGGACGGGGTCGCCTGGCGCTTCGTGCCCCAGCGCTGAGCGCCGCGCGCGAAGCCGGCTTCGAGCGACGCACGCGCGCGCGACGGGTGGTCAGACGCGGCACGCGCGCCCGCGCCGCGCGGGAGCGCGCCGTCAAGCGACGAACGCCACCACGTGCGCGAGGCCGTGCGCGAGCATCGCCGCCTCGAGCCCGTGGCGATAGAACAGCCGGCCCATCACCACGCCGAACAGCCCGTTGCCGGCGAGGGTCCACAGCACGACGTCCGGCGTCAGCACAACGCCGTAGGCAGCGATCGTCGGCAGGTGCCCGAGTCCGAACAGCAGCGCGCTGCCCGCGATCGCCGTCGCGGCGGCGACCCGCCCCGGACGCTCGCCGCGGCGCCGCGCGCGCGGCGCGAGCAGCCACAGCAGCAGCGTCATCATGCCCCAGCGCAGCAGCAGCTCCTCGGTGATGCCGCCGTAGAGCAGGCGCACCAGGAGCGACGGATCGAAGCCGCTCGCGACCACGGTCGTCACCGCGGACGGCGGCACCCGGCGTCGGCCTGCAGCTGAGCTTCTCGGCCGGGCCCCCGCCAGCGAATCCCGATCAGGTGTTCACCGACTGGAGCACGATCAGCACCGCGGTCGATGCGCGGCCGGTCACCGACTACACGGTGTACCCGTTCCTGCTGCCGATCGTGCCGGCGGGCTACACCGGCTCGCTCGAGTTCCGCGTCAACCTGCCGGCCGACGTGCCGGGTGCGACGCCCCTCCTGGTGCCGTTCATCGGTGCGCCGGTCGCCCGCCCGGACGGCCCCGACGCGGACATCGAGCCCGATGTCGATGCCGAGTACGTGCAGCACCACGTCGACAACGCGCTCCGCTACGCGCGCGACGTGCTCGCCATCACGCCGCCGACCGACCTCGCGTTCATGACGGGGTACGTGGGCGCGCAGCTCGGACGCATGGTGCGGCTCGGCGGCGAGGCGTGGATCACCACCTTCGGCGAGCCCGACGGCGACGGCAGCGGCAGCGGCGGCGGCGGGGCAGGCAGCGCGGACGGCACCAAGGCCGGCGGCGACGACTCCTCGCCGGTGCGCTGCCTCGAGCCCTGCGTGACGATCGACGTCATCACGAGCACCGCGGTGGAGAACGGCAACCCGCCGCCGCCGATCCCGGTCGCCGGCGGTGGAGCCGGCTGCAGCGGCGACTGCGTGAACGGCTGCCCGTCGAAGAAGCGCTGGCCCGGCGGCCGGCAGTGCGCGTGTCCGCCGCCGACCGACCCGGTCGCGCCGTTCGATCCCAACGGCAAGTTCGGCTCGGCGATGGGCACCGGCTACGTCTCGGACGACGAGCCGCTGCGCTACACGATCCTGTTCGAGAACGACCCCGTGCTGGCGAGCGCAGCAGCGCAGGAGGTTCTGATCACCGACGCGCTCGACGCGGACAAGCTCGACCTCGACACGTTCAGCCTGGGCCCGATCGTGTTCGGCAACCGGCAGGTGTTCCCGCCGGCGGGCGTGCAGGACTTCTTCACCGACGTCGACCTGCGCCCGGAGCAGAACCTCATCGTGCGCATCCGTGCCCTGCTCGAGCGCGCGACCGGCGTCGTCACCTGGCGCTTCATCTCGCTCGACCCCGAGACGCTCGACTTCCCCGAGGACGCGCTGGCCGGGTTCCTGCCCCCGAACGTGAACCCGCCCGCGGGCGACGGCGGTGTCTCGTTCACCGTCAAGGCGAAGCCGCTGCTGCCGAGCGGCACGCAGGTGTGCAACGACGCGGACATCGTCTTCGACACGAATCCACCGATCATCACGCCGGCCTGGTGCAACGGCATCGACCGCGATCCGCCGCAGAGCGCCGTCGCTGCACTGCCTCCGGTGAGCAGCAGCACCGACATCGCGCTGTCCTGGAACGGCAGCGACGTCGGCTCGCGCATCGTCGAGTACCAGGTGTTCGCGTCGACCGACGGCGGCCCGTACGAGCTGGTCGTGCCGGGGACGCTCGACACCCAGGCGACCTTCTCCGGCGTCGCGGGTCGGAGCTACGCGTTCTACAGCGTCGCGCGCGACGACGCCGGCAACGTCGAGGCGGCGCCGCCCGCGCCCGACGCGACCACCCGCGTCGGCACGCCGGTGTCGGCGCGCAACATGGCGGTGACCGTCCTGCGCGGCCCCAAGCGCGCCACGTTCAAGGAGGGCAGCACGAGCGCTGCGCAGCGCTTCGCCGTCGTCCTGCAGAACCGCGGGGCGACGCCCGAGGTGATCCCCGACGCGGCAGCGCTCGCGGCGCTGGTGCGGCTCGAGCTCGAGAGCATCGCCTCACCCGCCTGCACGCCGGCCCCGGTCGTGAGCCTGAAGCCGATCAAGGCGCGGCAGTTCCCGATCCGGCTGAAGCCGAAGGGCAAGCGCGCGGTGCTGTTCGAGGCACGCCTCGCCTGCGCCGGGGATCCGGCGAAGGGGCCGGGGCATGAGGATTACCGCGTGACGGCGCGCGTCGACCTCGCCGCGCTCGCCGGCGTCGACGGGTATGCGCAGGACGACGTCTGCCCGCGTCGCGTGTCGCCGCCCGGCGTGCCCGTTCCGAATCTCGACGGCAGCATCCTCGACAAGGGCTGCGGCGCGCGTCTCGCCGACGGCACGTTCGGCGGCCCGGTGCTGCTCGACGTGGTGCTGAAGCCGCGCTGAGGCGGCCGTCCGCTCACGGCAGCAGCACGATCTTCCCGGCCGAGCCCGGCTCCATCACCTCGCGGTGCGCGCGCGCCGCCTCGGCGAGCGGCAGCTCACGTCCGATCAGCGGACGCAGCGAGCCGTCGTCGAGCCCGGCGCCGATCGCGACGTAGGCCCGGCGCAGGTCCGGGGCCGGCGCGTTCACCAGCGACATGCCGAGGATCGACGCATCGACGCGCATGGTGAGGCGCGGCTCGAACTCGAGCGCGCCGCGGCTGCCGATGACGACGATGCGCCCGTAGCGCGCGAGCGCGTCGAAGTCCTTCACGAGGTTCACGTTGGCGAGCATCTCGAGGATCACGTCCACGCCGCGACCGCCGGTGAGATCGCGAACACGCGTCAAGTAATCGGGCGCATGGTGGTCGACGACGTGGTGCGCGCCGAGCTCCCGCACGCGCTGCCGGCCCTCGTCGGTGCCGCCGGTGCCGATCACCGTGACGCCCGCGGCGCGCGCGAGCTGCACGGCAGCCGAGCCGACGCCGCCGCTCGCGCCGTGCACCAGCAGCGTCTCGTCGGGAAGAATGCGCGCCCGCTGGAACAACCCGCGATACGCGGTCGCCCACGGGATACCGATCGCCGCGCCCGCCTGGAAGGTCACGTGCTCGGGCAGCGGGTAGACGTCGGCCGCGCTGGCGAGCGCCTTCTCGGCGTAGGAGCCGGTGAGCGCGCGGCTCGTGAACACGCGGTCGCCGGCGTTCACGCCGGCGACGTCCGCACCGACCGCGGCGACCACGCCGGCCGCGTCGCCGCCTGGCGTGTACGGCAGCGGTGCACCGTAGCCCTGCTGTCCGGCGCGGATGTACGTCTCGACCGGGTTCACACCGGCCGCGTGCACGCGGATGCGCACCTGTCCGGCCGCGGGCTGCGGCTCGGGGACGTCACGCAGCTCGAGTACCTCCGGTCCGCCGTGCTTCTCGACGCGAATCGCCTTCATCGCCGTGTCCCTCCCGACCGATCGTCGTACGACTTGACGACCCTGCATCTATCCCCGCCGCCGGCGCGATGGTAGCGTCGCGCGCATGGCGCAGGCCCCCCGGCCGGCGCAGCCGACGAGACCGTCACGCTCGCGGCACTGCCCGACGTGCGCGTCCCGGTGGCGTCGATCCTGCCGCCCGCAGACGCCGCCGTTGCCGAAGACTGACCTTCGTCGACCACGACCGCGGACGTTCCGATCGAGCGTTCCGGTCGGGACGCAGGTCGCGCAGGATCGAGATCGCGTCACGCGTCCTGGCGCCGCTTCACGGCGCAGCACCCGCGCGATCTCGCGCGCGCGGGCTCACTCCTCGTACGTCAGCAGGAACTCGCCCTCGGCCGCGTTCGCACCGTCCCAGCACTGCACGATCACCTGCGCGTCGGCGTCGACGATGCTCACCGTCTCGGCCTTGCAGTGCGTGGCCGAGCCGGAGCCCGACCCCGCCACGGTGACGTGGACGTTGCCGTTCGCACCGAAGCTGCCCATGAGCCCGAGGCGCGCGGCGTAGCGGCCGACCCCGAGGCGCGACACGGTGTTCGCCGCCCCAGCCGAGTTGTACTCCTCGGCCGGACCGACCTCGGGCATCGCCGGGTTGCGCATGCGCAGGTAGGCGCCGTTCACCACGAAGAACGGGGCCAGCGGGGCGTTGCGGAACACCGACAGCGTGAACTGCGCGTCGGCCGTCGAGCCGGCCGCGTTCCGGCAGTCGACGTCGACACCGAAACGCCCGTCGACGTCGAGGCCGTATTCGAGCACGCGGCACCGGGCGAGGCCCTCGCCGTACGCCGACACCATGACGCCGACGTCCGTCCCGGTCGCGATCCCCGGCAGGGTCGCGCGGTACGTGCCGACCGCCAGGCGCTCCACCGTGTTCAGGGATCCGGTGACGTTGTACTGGTAGAGGGTGTCGGGGACGTACTCGTTCTCCGACGCCTCGTCCGCCCACAGGAACGCGCGCAGGTCGCTGCCGGGCGCGGGCTGCGTCCACACCACGTCGAAGCGCGCGTCGGCGGCGGCGCCGGCTGCGTCGAAGCAGCGTACCGCCACGTTCATCGCACCCATGTTCAGGAACCACGAGGACACGACGCACGAGCTCGCGTCGCTCTGACGCCCGCTCACGTGCGCGATGCCACCCGCGCCTCCGGCTTCGAGACCGCCGAGCACGACCACGTACCGCCCCACGCCGTCGCGCTCCACCGCGTTCGGCTGGCTCGCCGAGTTGACCGATCCGCTCGGCGCGTAGGCTGCGGCGCTCTCCTGGTCGGCGAAGCCCCACGCCGTGCGCAGCACCGCCGGCGGGCACGTCGGTCGGCCACCCGAGCCGCACGTGCCGGCGACCTGGAAGCTCTGCGACGCCTGCTCCCAGACGAGGAACGCGCCCTGGTCGGCGGCGGGGAAGTCGCGCAAGAACCCGAGGCCGCTTGCCCCGGACAGGAACGGCACGCCGAAGCTCGACGTGCGGAACGTGGCGCGGGCGAACTCGACGCCGGCGTCGCGCACCACGATCTCGTGCTCCCCGTCGGCGAGGAGCCCGAAGTTGTAGAGCACTCCCCAGCCGTTGTTCGCGTCGCCGCACACCGGAATCGTGTCGGCCCGGGATGTGCCGTAGGCCGCCTGGATCGCGGCACCGCCGTCGATCGACAGCGTGATCGCGGTCGGTCCACCGGCGGTGCACTTCCAGCCCGACAGCACGCCGATACCGCTCTTCGCGGCGCCGGACTGCGGGTTCTCGAGCACGCCCTGGGCGCGGACGTCCGTCGCCGGAAGCAGGATGCCGGCGACGGCGAGCGCCCCGAAGGTCGCCGCACGTGCCCTGCGGCGCCACGTGCTTCTGCTCGCGGAATGCCCGGCCGGCCCCGTCTGGTGCCTGCAGGCGGTTTCGCGTCGCGACTCGTCCACGGTGGCCTCCCCCGCCCGGTTGCGAGAAAAACCGGACAGTCTGGACATCGGCCGGTCCGTGCGTCCGGACGAGAGCGCGCCCGCCCTGGCACTCGCTCTCATCCGCCGACGAACCGGCGAGGCGTGAAGCGGATGCCCCCCACCCAGCTTCGACGCCTCGCCGGCCCGTCGATCCGGGCGACGCCAGCGATGCAACTGCAGCCGCGAGCCGGGTGCGATGCAAACGGCGCGCCAAGGGCACGACGTGCAGAACCCGCGTGAATCCTGGTCTTCACACTCGCGCCGCGCGGTAGCCCTGCCCGGGCCATGGGCAGATGCGCGCAGCAGGGCAGACACGGCCGCGCGACGGCCGTCCGACCGCAGCGTCACTCTTCGGCGGCGAGGTCCTTCTTCGTCCAGCCCTGCGGCACCTGGAACAGCTTCGGATCGACGTCCTTGCGCTCGATCTTGGTGACCTTCATGCCCTGCGGGCCCTTGCCGTTGCCGGTGGTGCGCACGCGCAGCGGGAAGCCATCGATCTGGTCGATGACCTCGAACGCCTCGGCGCCCGGAGCGGCCTGCATCCCCTCGAAGTTCACCTCGGCCATCATCTGCTGCTGGAAGAGCGTCATCTTGCGCAGACCGCTCACGTCTTGCGCCGACAGGCCGAGGTCGCTCCACGAGGCGACGCACGCCTCGGCGATCTTCTTGCCGCCGCGCATGACGTCGAAGCCCTTGCAGGCGCGGTCGGCGACCTTGTCGGTGGTGCCGTTGGCGACGGCCTTCGCGGGCTCGACGGCCGCTTTCGGCGGCGGCGCCTTCGTCAGCATGTCGCCGCCCATGCCCGCCATCGCCTGCTCGACGACCTTCCTCTGTTCCGGGGGCATCTTCGCGAGCTGCGCCTGCATCTGCTTGCGCGCGTTCTCGAGCGCGCCGCCGAGGCGTTTCGCGTCCTCGCGCGTCATCTCGACGTAGCTCTTCTCGCCCGCGTTCAGGAAGACGAACGACTCGGGCTGGGCGCGGAACAGGACCGCACCCTCCATCTCGCCGTCCTTGGTGTCGGTCGTGCCGTCGATGCGCACGCGGTCGCCGTCGACGTACATGGTGCCGCGGTGCGGCGGACGGGCGGGTTTCGCGCCCTGCGCGGCCGGCGCAGCCGGGCCCTCGCTCTCGGTGACGACCACCACCGCCGCGTCCGCCGCGCCGGCAAGCGCCGCCAGAGCCACCGTCGTGACGAGCCTGATTCCCGCGTACCGCATCGCTGCTCCCGTCTGTCCTGGGTTCGACATCCGCCGATCAAAGACCAACTCGCCGCCGGAGGAAAGCCCCGCGCGCGATCGGGCAACCGCCGTGGTAGCGGCAGCGCGTTGATCCGGTGGTCGTGGCGGTGTTCGCGCTGGTCTACCTCGGCATGATGCTGGGGAGCCTGCCACGGCTCGCCCTGGACCGGACCGGCATCGCGGTGCTGGGCGCGATCGTGCTGGGCGCGATCGTGCTGATCGCCAGCGGGCGCATCGGGCTCGGCGAGGCATGGCAGGCGATCGACGTGCCGACGATCGCGCTGCTGGTCGGCTTGATGGTGCTGTCGGCGCAGCTCCGGCTCGGCGGCTTCTACGCGCTGGTCGCGCGCCGCCTCGGCGGCCACGAGTCCTCCCCCGACGCCCTGCTCGCGCTGCTGATCGCGGTGACGGGGCTCCTCGCCGCGGTGCTGGTGAACGACATCGTCTGCCTCGCGATGGCGCCGGTGCTGGTCGAGATCTGCGCGCGGCGGGGGCTAGAACCGAAGCCGTTCCTGCTCGCGCTCGCCTGCGCCGCGAACGTCGGCTCGGCCGCGACGCTGATCGGCAACCCGCAGAACATGCTGGTCGGACAGGCGCTGCAGCTGTCTTTCGCGGGCTACCTCGGCGACGCGGCGGTTCCGACGGTGCTTGGGCTCGGCGCGACCTGGCCAACATCATCGTCGTCGAGCAGGGCGCGCGGCTCGGCGTGCCGATCGACTGGCGGACGCACGCCCGCGTCGGCGTGCCGGTGACGCCCGTGACCCTCGCGATCGCCGCCCTCTGGCTCTGGCTGCCGCGCTGAGCGAGCCAGCAGGAGTCGCGACCGCTCGAAGGAGGCGGGCCAAGGCCCGCCTGCAGATGGGGTGAAGCCCGGGAATTCACTTCGCGGGCTTCACAGGGCCGCGGCCCTCCCCTGGGCGATTCAACGGACCAGCGGCAGGACCGCGCGGCCGAGCAGCGCGATCGTCTCGAGGCGCTCGGCGTGGCTGCCCGCCAGGTGCAGCGCGACCTCGCCGACGCCGAGCGCGGCGAACGCGCGCAGGCGCTCCGCCGCGCGCTCGGGCGTGCCGAAGACGTGCTCGCGCTCGATGTCGCCGAACAGCTTCGCCATCGCGGCGGCGCCGCCCGCGCGGCGCCGCGCCGCGTCCTCGGTCGGCGCGATCGCGGCGAGCGCGTAGACCGAGCGCGCGAGCGCGCGCGGATCGCGCCCGACGGACGCGCAGGCCGCGTCCAGGTCGCGCAGCCGCGGCTCGAGCTCGGCCGCGAACGGGCAGTTCCAGCCGTCGGCCGCCCGCGCCGCAGCGTCGAGCGCCGCGCGCGAGCGTCCGCCGACCCACAGCTCGGGCCGCGCCGCGGCGTCTCCGTCCGCCGGCAGTGCCGCGCGCAGGCGCTGCAGCGCGTCGGCGAGCGCGTCGCCGCGCGCCGTGAGGTCGTGCGTCGCGATGCCGAGCGACTCCGCCGCGCGCCGGTAGGTGAAGCCGCCGAGTCCGACGCCGAGCACGAGCCGGCCTGGTGCGATCGCCGCGAGCGTGCGCGCCTGCAGGGCCAGCAGCCCGGGATCGCGCAGCGGCAGCACCAGCACCAGCGGTCCGAGCCGGATGCGCGCGGTCGCGCCCGCGAGCGCTGCGAGCAGCGTCCAGCACTCGAGCGGCGGTGCGGCACCGGCGCGGAGCGGCACCAGGTGATCGGGGACCCACACGGCGTCGAGCCCCGCGTCCTCCGCGGCGCGTGCCAGCTCGCGCACCTGCGGAAAGGACACGCCGTGCACCGGCAGCTCGATGCCGACGCGGACGCGGCTCGATGGAACGCTCGTCATGATGGCTCGGTCACGGGAATGCGGTTCATGGTGGCTCGGTCACCGGAATGCCGTTCATGGTGGCTCGGCCCCGTGCAGACGATAGCGCCGGAGCCCCGGCAGGACGAGCGCCAGGATGGCCGCCGACGCCGTGCACAGCAGCCCGCCCACGATCACCGACGTGCGCACGCCGGCGAAGCGCGCGAGCGCGCCCGCCTCGAGCTCACCGAGCTGCGGGCCGCCCATGAAGAAGATCATCGTGACGCCGGTCATGCGCCCGCGCAGGTGGTCGGGCGTGAGCAGCTGACGGAGCGTCTGGCGCACCACCGTGCTGGCGCCGTCCGCCGCACCGGCGAGAGCCAGGAACAGCAGCGCGAGCGGGAACGAGCCGGTTGCGCCGAACGCTGCGGTCGCGAGACCGTAGAGGCCGATGCAGATCAGCACCGTCGATCCGGCGAGCGGCGGCGCACCGAGCAGCGCGATGCCCAGCGCGACCAGCGCCGATCCCACCGCCGGTGCCGCGAACAAGAGGCCCAGGCCCTGCGGTCCGACGTGCAGCAGCTCGCTCGCGAAGATCGGCATCAGAAGCATGGCGCCCGCGAAGAACGTCCCGAGGAAGTCGGCGAGCATCAGACCGAGCAGGATCGGCGTCTGCCACAGGAAGCGGAAGCCCTCTGCCAGAGCGTCGAGACCGACCGTCGTGGACGGCGCCGCGCGACCACGCGACCGCATCAGCAGCAGCGCCACGATCATCGCGACGAACGACGCCGCGTCGAGCAGGTAGACCGCCGCGGGGCCGTGCGTCGCCAGCACGAAGCCGCCGAGCGTCGGCCCGAGGACCGTCGCGAGCTGCCAGGACGACACGCTGAGCCCGAGCGCGCGCGGCAGCGTCGCCTCGGGCACCAGCGTCGGGATCATTGCTTGACGCGCCGGGTTGCTGAGCGCGGTCGCGCTACCGGCGACGACGCAGAACGCGTACAGCAGCGGCATCGACACCCGCCCGCTGTCGGTCAGCCACCAGAGCCCGAGCGAGCACAGCATCATCGCCGTCTGCGTGCCGAGCAGCAGGCGTCGGCGGTCGACGACGTCGGCGAACACGCCGCCGAACACGCCGAGCACGATCACGGGCAGCACCCGCGCGAGACCGATCGCACCGAGTGCCAGCGGGTCGCCGGTCAGCTGGTAGACCTGCCACGCGACCGCCACCACCTGCATCTGCGTCCCGACCTGCGAGACGAAGAAGCCGCCCCACATGAGCCGGAAGTCACGGAAGTGCAGCGGCGAGGGGCCGCGCTGCGAAAGCTCCGACCTCACGCGACCGCCGCGCGCGAGGGGCAGCGTGCCACACGGCGTGCACGGCTTGAGAACGATCGCATCGGTCCCGTAAGAACGCGCACATGGCTTCGCTCCGGGCAAAGACCGCGATCGCCGGCTTGGGCATCACCGAGCAGGGAAAAGTCTACGGGCCGAGCGCGGTCGGATTCGCCGTCGAGGCGATCCGCCTGGCGCTCGAGGATGCGGGGCTCAAGGGCACCGACCTCGACGGCCTGCTGGTGAATCCCGGCATGAGCTGGGGCGAGTCGGGCGCCATGGCGTCGTTCGCGGTGCAGCAGGCGATGGGCCTGCGCGACCTGAGGCTCACCGCCGCGATGAACCTCGGCGGTGCGACCGCGGGTGCAATGATCCAGCAGGCGGTGCTGGCGATCGACGCGGGGCTCGCGAACACCGTCGCGTGCGTGTTCTCCGACGCGCCGCTCAAGCCGCCGAAGCCGAAGGACGGCAAGGGTGGCGGCGGCTCGGGCTCGTCGGGCGCGTACGCCTTCGCCGGCGGCCTCAACGCGGCGTACGGCGCGTTCGGCGTGAACGCGCTCTACGCGCTGCTCACGCAGCGCCACATGCACCGCTTCGGGACGACGCACGACCAGCTGGGCGCGATCGCGGTCGCCGAGCGCGCGTGGGCGCAGGGCAACCCGCAGGCGCAGTTCGCCGGCACGCCGCTCACGCTCGAGCAGTACCACGCGTCGCGCTGGGTGGTGGAGCCGTTCCACCTGCTCGACTGCTGCCTGGTCTCGAACGGCGGGCTCGCGGTGATCGTGACCAGCGCCGAGCGCGCGCGGTCGCTGCGCCAGCCGCCGGTCTACATCCACGGCCTCGGCCAGGGACATCCGGGCGGCGATCCGCTCGAGACGCTCATGTCGGGCGCGCCCATCGCGGCGAAGACCGCGTTCGCGATGGCGGGAGCGCAGCTCGCCGACGTCACGTTCTGCGAGCTCTACGACTGCTACACCTTCACCGTCCTCAACACGCTCGAGGACTACGGCTTCTGCGCCAAGGGCGAGGGCGGGTCCTTCGTCGAGGGCGGACGCATCGGGCCCGGCGGCGCGCTGCCGGTCAACACCGGCGGCGGGCAGCTGTCGTCGTTCTACATGTGGGGCATGACGCCGATCGGCGAAGCGGTGATCCAGTGCCGCGGTCAGGGCGGCACGCGTCAAGTACCCCGCAACGACCTCGGGCTGGTCAGCGGCAACGGCGGCGTCCTGTCGACGCACGCGACGCTGCTGCTCTCGAAGCACCCGAGCTGAGCCCGGAAGGCGGACCATCTCCATGGAAGCCATCGCGAAGCCCCTGCCACGCGTCACGCCCGAGCTGGCGCCCTTCTTCGCCGCCGCGCGGGAGCGCAAGCTCGTCGTGCAGCGCTGCTCGGGCTGCGGCCAGCTGCGCTTTCCGCCGCGCGAGCTGTGCAGCCACTGCTGGTCGCGCGAGTCGACGTGGGCGCCGGTGTCGGGGCGCGGCGAGGTGTTCAGCTTCTACTGGATGCACCAGATCTACCACCCCGGCTTCGCCGCCGAGGTTCCGTACGCGGTGGTGATCGTTGCTCTCGAGGAAGGTCCGCACGTGCTGTCGAACATGGTCGACTGCTCGCGTGAGGAGCTGCGCGTCGGGCTGCCGGTCGAGGTGACGTTCGAGGACGCGAGCGCCGAGGTCACGCTGCCGAAGTTCCGGCCGCGGCGCTGATATCGCCACGCGCTTGCCTGGGACAAATGGGCGCTCCGGAACGGGGACGGCGCCCGCGCGAGCCAAGGCCGCGCGCACCGGCGAGGACTCGCCGCGCGAGCGCATCGTGCGCTGCGCGACCGAGCTGGCTCGTCGAGGGCGGTCCGGGCGCGCTCAAGCTGCGCGCGGTCGGCGTGCACGTCGGGCTACTCGAGCCTCTTCCACCGCTTCCCGGGCAAGGCCGAAATCGTGACCGAGGTGCTCGGGCGCGTCAGCGAGACGATGCGCGAGCGCCGGGCCCAGCTCGCGCGCAGTGCCCCCCGGCCATCGACGGGCTGGTCGACGTCCTGCTCACGCGTCCGACCACTACGCGGCCGAGCGCGCCGAGGCGCGCTGCGCCTGCTCCTCGAGCCCGAGCTCGGCGGCGCGCGTTCCGCCAGGTCGCAACACGCTCTGGAGCTGGTTCGCGCGCGCGCAGGCGGCCGGCCTGAACCGCCCGGTCCGCGTCGAACGCTTGGAACGTGAACTTCAACGACGGCAACACGAGCGCGAGCAACAGCAACCACGTCCGTGCGCTTCGCACCCCACGAAGCAAGTCGTTGCCGGCGAGATGTGACGCGAGGTTGCATCCGGCTCGTGCCACCGACAGACGCACCGAGCAGCCGCGCGACACGCCGGGATCGGGCCACCGGGCACGCCACCCGCAGTCGGCGGGAGCGTGGAGTCGGGTTGCAACTTCCCGGCGGGCGCCGGTACCGCGGACCCTGGCGGGGTCACGCCACCCGGCTACCGCCCGCGCGCGCTCGAGCGCCGCGCGCTGCACCGGCTCGTCCACGAACATCTCGAGACCTTTCTCGCCGAGGCACGTGCGCGCAGCGACAGCGACGGCCTGCCGCGCTTCGTCGAGCAAGAGCTGCGTGAGTTCCTCACCTGCGGGCAGCTCGCGCGCGGCTTCGCCCGCTTCCGCTGCGACGCGTGCCAGCAGGACGTGCTGGTCGCGTTCTCGTGCAAGGGGCGCGGCTTCTGCCCGTCGTGCACCGGGCGCCGGATGGCGAGTCTCGCCGCACACCTGGTGGACGACGGCTTTGTCCGCGCCGTACTTTCCGGGCGCCGGGCGGGGCCCAGTCCGGTAGGCGCGACGTCCGATAACTCTGGCGTTATGACGAACACCAACTTTATGCCGCCTGCCCGCCCTCGTCGCGTTCCGGGCACGGGCAGCCGGGCCGGTTGCATCGCGCCAGGCGCTCGGAAAGCGAGCCCCGCCGCATCGGACGTGGGGTCGAGAGCTCCCTGGCGATTTCGCGTACCGCTGCGGGTGCCGTGTCCGTTTCCACATCCCTCATCCGCCGTCCCTCCTTGCGGCAGACTGAGCCGCAAGGAGGGACGGCTTCAAGCTACGCCAAGACTGATCCCTCACTCTCCTGTCGTGCGCCCGTGGCCCGAGGCCCGCTTGCGCCATACGTACGGCGGGCATATCGTGTTCGTACAATGATCAAGAGCCTGACTCGCACAGGAAACAGCGTGGCGCTCGTGCTGGACCGGCAGCTCCTCGAGGCAGCGCACCTCGATCCCGAGGACGACGTCGAGGTCTCGACGAACGGCCGCGTCATCGTGATCGCGCCGGTGCGGAGGAAGCGCGAAACGGACAAGTGGAAGCGCGGCCAGGAGCTCATGCACGAGAAGTACGCCGGCGCGTTCCGTCGCCTCGCGAAGTGACGCTTGAAGCCTCGCTTCCTCGGCCTCGACGAGGTGCTGGCCCTTCATGCTGACCAGATCGAGCGCTACGGCGGCGCACCGGGAGTCCGCGACCTCGGCCTCCTCGAGTCGGCGGCGGCGACTGCCGAGGCCTCGTTCGGCGGTGCGTACCTCCACGCGACCGTGCCCGAGATGGCTGCTGCCTACCTCTTCCACCTCGCGCAGAACCATCCCTTCGTCGACGGCAGCAAGCGCGTCGCGGTGGCGGCGACCTTCATGTTCCTCTTCCTCAACGACCTCGTGCTCGATTGCTGCGAGGACGATCTGGTGGATTTGACGATGGGCGTGGCTTCCGGAAGGACGACGAAAGCCGACGCGGCGGTATTCCTCGCGGCGCACGCACGGTCGACGCGCTGACGCTTGGCGTCCTCGACGAGAGTGGCCAAGGCTCTCCTGCCGTGGTCGCGCAGATGGCGCGGCAGGTGTTGCGTCTTGGTCTGCTTGCCGTACTTTCCGGGCGCCGGCCGGGGCCCAGTCCGGTAGGCGCGACGTCCGATGACTCTGGCATCATGACACCCATGAAGACGGGTTGTCCAGGGGCACCTGAAGTTTTTGTGATTGCCTTTCGTTCCGCCTCCTGCGCTGCTCTCGTGTCTCTCGCCGCGTCGGCACAGCTCGCAACCGCTGCTCACCATTCACCCATTCGGGGTCGATGTCGCCCCATGTTTCCCTGCAGCGAGCAGGGCCCCATACAAATTGATGGGCTCGAAGGCCCACTGTCATAACCGGGGTCTCCTGCTCGATCTTGAGCGCGGATCGCTGTGGTCGTCGCCGGCGAGTCTCCTCTCCTACTTACCGCCGCGCGCCGCAGCCTTGAGCCGGTGGGTGCGCACGGTCTTCGCCTCGAACGGCCCTCGCTCGACGGCGAGCTTGTCGACCTGGAAGTCGGTCTCGTGACGAAGCATCGCGAACATGATGCGACAGAGGCGGTGGGCAACGGCGATCACCGCCATCTTGTAGCCACGCCGGGCACAGAGCTTGGCGAAGTAGGGGTTGAGCGGATGGTTGGGGCGCGCGCACGGTGTTGCCGCCGCTGAGCTGGATCTGGCCGCCGCCGTCGATCGTCACGACGCCGGTGATCACGGGCAGCTGGCTCTTGACGACGATGATCGCGGGGCCGCACGTGAAGGTGATGGCCCCGCCGCCGCTCGCCTGCGCGGCGGTGATCTTCGCGCGCAGCTGGTTCACGCCGCCGCTGTCACCGCAGTCGGACACGACCTGATCGGCCGCGCGCGCCAGGGGCGCCGGAAGGGTCGAAGCGATCAACAGGGCGAGCAGGACGAGGGGCACACGTGTGGTCATTCCTCGAGAGAGGCGTGAGGAATGACCGAACATCGTTCGGTCGCGGCGAACGGCACGCACCGCGGGGGTGTGGTGTTCCCCCGGTTCTTGGACAGCTCACGCCGCCACCTCCGCCCGGACTGCCGCCTCTTGCGGGTCGTCGTCGAAGTCCACGGCCGGTGACGGTACTGCCACCCCTGACCTGCTCCCCAGTCCGAGGGACCTGTCCGCGTACGCTCCGGCGGTGCCCGCCGCTCAGGCGATGGTCAGTCGATGCAGCTCCCGGCGATGACCCTCGTACCCGCCGGTGGCGGCGTGCAGCAGGCACCGGTTGTCCCACAGCGCCACCATCCCCGGTTCCCAACGATGGCGGTGCACCAGGTGCTCGGCCACCGTGTACGGGTAGAGCTCGCCGAACAGCGCGTTGGCATCGGCTTCGTCCATCCCCTCGATGCCGATCGTGTAGGCCAGGCTCACGAACAGGGCGGGCCGACCGGTCTCGGGGTGGGTGCGCACCAGCGGGTGGCGTTCGGTGGCGTAGGCGTCGTCCGAGGAGACGATGGCCATCGACCGCCCCACGTCACGATCCCCGTAGGCCCCGGAGGGAGCGTAGCCGCGTCGCGCCGAGTGCACGCCGACCAGACCATCGATGCGTCGACGCAGCCCGGCGGACAGTGCTTCCCAAGCGCCGTACTGGTCGGCGAAGAGCGTGTCGCCCCCGACCGGGGGCACGTCGTACGCGTACAGCAGGGTGCCCGAGGGCGGTCGGGCCAGGAAGCTCCAGTCCGAGTGGAACACGTCGGCGAAGATCGGGCTGGTCTCGTCGGCTTCGCGCGTGAGCGCCACCACGTGGCGCTGACCGGCGATCGGACGGAAGTACGGGTCCTCGCCGATCTCGCCGAAGGCGCTTGCCACCGCTTCCAGCCCGGCGAAGTCGAGCTCCTGGTCGCAGAACACCAGAAGCTGGTGGCGCAACCACGCCTGGCGAAGGTCTGCCACCGTCGATGGGTCGAGGTCTTGGGGCAGCTCCAGCCCCCGAACCACCGCACCGAACGGCCCCCCGCTGGGATCGATCACGTACGAGGTCACGGGCCGTCGTCCCGCGTTGCGGCAGCGTGCTCACCAGCTCCGACGCCGGCAACCCGACTCGCACTCATGGCCCGATTTCTACACCCGGGTGACCCCACACCCAACCGGGCGTGAAAACCCATCACCGGTGATCGGTTCTCACGCCCGGAACGGGGGTTCAGACGTGGCGCCCCCGGGAAGGCGGCGAGCTGATCGGCGGCCGGCGCGCCCTCGGGGGCCGTCTGCTCGGGCCCGAAGATGGTGCCCTCGTCGCTGCGGAACGCCGGAGCGATGGCCGCCCGAGACTGCTCGAGCAACGCCGTCGCGGGTTCTTGGGCGAGTCGCGACCCTGGCAGGTGTCTCGCGAGCGACGCCCTGGAAAGATTTTTGTTGACAGCGGCTTTGTCCGCTGCGTGCTTTCGGGTGCCTGGCGGAGAGGAGCCGCGCTCGCGACGTCCGATAGCTCTGGCGTCATGACAAGCATCAACTTTATGCCGCTTGCCCGCTCCATCACGAGCTCGATGGCCCTGGGCAGCTGGTCGTAGCCGACCACGCGCTCGCCCACCGCGCGGTAGTAGAAGTCCGGCGCGGCGACCACGTCGCCCTCGCGAGCGATGCGCTCCGCGACCGACTTCATGTGGCCGTCGAGCCCGAACGCCTCCATGGCCACGATCACGCCCCCGAAAGGCCCGTCGCCGTCGGGGACCACCAGGTGGACGGGCATCTTCCCGTCGGCCACCCGCCCCGCCATGGAGGCCCAGCCGGCCTTCACGGCCTCGATGGCGGTGGAGACGCCCACCAGAGCAACCGACCTGGGGAGCCCCAGGTAGCCTCGGCGACCCGACAGGTGGGCGAGGGCATGGCGCCGGCCGTCCGCGGTGGTGATCGTGGCACTCGAGGAAGGGCCGCGCGTGCTGTCGAACAGTCGACTGCTAGCGCGAGGAGTTGCGAGTGGGGCTGCCCGTCGATGTGACGTTCGAGGACGCGAGCGCGGAGATCACGCTGCCGAAGCTCCGCCTGCGACGCCGACCGACCAAGCGCTTGCTTGTCAGAAATAGACGGCGATCTCGTCGTAAGGCCTTGAAGCACCGAGGGTTTCCACGCTAGAGCCCGATCGGGACACGCGCCAGCAAGCGCTTCGCGTTGCCGGTGTCGCGGGGAGGTCGGGGGATGGGAACCGGTACGGCGCCCGCAAGGGCGAAGGCCGCGCGCACGGAGGCCGCCGACGCGCCACGCGAGCGCATCGTGCGCTGCGCGACCGAGCTGCTCGCCGACGGCGGACCGGGCGCGCTCACCCTGCGCGCCGTCGGCACGCGCGTCGGCCTGCACAACTCGAGCCTGTTCCACCACTTCCGCGGCAAGAACGAGATCATGGCCGAGGTGCTCGGTCGCGTGAGCGACGGCCTGCGCGAGCGCCTCGAGCCGCTCGCGCAGAACGCGCCGCCGACGATCGACGGCCTGGTCGCGGTGCTGGTCACGCTCTCCGAGCACTACGCAGCCGAGCGCGCCGAGGCGCGCTGCGCGCTGCGCCTGCTGCTCGAGCCGGAGCTCGGCCGCGCGCGTGCCGGCCAGGGCGCGACGCCGCTCTGGAGCTGGCTCGCGCGCGCGCAGGCCGCCGCCGTGATCCGCCCCGTGAGCGTCGGTCACGCCGCGCGCAACCTGCTGTCGATGGTGCTCCTCGAGCCGGTCTGGCCGGCGAGCGGCGCCGAATCCGAGCGCGACCGCGACCGCCGCCGCACCGAGCTCGGCGCGTTCGTCCGCGGCGCCCTCACCCCTGTTGCTTGACGGAGACGGCTTCCGTCACGGCTCGGGCAGGGCGATCGACAGTCGAAATCCTTCCGCTCGAGCGGCCTCACCGAGACGCCGATCGCAGCAGACGACCTCGATCGCCTCGGCGCTCCCCATCTGCACCAGTTCGAGAGCGCAGGCCAGCTGCAGCGCATCTAGCGAGCGAATCGGATGGCGCGCGAGCGACTCGATCGCACGCTGCTCGACCGCCGACGAGAAGGACACCACATCGAATGCCGAGAGCACTCGATCGAGCCTGGACAGGGATCGGCGCCGAGCGACGGCGCTGAGCACTCCCTCGCGAGCCAATCGCTCCACCGCGGAGCGTGACTCCACCCGCGCCAGAAAGGCGACGGCGCGTATGTCTTTTCGCCCGAAGAGCCGACGGGTATGCGCCGAGAACGGCGGCTGCGCGACGACCAGTGGCAGGAGGGCCGAGGTGTCCCAGAACTGCAACCGTGTCACGCTCCGTCGCGGTCTGTGCGGAGGGCCCGGAGAGCGTCGCCGCGACACGCGACCGGTGGTCCGACCTCCTCGAGGGCCAGATCGGGACGCGCGGCCGGGATCAGGACGCCGCGGCGGACGAGGTCGTCGCGGCCGACCGCCACGGCCCCTCGCGTTCGGATGGGGCCGATCTCGGCGATCGGCACGTCGCGATCCATGACGACGAGGCTGCCTCCTCCACGCACGACCTGGAGGTACCGGGACAGATGGTTCTTCAGCTCTCCGATCCGAACGGCTCTGACCATGTTGTCCAAGTTAGCCAAGTCGCGGTCGCACGACAAGCATGTCGGTACGACGTCCGGCACGTGGCCCCTCGTTGCGACTTGACGCCGTACCGCGCCGAGCCCCGCACCGAGCCCCCACCGGCACCCGTCGCGCACGCGAGCCGCAGGCTCGCGCGGAGCGAAGCGACCGCGGGGAGTGGGGCCCCGCGCGGCTCCGCCGCGTGGGGCGAGGGGCGCGTGGCCCCTCGTTGCTATCGGTGCGCCATCCCGACCTGCTCGCGCGACTCGAGCTTCCCGCCGGCGCCCAGCCACGCCTTGAACACGCGCGGCGCGTCGCGCGACGGGTTGTAGATGTCCTCCTCGGACGCCCACAGCCCGTTGCCGCCGTAGACGAGGCGCGTCCAGTTGGGGAACTGGAACGGCGTACCGTCGGGCTGGAAGGGCTCGGGGAACTGGTTCTGGCACTGGAAGACGACCGCGCCACGCTCCTCGTCGAGCACCCACCAGTCCTGCGGGAAGGTCATGCGCGGGAACGGCGCCATCACCTTGGTGATCCAGTCGCGGATCGCCGCGCGGCCCTGCATCTCGCCGTACGCGTGCTCGACGTAGTGCGCGTCCTCGGTGAACATCGCGGCCCAGACGTTCCAGTCGCCGGTGCGCGACGCGGCGTCGCGCGCCTCGTTGTAGCGCGCGAACGCGGCCAGCAGCTCCTCGCGGGGATATCGCGGCATGGTCTTCCCTCCTCGGTCTTGCCGACTGCACATCACGACTCGGGTTCGCCGCGCAAGCCGCGAAGCGATCGCGCGCCGGCGGCGCGCCGCCCGTTCGAGGACGCCGTCCGACGATTGCGCGCCGGCCGCGCGACGCGCGATAACGCCGTCCAATGAACGCCGTCGATCCGCTTCCCGCACGGGACGTCCGCTTCACGGCCACGACCGACGTCGTCGTGGTCGGGCTCGGCATCGCCGGCTGCTGCGCCGCGCTCGGCGCGCGCGAGTCGGGCGCCGAGGTGATCGCGCTCGAGTGCGCCGGCGGGACCGGCGGAACTTCGGCGATGTCGGGCGGCGTGCTCTACCTCGGCGGCGGCACGGCGGTGCAGCGCGCCTGCGGCTACGAGGACTCGGCCGACGCGATGCACCGCTTCCTCGACGCAGCGCTCGGACCCGGCGCCGACGCCGACCGCCTCGCCGCCTACTGCGCGGGCTCGGTCGAGCACTTCGACTGGCTGGTCGGGCTCGGGCTCCCGTTCCGCGCGGCGTTCTGCGACGAGCCGAACCGCGAGTCCGCCGACGACGCGGCGCTGATCTTCTCCGGTGGCGAGGACAGCTTCCCGTTCGACGAGATCACGCCGCCGGTGCCGCGCGGCCACAAGCCGCAGTGGATCGACAGCGCGGGCAACTTCCTGATGCGCAAGCTCGCGGAGTTCGTCGAGCGCGCCGGCGCGCGCGTGACGACCGACGCCCGCGTCGAACGCCTGGTCGTCGACGACGGTCGCGTCGTCGGCGTGGTCGCGACGATCGACGGCGCGCGCAGCGCGATCCGCGCGCGCGGCGGCGTCGTGCTCGCGACCGGCGGCTTCATCCACGCGCCGTCGCTGATCGCGGAGCACTGCCCGCTCGCGCACCGTCCGAACGAGGCCTGGCGGCTCGGCGTGCCGGACAACGACGGCATCGGCATCCGCCTCGGCGCCGGCGCCGGCGGCACGACGACGCGCATGGACGCCTTCGAGTGCGCGCTGCCGCTCGGTCCGCCGCACCGCCTCGCGCGCGGCATCCTGGTGAACCGCGCCGGCGAGCGCTTCGTCAACGAGGACACGTACACCGGGCGGATCGGCCTCGCGGCCCTCACCGAGCAGGGCGGCGACGTGCTGATGATCGTCGACGACGTGATCCAGGAGCGGAACCTCGTCGGGCTGCGCCCGCGCTGGGGAGCGCCGACGCCCGAGGAGCTCGCCGCCGACTGCGGGCTACCGCCCGACCGCTTCGCGGCGACGGTCCGTGCGTACAACGAGCACGCCGCGCGCGGCGAGGACCCGCAGTTCCACAAGCGGGCGCCGTTCCTGCGCCCGCTCGGGGCGCCGCCCGCGACCGGGCTCGGCGCGATCGACCTGAAGGTCGACCACGGCGCGATCTACGCGACGTTCACCCTCGGCGGGCTCGCGACCGACGCCGACGCGCGCGTCCTCGGCACGTCCGGGGAAGCCGTGCCCGGGCTCTACGCCGCGGGACGCGTCGCCGCGTGCCTCGCGGCCGGCAACTACGTGAGCGGCATCAGCCTCGGCGACGGCTCGTTCTTCGGCCGGCGCGCCGGCCGGCACGCGGCGCGCACCGCACGCTGACCCGCGACGGCGCCCGCGCCCGTCACCTGCACTTGACGCGTGACGTACCGCCGCTGCAGCTCGGCTTCGGACCGGCCGGACCGTTCCACTGCACGAGCGCGCACTCCGACGCGTCGCCGAGCAGGATCGCACTGCGCACGCTCGCGACGTCCGGCAGTGCGAGCGGCCCCGCGCGGCCGGTGACGCGCCACGCGACGAGCCCGCTGGTCGTCACCGACTTGTCCGTCACCATCACGCGGCGGATGCCGGCGACGAGCCCCGCCGGATCGCGGTAGACCCAGCGCGTGCCGGCGGCGTTCGCGGTCCACGCGGCTCCGCCGGGGACGGTCACGTCGAGCGCCGGCGCGCCGCTCGCGTCGTCGATCACCACGCGCACGCCGTTCACCGGCGGGTCGATGCCGGTCCACGGCTTCGGGATCACGGCCTGTCCGGCGAACGTCACCGACGTCGGATCGCTGCGGAGCACGAGCACCGGCTTCGTCGCGTCGATGCCGCTGGTGCACGCGAGGGCCGCGCGGCACGCGCAGGCGACGCACGTGGCGCCGCCCCCGCAGTCGGCGTCCTGCTCGCACTCCTCGAGCGGATCGATGGTGCCGTTGCCGCACGACACGAGCTGCAGCTCGTACGCGCCGAGATCGACGCCGCCGCCCGCGGGGCGCGGCTCGCCGTCGAGATCGGTCGCCGGTGCATTCGCCGACGTGCCCGCGTCGACCGCGGGGCTCGTCGGCAGCAGGTGGAAGTCGCTGCCGGGCGCGACGAAGTTCTGCTCGGGTGTGGCGACGAAGGAATTCGCGTCGTAGCCCTGCGCCTGCCACGCCGCGAACGAGATCACGCTCCCGCCGCCGTCGATGCTGAAGCGGCTCATGACGCTGTTCCGGTCCGACGTGAAGCCGGCGCGGCTCGCGGCGTCGATCGTGATCACGCCGCGGAACGGGTGCGCGCTCCACAGGACGTTGTTGCGCAGCGTGTTGCCGGTCGAGCCGTCGCTGATGTTGATCGCCCAGCGGCCGTCGCTCGCCTGCACGATGGTGTTGTTGATCACCAGGTTGTTGGTCGCGCCGGCGCCGCCGTCGATGCGGTACAGGCTGATGCCGCTCGCGTGATTGCCGTACAGCAGGTTGTTGCGGATGACGCCGTTCACGCCGGCGTCCATGTTGATGCCGGATCCGCCGCCGGTGCCGTTGTCGAAGATCACGTTGCCCTCGACCAGCGCGTTCTCGATCAGGCCGTCGCCGCCCAGGCTCGCGTCACCGTTGAAGTGCAGGCCGTTGCCGCGGTTCGAGTAGACGACGTTGTTGCGCACGATCGGGCGGTCGGCGCTGTTGGAGACGTAGATGCCGTGCTCGATGACCGAGTGGTGCGCCTCGTTGTTCTCGGCCGTGAAGTCGTCCACGAAGCCGGTGAGGATGCCCCAGCGACCGTTGTAACCGAGACGGCAGTTGCGCACCGTGACGTGCGACCCGAGCACCGCGCGGATTCCCGCGCGCGTGCGGTCGTTCACCTCGAAGCCGTCGATCACCACCCACGAAGCGCCCTCGAGGTTGATGCCGTCGGGCGTGACCGGGTTGTCCTGCGTGATGCGGGCGTTCGCGCCCTCGGCGCGGAACGTGATCGGCGCCGACGACGTGCCGGAGGTCTCGAGGTAGAAGCCGCGGTAGCTGCCGTCGAGGACGCGCACCGTGTCGCCGGCAGCGACCCGGTCGGCGGCGTGGGTCAGCGTCGCCCATGCGGTCGCCTGCGAGAGCCCGTTCGCGGCGTCGCTGCCGCCGTTCTTCACCCAGTAGTCGGCCGCGCGTGCACCGCTCGCCAGAGCGAGGCAGCCCGCCAGCGCGACGCACACCGCGAGCACGCGCGGCGCGCGCACCGCCATGCGCACCTCACCCGGACTGGTCCCACCCTGACCTCGATGCCGCATCTCCGTACCCTCCACCGCGTGCGAGGATGAACGGCTGCGACGGGCCAAGCAACCCGCCGGGCGCGGAAAATCGCGCCGTCCGCGCGCGGCGCGCAGCAGGTGACGTGGCGCGCGCCGCCGCACTACACGTTCCGCACCGCGCTCACCGCGGCGAATGCGAACCCGACCACCGCGAGCGTCGCGCCCGGGACGTAGAACGTGGCGGCCAGGTCGAAGTGCACCGCGAGCCAGCCGCCGAGCAGCGGCCCGATGACGTTGCCGACCATCATCGCCGTCGACGCGAGTCCAGCCATCCGTCCGCGCGCGCTCTCCGGCGCGCGCATCCCGAGCCAGTGGAACGACAGCGGCACGAAGCCGGCGAGCGACACGCCCGACAGCAGTCGCAGCACGAACAGCGTCTCGACCCGGTGCGCGAGCCAGCCGACCGCAGCGTAGGACACCCCCGCGAGCACGAGCGACAGCAGCATCATCGGCTCGACGCCGAAGCGCGTGCCGAGCCGCGCCCACGCCGTGCTGATGAACATCGCCGGCACGCCGGCGACGAAGATGACCATGCCCGTGGTCGTCGCGACGGATTCGCGCGGCACGCCGAGCTTCTCGACGAACAGCGCCAGCGACGGCCACGACGCCATGATCATCACCTGGAAGAGCACCAGGAGGACCAGCATGACGAGCGTCGGACGGTCCGCGAGCAGGTCCCACTGGCTGACGCGCGACGCCCCCGTGCGGGTGGCCTCGTCGCCACGCGGCTCGCTCAGCACGACCGCGCACAGGACGGCCGTCACGGTCGCCAGCGCGCCGACGCCGAAGAACAGTCGCCGCATGCCGAGCAGGTCGGCCAGCAGGCCGCCGATGAGCGGACCGCACAGGCTGCCCGCCGCGCGCGCACTCTGCAGGATCGCGAGCGCCCGCCCGACACGCTCCGGCGGAGTGCTCGACGAGAGCAGCGCCACCGCTGCCGGGAAGACGCCGCTCACCGCCCCCTGAAGCGCTCGCCAGCCGAGCAGCGCCACCGGCGAGCCCGAAGCGCCCATGCCGACCGTCGCGAGCGCGATGCCGAACACCGAGCGCACGACCATCGGCTTGTGCCCTACCCGGTCGGCGAACGCGCCCCAGATCGGCGTCGCGAACACGGCGACGATGAACGGCGCCGATCCCAGGATTCCGGTCCAGTATCGGACCGCGTCCCGCTCGACGACGCCGATGTGCTGCAGGTAGAGCGGGATCAGCGGCAGGATCGCCGTCATGCCGGCGAGCGTCAGGAACTGCGCCGCGCACACGGCCCACAGGTTAGCGCGCTCGACACGCGTCTCCGCCGACATCCCGATGTTCGTCTTAACAGCCTCCCATGGTCCGTCGAGCACGCGTGGCAGGTGGAGCTTAGACAAGGTGATGCCCAGACCGTTGTCCCCGACGGGGCGGCGGGCTAGGTTGAGCCCGTCGCCAGGGAGGAGTTCCCATGCCGGACGAAGGACTTCTTGCACCGAGTCTGCTGCTCGCGATGCCGCAGCTGGACGACCCGAACTTCAACCGGGCCGTGGTTCTCCTCTGCCGGCACGGCGACGAGGGTGCGCTCGGCTTCATCGTCAACCGGCCGGTTCACGTCAGCGCGAAGGAGCTGCTCGCCCTCGACCCGCCGCTCGCGACCGAGACTCCGCTCACCGTGTGGGAGGGCGGCCCCGTGAGCCAGGAGCGCGGCTGGCTGCTGTGCCGCGAGGCGCCGTCGGAATCGGGGACGCTGGAGGTCTGCCCGGGGCTCGTCATGTCGAGCTCACCGTCGGTGCTGCGCTGCGTCCTCGAAGGCGACCTGCGCAACTGCGAGCCCGACCGGAGCCGCCTCTTCCTGGGTTACTCCGGTTGGGGGCCGAGCCAGCTCGACCACGAGCTCGCCGCGGCCGCCTGGCTCAACGCACCGCTCGACCTCGACATGGTCTTCAGCACTCCGCCCGACGACCTCTGGGAGCGGGCGATCCGCAGCCTCGGCGTCGAGCCGACTGCGATTGCGGCCGCGCCCGGCATCCACTGACGTCCGCATCGGCTTCGCCGACCACGAGCGATGAGCCGGCACGGGCGCGCCAACCGACGATCGGAAACCGACCTCATGGCCGCAGACCACGGCTCCGATGCACCCTTCTATCTTCCGATCCGTGACGAGATCGACGTCTTCGAGCAGGCGTACGCCTGCCGGTTGCCGGTGCTGCTGAAGGGCCCGACCGGCTGCGGCAAGACGCGCTTCGTCGAGTACATGGCGACGCGGCTTCTGAAGCGCGCGGGCGGCGACGCGCGGCCCGCGCTCATCACCGTCGCGTGCCACGAGGACCTCACCGGATCGGATCTCGTCGGCCGTTACCTGATCCAGGGCGCCGATACCGTGTGGATCGACGGCCCGCTCACGCAGGCCGTACGCACCGGTGCGATCTGCTACCTCGACGAGGTCGTCGAAGCGCGCAAGGACACCATCGTCCTGATCCACCCGCTGACCGACCACCGGCGCATCCTGCCGATCGACAAGCGCGGCGAGACGCTGACCGCACACGACGACTTCCTGCTCGTGATCTCCTACAACCCCGGCTACCAGAGCGTGCTCAAGGACCTGAAGCACTCGACGCGCCAGCGCTTCGTGAGCCTCGAGTTCGACTACCCGCCGCGCGACCGCGAAGCCGAGATCGTGCGGCACGAGAGCGGCGTCGACCTCGAGACCGCGCTCCTGCTCGCGACGCTCGGCGAGAAGATCCGTACGCTCCGCGGTGCGGGCCTCGGCGAGGGTGTGAGCACACGGCTCCTGGTCTACGCGGGGCAGCTCGTCGCGCGCGGCCTGTCGCCACGGCGCGCCTGCACCGTCGCGGTCACCAACTCGCTCACCGACGACGCCGAGATGATCCGCTCCGTCGGCGAGCTGGTGAGCGCCCTCTTCCCGCCGGCCTGAGCGCGCCGCACGGCGGTACGCTCGGACGCGACGGTGCTGGGCTCCCGGACGACGTGAGGAGAAAGCCATGGCCGACGACGGCAAGAGATCGATCCGCGGGCGCCGCGCGCTGGTGACCGGCGCCGCGAGCGGAATCGGCCGGGCAACGGCTGCCCTGCTCGCCGCCGAGGGCGCACACGTCGCGGCGACCGACCTCACGCTGCCCGGGCTCGAGGCGCTCGCCGCCGAGGCGCGAGGAGCGGGTGGCGACCTGCGCCCCTGGCAGATGGACGTCGCCGACGACGCGAGCGTGCGCCGCGTGGTCGACGAGGTCGCGGCGGCGCTGGGCGGCGTGGACAT
>Ga0172362_10000097_pt1 | contig 58602 bp, 40 predicted proteins | sample LakKivs1_kivu2a2_FD_114534 | JGI IMG/M metagenome (GOLD analysis project Ga0172362, IMG submission 114534) | Sediment microbial communities from Lake Kivu, Rwanda - Sediment s1_kivu2a2 | ecosystem: Environmental > Aquatic > Freshwater > Lake > Sediment | place: Rwanda: Western Province, Lake... | reverse complement strand
GTCTGCCATAACACCATCATCCTGAGCCGCTTGATGGCACTCAGATTCATCATCTTCGACCTGGACGATACGCTTTACCCCCGCCACAACGGGTTGATGCAGGAGGTGGGCCTCCGTATCCAGACATGGCTGTGCAATCACCTGGGGCTGACCTGGGAGGAGGCGATCACATTGCGGCATGACTATTTCCAACGGTATGGTACCACGCTGGGCGGCCTGGTTGCTGAACGCGACGTGGATGTGCACGACTATCTTACGTTCGTGCACGATATTCCGGTGGAGGAGTACCTTGCTCCGGATCCGGCGCTGGCCGCGATGCTGGATACCATCCCATTGCGGAAGGTGGTCTATACTAACGCCACGTCGGAATACGCCTGGCAGGTACTGCGGGCACTGGGCGTGGCCAATCGGTTCGATCGGGTGATCGGAATTGAAGAAGTGGGCTTGCGTAATAAGCCCTACCTCGATGCCTACGAGCGGGTTCTGGCGCTACTGGGTGCAGCGGGATCGGAATGCATCATGGTCGAGGACTCGGCACGTAATCTGCGGCCAGCCAGGGCACTGGGGTTGACGACGATATTAGTGGGCGCCGCGCCCGACGAGCACGTGGCATACGTGGTGGGGAACGTGCTGGAAGTGGGACAGGTGGTGACGCAAGTCTTAAGATTCGCAGCCACGAAACCTGCGCTTTAAGATCAGCGTAGGGTTTTCGTAGGGTTGGCGTATGGATGGCGTCAAGTCCCACGGGACAAGATGTGGTAGAATACAATCAGAGTCAGGGGCGGTTTCTCTTCTTCTCCTCCTTTTGGGGAGGGCCGGGGTGCGGTAGCTCCGGCTCTCCGTGTTTCTAGGGCCGGTGGGCAGTCCCACCGGCTTTTTCTATGCGCCGCACGGAATTGACTTCCTCTCCATTCGGGGGTAAGATAAAGGCCCGGGAGAAAGAAAGTGGCGCATCGAAGAGGCGGTCACGCATCGTCCATACACGAAGAGGCGGTAGACACCGTTCCCATTGCCTTGCGCCTAGTCGTCATCGTCTCTTGCATCGCCGCCATCGGCGCGACGGCCCATGGGCTGTGGGGGACGCAGTTGCCCGCCAGAGGAATCGCACCAGAGACCACTCTGTCTCCGGATCTGTCCCTTGCCTCATCTACTCGTCTAGCGCCGTCCCCTGACCAATTCGTCACCCCACCCGTCACACTGTCCGCCAATCTGCCATCACCCGCCGTCCCACACATCGGCATCGTCGCCGGTCACCGGGAGAACGATATGGGCGCCGTGTGTCCTGACGGCCTGACTGAAGCCGAGATCAACCTTGACATTGCTCAGCGAGTCGTTCATACTCTGCAGGCACTTGGTTACCAGGCCACGCTGCTGGCAGAGTTCGACGCACGCCTGACAGATTACCGGGCTGATGCGCTCATCTCCATCCATGCCGACTCCTGCGAAGCCTTCCCCAACGCCCAACCGCCAGCCAGCGGATTCAAGGTCGCCAGCGTCGAGGATAGCCTGGCGCCGGAGGCAGAGAAACGGTTGGTTGCTTGCCTGGCGCAGTGTTATGCGGCCCGCACCGGCATGTACTTTCACGCCAATAGCATCACGTACGACATGACCCGCTACCACACATTTTACGAGATTGATGGCCGGACACCGGCTGCCATCATCGAAACCGGGTTTATGCTGAACGATCGCGCCATACTCACCCAACGGGCCGATCTAGTCGCCCAGGGCATCGTAGATGGCATTATCTGCTTCATTGAAGGCGGAGGGGAATGAAAGGCGTGCGCTGCTCCCCGTGCGGCAAACACGCCACAAGAACCGGCAGAACACCCGAGAGAATACGGATGGCAAGTTCATACGCGCACTGTCATCACCTCGAACGCAGGCTCGGGTTGTGGGCGTCCCTTGAGTTCCACCATGCCCACCGGCCGTGCCTCGACGTGGTTGCGTACCCGCTTGTAGACTTGCTGGCAAATCAGGACCTGTCCTGCACTGGCGCATTCTTGTAACCGCCGGCTCACGTTTACCGCGTCGCCGATCACCGTGAAACTCATCAGTTGCGGCGTACCGGTGTTGCCGACGACGACCTCGCCTGTGCTGACCCCCACCCCAAACTGGAGTTGATAGGTCGAAGGGAGAGAAGCGTGAGATTCCTTGATCGCCCGACATATTCGCCAGCCTGCCCGCACCGCTCGCAGCGCGTGGTCTGGCTGCGGGAGAGGGGCATTGAAGTAGGCCATCACCGCGTCACCCAGAAACTTGTCCAACGTCCCCCTCTCAGCCAGGATGGCTTCGGCTGCCACGGCAATGTGGCGGTTCAGAACGTTTATCAGCACCTCGGGCGACACACGGGCACTGAAGGTGCTAAAGCCACGGAGGTCAGCGAAAAGGATGGTCGCTTCCTGGCGTACCCCCCCCAGCGCGACCGCATCGGGGCGAGCAATCAGTTTTTCCACCACGCTGGGTGCGACGTAGCGCTCGAACAACCCGCGGATCTGGTTCTTCTCCCGTTCCTTGGTCTGTTCGATCTCGTGTAGCAGGCGGGCATTCTCGATCGCGATCGCGGCATAGTCGGCCAACGCCATCAGGAGGCGGCAGTCGTGGTCGCCGAAGGGGCGGGCCGTGATCTTGTTGCTCACACACAGTGCACCGATGGGCCTGCTACCAACCTTCAGTGGTATGGACAGCATTGGACCAACTCTGATCGCTTCCCCCTTGCACATCGCCTCGGCCGCTACTTCATCCTCCGTGCACTGCAATACATGTTGCTCTTGCCCTCGGACACGTTGCTTCCGCACGTACTCCCGGAGTGTGCCCGTCATCTCGTCCTCCAGCAGGACGACACCCTCATCAGCGCCGGTGACGTAAAGCCCAGCCTCCACCACCCGCTCCAGTAGCCTATCGCGCTCTAGCAACGCCGTGACCGATTTTCCGATGTACGAGAGCGTTTCGAGCTCGTACAGCCGCTTCTTCAATTGCTGATTGGCCTGCATCAGCCGGGCAGTGAGGGCTTCTTTTTCGCGCTGGAGTCGCACCTCTGTTAGCGCCCGTTCTATGGTCGCCCGCATCTCATTGGCCGTGAACGGTTTGATGACATAGTCGCGCACACCCTTGCGGAACACCTCGACGGCGATGGCTTCGGATCCATGGGAGGTCATCAAGACCACCGGAACCTCAGAGCCGCGGGCGCGTAGGGCGTCGAGCACCTCGAAACCGGTCATCTTGGGCATCTCGAGGTCGAGCAGTATGAGGTCAACGGCGCCTTCGAGAACTTTGCGCACCCCCTCGGCACCGTTAGAAGCCTCCAGGACCTCGAAGCCATTGGGTTTCAAGACATATTGGGCGACAAACTCACGCATCTCGCGGCTGTCGTCCACGACGAGCACCCGTATGTTGGACAAGGTTACCCCCCTTTCATTTGCCAGTTGTCCAAGCCTCAATATCATTATAGCACAAGTAGCAAAAAACTGCATATCGCGGTGTACTTTGGTTCTACCTGTGAGGGAGTGGCATGCACGATGGTTTTAATCAATGTCTCAGAATTTTTTCACGCTATGTGAACAGGAATGTGCTACGATGGAGAGGCAGAGTTCCTGGGATTCTAACTCCCGAACGGTGTCCTCAACACGGTTGGCAAAACGGCTCACCTGGGATATAATTAAACAGGATCATGCACCTCCCTCATTCCACGTCGAACCAGACCGAACGGTCGGCTCTGTGAGGAAACTATGTCAGACAGGGGCGGCGTTCTGACCCGGTCAGAACTGGCTGCGGCCTTACATAACTATCTACCCTCGTCCCTTGAGCGCCAATGTTTCCTCGGTGATGAGATCAAGGCTCCTCACCGTTGCGCCCAACACCTGGCTGCGCTGTTACGCGCCATCTCCACATACCTGCCTCGCCAGGTCGTCGTCCCTTTGCTGACAGACCCACAACCGGGCCAGGCCGGGGGGGGCTTCTCTTACGGCACCGTGATGTTCTCCGATATCTCCGGCTTTACCGCCATGTCGGAAAAACTGTCCCAATTGGGCAAGGAGGGGGCCGAAGAGATCACGGCGATCGTCAATCGCTTCTTCGCCGCCCTGCTGGAGGTCACGGACCATTATGGCGGCGACCTGCTCAAGTTCGGCGGCGACGCGCTCCTCGTCTTCTTCGGCGGCGAACGGCACGCGCTCCGTGCCTGCCTGGCCGCGCTCGAGATGCAGGATACCATGTCCCGCTTCTCTGAAACACCCACCTCCCAGGGAACCTTCCAATTGCGGATGACAATCGGTCTGGGCACGGGGCCGCTCTTCATGGCTCACCTGGGCTCACAAGAAGGCATGGAGTTTGCCGTCATGGGGTGCGCAATGGCTTACATGGCCCAGGCAGAAGACCACGCCGCCGCAGGTGAAGTCTTTGTAGACACAGAAACTTACCGGGCAGTCGCCGACCAGGCGCTCATCGGCGCAGTGCGAGACGGCTTCCATCAACTGACCGGCCTTCGGAAAGGTGTCCCTGGCCTGAGCAGCCTGCCAGCGAGCCCCTTGCCCGCCGTGCCTCCTCCTACCGGAGAAGATGTACACGTCTGGATTGCCGGGCAGCTGCAGCGCATCCAGGCGCTGGAACTCTTCCTGCCGCCTGGCCTGCTGGACAAGATCAAACTGGAGCCGGAACGGCTCGCCATCGGCGGCGAATATCGCCCGGTGACCGTCCTCTTCACCAACTTTTACGGCATTGACGAGATCATCGAGACACTGGGCGAAGCGCGCTCCGCCGAAATCACGGCCATCCTCAACGCTCACTTTACGACGATGAGGCAGATCATCGCCAGGTACGGCGGCGTGGTCAACAAGGTAGATAGTTACGCCGTAGGCCACCGCATCATGGCCCTCTTTGGTGCACCCCGCGCCCACATAGACGACCCAGAAAGAGCCGTGCGGGCCGCGCTGGAGATGCAGGAGGCCATGCTCGCCTTTGCCGAACTGAACACCTCCTGTGGGCCCTTCAGCCTCAAACAACGCATCGGCGTCAACACCGGCCTGGTCTTTGCCGGCAACGTCGGCTCGCCCACCCGCCAGGAATACTCTTGTATGGGCGACGAGGTGAACCTCACCGCCCGCCTCATGGCGGTGGCTACCGAGGGCCAGGTGCTCATCAGTCAGAGCACTGCCCGCCAGTCCCGTGGCGCTTTCCTGCTCCACGAACAGGAGCCCGTGCGGGTCAAGGGCAAAGCGCTGCCCGTCCACAACTATCAGGTGTTGGGCCTGCAGGAGCACCGCATCCGCGAACGCCGCCCGCTGGTCGGCCGCGACGAAGAATGGCAGGCCATCCACGCTCTGACCGACCGGAGCCTGGCTGGCGAAATGCAAGTGCTCACCATCACCGGCGACGTGGGGCTGGGCAAATCGCGCCTCCTCGACGAGGTGATGGCCCATTGGGCCGAAGAACATGGGGCCTTGAGCGTCGGCGCTACCTGCCCCTCCTTTGGCCGCCACACGCCCTACCTGCCCTGGTTGGACCTGCTGCGTGCTCTGTTTGGATTTAATCCCGCCGACTCCAATCTGGTAAAACTGGAAAAGGTCGGCGCCCTCTTGCAGGAAACAGACCCAACCTGGCGTGACTGGACGGCGCTGATCGGCCGCCTGCTAGGCATGGACGTCGCCGAGACCGACCTGGTACGCGCGCTCGATGCCCAGGCCCGCCAGCGGACCATCTTCCGCGTCGTGACCGGCCTGGTGGAGCACGTCGCAAGCCGGCAGCCCGTGCTGCTGGCCATAGACGACCTGCAATGGGCCGACGACACGTCTGTCGAACTGGTCAACCACGTGGCGCGCCACGCCACCGGCCGGCCCTTGCTGCTGGTGTTGGCCAACCGCCCGGAGGAAGGGGCGGCCTCAATCCTCAAGGTCGCTGACCTCCCGTATCACACCGAACTCTGCTTGAAGGAACTCACCGACGAGGCCAGCCTGCGCCTGCTGGACATGCTCCTGCCTACCACGCCCCAGATGCCACCCCACCTCAAGCGGCTGATCCTGGACAAGGCGCGGGGCAACCCGCTCTTTATCGAGGAGGTGGCCTACTCGCTCGTCGAAAACTACCTGACGCTCGACGAAGCAAGTGGCACCTACCGTGCCCGGACCGACCTGGAGCAGATCGAGATACCTGACTCGGTCAACCGGGTGATCATGAGCCGTATAGATCGGCTGGACGAGAGCAGTCGCAACGTGTTGCGGGTCGCCTCGGTCATCGGCCAGGAGTTCGAACATTGGCTGCTCAATGCCATCTATCCCTACCGCCAGGCGGAAGGAGAACTGCACGAGCGCTTGGCCGAGCTTTCGCAGCGGGAGATCCTGGAAAATCTATATCCTGACCTGCTGTACCTTTTCCGCCACGTCCTGACCCGCGAGGTAGCCTACGAGAGCCTGCTCTACGCCGACCGTCGCCGACTGCATCGAGACATCGGCAAATCCATCGAGATCCAACGGGCCGGCCAGTTGGCCGAATACTGGGAAGTGCTGGCCTACCACTTCGGCCTGGCCGAGGAATGGGAAAAGGCGCTCAGCTACTATCTGCAAGCCGGTCGGAAGGCGCAGAGTATCTACGCCAATGAGGATGCTATCCACCACTTCCGCCAGGCGCTCAAAGCGGCAGAGCGGGAGCCGGGCAGCGGAGAGCACCAACTGGCAGCCCACGAAGGGCTGAGCGAAGTGCTGGACACGCTGGGCAACTATGACGAGGCGCTGGCCCACATTTACCAAGCCCAGGACCTGGTGATGGTGGTGGGCTACTCGCCGGAGGACACTGCCCGCCGCCTGGCCGACCTGTGTCGCAAGACGGCTGCCATCTATGAGAAAAAGAGCGATTATGATACGGCTTCCAACTGGCTGCGCGGCGGGCTGATTGTGCTGGAGGGGATGGAAGTCATCGAGGCAGCGCATATCTACCTCCTTGGAGCAGGAATTAACCAGCGCCAGGGCAAGCACGAGGAGGCCATCGCCTGGTGCCAGAAAAGCCTGGCCATCGCCTCGCACATCAAAACACGCGCGGGCCAGCAAGTCGTCGGGCATGCGTATTATAACCTGGGTGGTATCTATCTGCGGCGTGGCGACCTGGTCGGTGCAGTCGAGTATTGCCGCACAAGCGTGCAGGTCTACCAGCAGATTGGGGACATCGTCGGGCTGTCGCGCGCCCACATCAATCTGGCCAACGCCTATGCCGAGCAAGGGAACTGGCCGCGGGTCACTGAGCATTACCTGCAAGCGCTGGAGATCACGCGCAAGATCGGCGATGTGTATCATCAGGCCATGATCACCCTTAACCTGGGGGGAGTCTATGCGGACCAGGGGGACATGGACCAGGCCTCCAGTTATTATCAACAGAGCCTGAGGATGTGGCAAGAACTGAACTCGACGTATGCCATCGCCCTGCTGCATAACAACATGGGCGCAGTAGCCCTCCGACGCGACAATCCGGATGAGGCTCTCGCTCTCCTGCAGAAAAGCCTGGAGCTGTTTCAGCAGATTGGCTCCGGGGACTTTCTGCCTGAGGTGTACCGGCATTTGGCTGAGGCTTACCTGGAGCGGGGGGAATTGGGCGAGGCCCTGAATTATGCCCGGCAGTCGCTGGGCCTGTCCCAGGAGCAAGAGATGCGCCTTGAGGAAGGGGCCGCCCATCGAGCATTGGGACAGGTCTACCTGGTTCGCCAGGAACTGGGCCAGGCGGAACAGGAATTACAGGACAGTCTGCACATCCTGGAGGAACTGAACAGCCGCTACGAGATCGGTAAGACCCGCTTTCAGTTGGCCTGCTTGTACCACGGACAGGGAAAGCAAGCACAAATGCGGGAGAGTCTGGAACAAGCCATGGCTATCTTTGAGGATCTGGGCGCACGCCTGGACCTGGCGCAGGCCCAGGAGCTGGCGCCAGGGTAGGGTAAGATGCTATCTTGCCCCTGAGGCTCACATACGAGTCCAGCAGGACAAGATGCTATCTTGTCCCAAGCAGCCGAAAGGAGAACACCACAATGAAAAGCAAGCGCTGGTATCTATTGATCGTTCTTCCTCTGCTGACCGTGTCACTCGTCTCACCGCCGGTCCATGGCCTGGAGGAGTGGGAAGTAGAGAATTCAGGAATAGTAGAGGGGCCAGGTACTCCAGGGACAAAGGGAGAAGACATCTTTATGGTGCAAGGCCCGCCCAGAGAAGGATACTCCTCCCATCTTGAGGGGGCCGGCAGCCCGGATGGGTCTCATGGGTCCTGGCAAAGAGCGTCCGACGGAGCCTGGGTCACGTCTACAGACGTCCAACTGCCTGGCAAGGCAGACGCACTCGGCCCCCAGAGCACTGGCGGCCCCGACAACTATGGCTACACCTGGGACGATGCAGCAACATTAAACTGGATAGACGCCACCACTGGTACCGATACCGGGATGAGTGGGAACAGTTGGGAGCAGGCTGTAGGCCCCATCTCTTTGCCTTTCCAGTTCAAGTATTATGAGAACACCTATGCCCAAGTCCACATTGCCGCCTCAGGCTACCTGGCCTTTACCCTTGAGGAGAGCTGGCCCTGGCAATTTTATGTTCCATTTGCCGCCAGACCTAACAATGTGATCGCCCCCTACGCGACGCCACTTACCCTGGCCACCAGCGGCTCAACTGGCCGGGTGTACTACAAGAGCGGCGGCGTGACCGGCAGCCGTTACTTCGTAGTAGAGTGGTATCAGGTACAAGAAGAGGATGAACTGTACACCTTCGAGGTTGTCCTCTATGAAAACGGGGACATCGTCTTCCAATACCAGGCAATGACCTACAACGGCAGCCAGTACGCCTGCGGCGTAGCCGGCATCGAGGATGGGCGCGGGCTGGATGGGTTGGCTTACGTAGATTTCTGCAACATGGCCCCTTCCAACCAAGCCGTCCGCTTCTACCGACCAGCCCCTGCAGCCCGGGTGGGCGTTTACCATGCCTATCAGGGCCAGTTTGTCCGCGCCAGCGAGACGGGCACTTTCTATGTGACTATAATCAACACCGGCGAACTGGGCAATGATACCTACGAGCTGTTTCCCCTATCGAGTTGGGCAGTGAGTCTGTATGCCGCCGATGGCCTCACCCCACTCGCCGACAGCGACGATGACGGCGATTTGGACACCGGCCTGGTACTCCAGGGCGGCTCGTCCGGCGTCGTGGCAAAGGTCGCTGCGCCTGCCGGCGGCATCTTGGGCGACAATGAGACCACTGAACTCTTCGTATGCTCTTCGCTCAATCCAGATGAGTGCGAAATAGTCACTTTGCAGACCGCGATCCCTGCCCCTTTTGCCCAGGTCTTTCGCGAGAATACCGACGCTGCCATGAGCCTCTATCTGGCTCAACCCGGCACCCAGCGCCTGAAAAAAGTCACACCCAACTGGTATTACGGCTATGGCCTGGCTGTGGCCGAGACGCCCAATGGCTTTGCCTACTCTTGGACAAAGGGCCGCAGCATAGGTAGCGTTTATGTCTATGAGCTCGAATGCACCCTGTTGGACCGCTCCGGTAACACGCGTAGCGTGAGCAAATTGACCGATCACTCCGGCGCGACGGTGGACACCGAGGATTTCTTGCCGGCCGTGGCCGTGGCGCCGAACGGGCGCATCGGCGTGCTGTGGGGTCGCTACCGGTGGAACAGAAGCACCTCACAGTTTAACTACAACATGTACCTCGCTATTCTGGACAGCACAGGCAGCCTGGCTTATGGCCCCGTCAACCTAACGAATAACACCACCTGGGGTACGTGGAGCAGCCTGAACGTGCCTGCGTTCCTCTGGCCACACATCGCCGCCACTGACGACAATCGCTTCGTCCTGACCTGGCTGCAGGAGCATTATGAAAGCACCGGTCGAGTAGACGACGTATACTACACCGTGCGCGATACCAGCGGAACAGTGGTCCGGGGCATTACCCGGTTTACCGCCGATACCCCGGGCTCGAATGACGGATTCTACGGTCCAACCGTGACACGCCTGTCTGGGAACCGGGCCTTGCTCGTCTTTCAACGCGCAGGCGATTTCGGTGACATATACTACGCCGTGCTGAACAGTAACGGTAGCGTATTCAAGACGATGACGAACCTCAGTGCGGATGGAGACACGATTTGGGACTGGGGATGGCCTGATGCCATACAACTCAGTAATGGCCGCACGGTTGTCGCGTGGACGGCGCACCAATATCCGGCTCCTATACTGCGTTTCGCCGTGCTGGATGGCGCATACAATCGTGCCGCTGGCCCCATCGCGCTGGAGAACCCCGCCGCAGCTACTGGTGACGGTTACGTCTCCGTCACCGCTGACAATACTGGCCACGCCATCCTCACCTGGATGGATGAGAGCGAAGACTACCGCCGTAACCTGTACTATGCGCTGGTTGATTCTGGTGGTACCCAGATCACCCCGCCGATGGTCTTTCTCAGTGCCCAGGTCGTCATGTCTTACATTGAAACCAGTTTCGCCGGTTACGGCAACACCTCCTACACTTATCAGCCGCAGGTGAACGTGACCAGGTACCCCCTCATCGCTCCTTCTAATTCGTCAGCGGCGGTCGTATGGGAAGTCTCGGATGGCTCGTACGCCACTTCTACCTACGTCGGCTGGGACACCGTCTCCCGTGCCAGCACCAATGCCTATACTCATTTCACTCCCTCTCGATCAGGGCCAATGGGCACCTATACCGATACGATCCCCCTGCCCAGTTCTGGTATGGTCTACTTTAAAGCCCGCGCCACGGTGGATGGCCAGACCGTCTGGTCCTCCCCGGAGCGTGCCATCGTCATTGACCCCTACGAGCCTAACGACGACTGGACCCAGGCCTACGCGGTTACCACCGGCACTGCCTACGCTTCACTGATTGGCCACGAGAGCGACCTGGACTGGTACAAGTTCACCCTCGCCACTCCTTCAGTATTTACTGCCACGCTCACGGACCTGCCTGCCGATTATGACCTGGTCATCTTCTCCGATATCGGCGCCCCCACCGAAGCGACCCAAGACCTGGGCGAACTCCAGGACACCGAAGACGTGGACGCCACCGGGCGCATGAACGCGATTGGCCGCATGAACGCCATCGGCCGCATGAATGCCATCGGGCGCATGAACGCGATTGGCCGCATGAATGCCATCTCCGCCAACCCCGACCTCGCCGACGAGACGGCCTCAGTGCACGCCCGCCTCCCTGGCACCTACTACGTCCTCGTCCTCTCCCACAACGGTGCCTTCAGCGCACAGCCCTACCACCTGCGGGTGACTACCAGCCCCCTGCCCGACCTGCCGCCCTGCACAACCAACCTGCCGCCATCGGGGGCAAGCATGGCCGTCTATACCGGCACTGCCACCGGCGACATCCCCCTGACGCTCATCCTGCTCAACAAGCAACGGATGGACACTGCCTATGGTGCCAGCCAGACGGCTGCGCTGGTGGACAAACTGTACCAACTGGCAGACGACGTCACCGTGAAAGGCATCGTCGTGCCGGTGGAGAACGTCACCACTGTGGGCGATGCCTACGCGACGTGGGATGCGGGCAACGCCTGCAACCCTCTCGTCGCCAACCAGGTCGCAGAAGCGATCAAGCAGCAGATTGTCCTGCCATACTACCAGGTCTACTCACCCACATTGCAGTACCTGGTCATCGTCGGTGACGACCTGATGCTGCCCTTCTACCGCATCCCCGATGATGCCGCCATCGCCAATGAGTCCACCTACGTTCCCTGGTCTGGGCTGCAGGACGAAAACCCCACCTACGCCGCCCTGAACCTGGGCTTCACCCTCTCGGATGACTTTTACGCCGACCATACCCCCCTGCTCTGGCGCGGGCGGGGACTCTACGTGCCCGACCTGGCCGTCGGGCGGCTGGTCGAGACGCCCCAGGAGATTGGCGGTATGATCGGCGCCTTCCTAGAACGCGGCGGCTCACTCTCTCCCTCCACCGCGCTCGTCACCGGCTATGACTTCCTGACAGATGGCGCTGAGATGATCCGCAATTCACTGAACAGCGGTGGCCTGTCCACTACTGCGCTCATCAACGACACCTGGAACGCCGCCCAACTCCGCAACGCCTGGCTGGGCGCTACTCGTCGGGACCTGGCCTCGATCAACGCTCACTTCGACCACCGCCAGGCCTTCCCGGCGGCGCCGGGAACCGGCTCTGTCACCGCCAGCGACGTCCTGGCTGCCACTGCTTCTCTCAGCGGCACACTCAATTTCTCCATGGGCTGCCACGGCGGCTTCAACGTCCACGACACACACGCCACGAGTGGGTATGCACTCGACTTCGCGCAGGCGCTGGCCCGGCGCGGCGGTTGGTGGATCGGCAACACCGGTTTCGGCTATGGCATGGACGACTCTGTCACCTTCACCGAGCAGGTGATAGATCTCTTTACCCAGGAACTGACCCGCCAGGCTGGGGTGTCAGTAGGAGAGGCATTGTGGCGGGCCAAGCAACGTTACCTGGGCGGGGTGCCCAGCGATGGCTTTGGCACCTACGACGAAAAGGCGCTGATCGAGGCGACATTGTACGGGCTGCCCATGTATGAGGTTACAGTGCCCAGTCCAGGGCTTGGAGTACTGGAAGAAACAAGCAGACCAGGTGACAGGGGGACAGGGAGCACGGGAGCAGAGGTGCAGGCGACAGCGCTGAGTACGACTACGATTTACCTCAGCCCCAAGCTGCAACTGGTGACCACTCCAGACGGCAACTATTACACCGCCGACGGGGAATCACAGGCCAGCCCCGGCCGCCCCATCCAGCCCATCACCAGAACGATCCTCCCGCAGTTCACCGGCCTGACCCCGCACGGTGCGCTTTTCCTGGCCGGAAGTGCCACCAACGTATCCAACTTCAACCCGCTCATCTCCCGCCCGGTGACCGACACGGCACTCAGCGAGCCGGCCTACACCTACCCGGGCTGGTACCCGCTGAAGCCCTTCACCGTGAACCGGTTGGGGGATCGCCCCTACCTGGTCGTCGTGCCCGCGCAGTACTATGGGGACGAGAGAAGCGGCTTAGAGAGGTTATTCCAGCAGATGGAGTTCGCCGTGTACTACGCCAGCGAGTGGGAGACGGACTTTCTGGCTCCCGACATCTGGAAAGTGGAGGGGCAGATATTCCAGGGTGTGGCGACCTTCCAGGTGCAGGCCAATGACGACTCGGGGGTGGAGCGGGTGGTCGTGACCTACAGCCAGAACAGCGGACAGTGGCAAAGTGTCAACCTGGCTTACGACAACCCGAGCGGGCTGTGGGAAGGTGAGGTGGTTGGGCTAAGTGGAGAGGTCGTCTACTTCGTCCAGGTGGTGGATGGAGCCGGCAACGTGAGCCTGAGCGCCAACAAGGGCCTCTTCTTCGAGCCGGAGGAGAACATCGTCTATCTGCCACTCATCCTGAGATCGGCATAAGCAGTCGAGCCTCCCGGGCGTCCGCCGCTTTCGGGAGGGCCACAGGAGGTAGCACAGTGAAGAAACAACTATTTCTAATAGGCATAGCCGCCCTGGCCGGGCTGATCCTGGCCCTGGTGTGGGTCTGGGGAGGCCAGCGCACACCAGCCGTGGCCGCTGAAGGATCGCCGCCGGGCGACGTAGAAGTGCAAAGCGTAAACACTGCCGCAACTGCACCTCGCCCTCTCTTCGTCGCACTGCCCACAGAGCCGCCGACCCTCGACATCAATAGAGGCAGCGACAGCGTATCTCTCCTGGTTCTAGGCCAGTTGATGGAGGGGTTGTATCGGTATCGGGCAGATGGAAACATCGAGCCGGCCGGGGCAGTCGCGTACACTGCCTCCCCCAACAACCTGGTGTACACCGTGACGCTGCGCTCGGATGCGGTCTGGTCCGACGGCCAGCCGGTGATCGCGCAGCATTACGTGGATGGGATCCTCCGGCTGCTCGACCCGGCCACGGGCGCCGAATATGCTTACGTGATGTACATCCTTCAAGGAGCTGAGGAGTTCAACGCAGGCGAGATCACAGACCCCAACCTGGTGGGTGTCACGGCGGTGAATCCCTACACGCTAAGATTCACGCTCAAGGGGTCAGCAGGCTTTTTCCCCAGCATTATGGCGACCTGTGCCACTTATCCGGTGCGGTTGGACATCATCAACAGCAATCCGTTCTACTGGACAGAACCGCCAAACTTCAAGGGCAACGGCCCCTACGTGCTGACGGAGTGGGATCACAATCACCAGTTGATGCTGGACAAGAACCCGCTCTATCACGGTGCAAACCAGGTCTCCATCGAGCGGGTGGTCATGCCCATTATGTCCCTCAGCGACCAACTGGAGGCCTACGAAAATGGCCAGTTGGACGTGAGCAATTTTCCGAGCTCCGAGATACCCCGCATCCTGGCCGATCCAGTACTGAGCGCCGAGTTTCACCGGACGCCGTGGCCTGGCGTGTACTACCTGGGTCTGAATACAGAGTTGACGCCGACGAATGTGCTCGCCGTGCGCCAGGCGCTGGCCTCCGCGATTGACAGGCGAACCATTCTGGACAACGTCCTCAACACGCCCTGGCGGGAGGCAGCGACCGGCGTAATTCCGCCGGGTATTCCTGGTTATCAGAATGGAGCAGTGGGGCATCCATTCAATCCCACCCAGGCGCGGGCCTACCTGGCGCAGGCGGGCTATCCCGGCGGGGCGGGGTTTCCCGGCCTCGAAGTGTGGGCCAACTTGGGCCATGAGCACGTGATAAACGGTATCGCCGACCAGTGGCGAAGTAACCTGAACATCACGGTCACCACCGTCTACACCGATTGGCCAGTTTATCTGGGTCACCTGGGCGACTGCCACAGTCGCCCCGGTGCGTGCTCGTACAGTGCCTATCGGCTGGGGTGGCTCATGGACTATGGGGACGCCCACAACATATTGAACGATGTGTTCCACCCCGATGCCTCTCCCCAACACACCGGCTGGGACAATGCCCGCTACCGCCAGTTGATCGACATGACGCTGGCAGAGACAAATCAGGCTGCGCGGACGGCCTACTTCCAGGAAGCAGAGCGGATTCTGGTGCAGGACGAGACAGCCGTGATACCGCTCTATTTCTACGATAATACTGTCCTGATCCGGCCGGGCATCACGTTTGAGTATCCCTCCTTTGGCGTACCGCACTTTATGAAGTGGGGACTCGCCAACTCGTGCTACGCGCAGGCCTCCAGCAGGCCCGGCACCACCTACACCAGTGTGCAGGCAGCGGTGGATGCGGCCCGCACCGGAGACACGGTGAAGGTGGCCGGCTACTGCGCCGGAGTCGAAGCCCGCGGTTGGTTTTCCCAGACGGTCTACATCAGCAAGACCATCACGCTGCGTGGCGGTTACAGCACCGCGAACTGGACGACGTCCGACCCGCAGGCCAATCCCACCACGCTGGATGCGTTGGGGCGCGGGCGGGTGTTGTACGTCGTCGGGAACATCAGCCCCACGATCGAGGGCCTGCGCATCACCGGTGGCAATGCGGGTAGTGAGGCCGGTGGTGGGATAGAGGTCTTCTCCGCCAGGGCCACCATCCGGGGCAACACCATCTTCAACAACGTGGCCCAGAGCGGCGGTGGGCTGCACCTGTACGCCAGCCAGGCCATGCTCATTGGGAATACCGTTAATGGAAATACCGCCAACGGAGCGGGTGGCGGGGCATATCTGGACTCCAGTCCGGCCACGCTCATCGGGAACGTCATCAATGGGAATACAGCAAGTGGGCCAAGTACTGGTTATGGTGGTGGGCTGTACCTGTACGCCAGCGCGGCTACACTCAACGGGAACGTGATCTATGGCAACATGGCAGAGGGGGGGATGTATGAAGGTAGTGGCGGGGGGCTGTACCTGTGGTTGAGCCCTGCAACGCTGGCAGGTAACACGATCAAGAGTAACGTGGCCAGTGGGATGTATGGCAGTTACGGCGGTGGGCTGTACGTGACCTCCAGCGATGCTACCCTGGTCAACAACGTCGTCGCCGACAACCAGGCCGATTACGCAGGCAGTGGGCTGTACGTCACGTCCTCCTCCCCACGGCTGCTGCACACAACCATCGCCCGCAATACCGGCAGCGACGGCAGCGGGCTCTACGCCAGCTTTAGCAGCAGCATAGCTATGACCAACACGATCGTAGCCGGGCAGAAGGTAGGCGTCAATGTCTCATCCGACAGCCAGGCTACGCTCAACGGCGTGCTGTGGTACGGCAACCGAGATAATACCGGTGAGACAGGCGCCATCACAATCACCAACGCGCACACCGGCCACCCTGCCTTTGCTGCCGACGGGTACCACCTGAGGGCTGGCTCAGCCGCCATCAATCGAGGTGTGGCTACTGGCGTGACGAGTGACGTGGATGGCGACCCCCGGCCCCTGGGTGTGGCCCCCGACCTGGGGGCGGATGAATACACCGGCCCCACCGACACCTACGAGCCCAACGAAACCTGGGAGGAAGCCTGCGCCATCACCGCCGGGCCGATCTACGCGAGTTTCATCAGCAGCGGCCAGGACCTGGACTGGTACAAGCTCATCCTCACCAATCCATCAGTGTTCACCGCCACGCTCACCAACTTACCTGCCGACTACGACCTGGTCCTCTTTTCCGATATTAGCGTCTCCACCGGAGACACCCAGGACCTGGGCGAACTCCAGGACGCTGAGGACGTGGATGCCACCGGGCGGATGAACGCGATCGGCCGTATGAACGCGATCGGCCGTATGAACGCGATCGGCCGCATGAACGCCATCGGCCGCATGAACGCGATTTCCGCCAACCCTGGCCAGGCCGACGAAGTGGCGACTGTGTACACCCGCATCCCCGGGACCTACTACGTCCTCGTCCTGTCTCACAACGGCGCCTTCAGTGCACGGCCCTATCACCTGCAGGTGACTGCCAGCCCACTGCCTGACCTCCCCACCTGTACGACTGACCTGCAGCCATCCGGGGCATCTATGGCCACATACACCGGCGTCAATACGGGCGACACACCGTTGACGCTGATCCTGCTCAACAAACAGCGGCTTGAGGCCGCCTATGGGCCAGCAGAGACAGCCGTACTGGTGGCGAAACTGCAACAACTGGCCGACGACGACGGTGTGAAGGGGATCATGGTGCCGGTGGAGAACATGGCCACCGTCAGCACCGCCTACGCCACCTGGGATGCTGGCAATGCCTGTAACCCCCAGATGGCGAACATGGTGGCAGAGGCAATCAAGCAGCAGATCATCCTCCCTTATTACCAGGCCCATGCGTCTACGTTGAGGTACCTGGTGATCGTGGGCGACGACCTGATGGTCCCTTTCTACCGCGTACCTGACGCTGCCACCATCGCCAACGAGTCCACCTACACTCCCTGGTCCGGCTTGCAGGGCGACAACCCTACCTACGCCGCCCTCAACCTGGGCTTCACTCTCTCGGACGACTTTTATGCCGACCATACCCCCCTGCTCTGGCGCGGACGGGAACTCTACACCCCCGACCTGGCCATTGGCCGCCTGGTCGAAACTCCACCGGAAATCACCGGCCTGGTGGATGCCTTCCTGAAGCGTGGCGGCGTGCTTTCCCCCACCACCGCGCTGGTCACCGGCTACGATTTCCTGATAGATGGAGCCGAGGCCATCCGCGCTACGCTTGTCGCTGGTGGCCTGTCCCCCACCTCACTTATCCACAACACCTGGAACGCCACCCAACTCCGCAACGCCTGGCTGGGCGCTACTCGCCGGGACCTGGCTTCGATCAACGCTCACTTCGACCACCGCCAGGCCTTCCCGGCGGCGCCGGGAACCGGCTCTGTCACCGCCAGCGACGTCCTGGCCGCCACCACTTCCCTCAGCGGCACGCTCAACTTCTCCATGGGCTGCCACGGCGGATACAACGTCCACGACGCACACGCCACAAGTGCTGGCCACGCCCTCGACTTTGCCCAGGCGCTGGCCCGGCGTGGCGGCTGGTGGATCGGCAACACCGGTTTCGGCTATGGCATGGACGACTCCATCGCCTTCACCGAGCAGGTGATAGATCTCTTTACCCAGGAACTGACCCGCCAGGCTGGGGTGTCAGTGGGCGAGGCATTGCGGCGGGCCAAGCAACGCTACCTGGGTGGCGTACCAAGCGATGGCTTTGGCACCTACGACGAAAAGGTTCTGGTCGAGGCGACGCTGTATGGGCTACCTATGTACCAGGTTACGGTGCCCAATCCGGGTCTCAGGGTACTGGAGGAAACAAGTAGGCCAGGTGACAAGGGGACAGGAAGCGTGGGAGCGGAGGTACAGGCGACGGCCTTGAGCACGACGACGATTTCCCTCAGCCCCGGCCTGCAACTGGTGACCACTCCAGACGGCAACTATTACACCGCCGACGGGGAATCACAGGCCAGCCCCGGCCGTCCCATCCAGCCCATCACCAACATGGTTCTGCCCGAGTTCTACGGTATGATCCCGCACGGTGCGCTCTTCCTGGCCGGGAGTTCCACCAACATCCCCAACTTCAACCCGCTCATCTCCCGCCCGGTGACCGACACGGCACTCAGCGAGCCGGCCTATACCTACCCCGGCTGGTACCCGCTGAAGCCCTTCACAGTGAACCGGCTGGGGGAGCAGCCCTACCTGGTGGTCGTGCCTGCTCAATACTCCGGGAATGAAAGGAGCGGCACGGAGAAGCTATTCCAGCACATGGAGTTCGTGGTGCACTATGCTGGTGAGTGGGAGACCGACTTCCTGGCCCCCGATATCTGGAAGGCGGAGGGGCTGATCTTCCAGGACGAAGCCACCTTCCAGGTGCAGGTCGAGGATGACTCAGGAGTGGAGCGGGTCGTCGTGACCTACAGCCAGGGCGGGGGACAGTGGCAGAGCACTGACCTGACTTACGACAGCATGAGTGGGCTCTGGGGAGGCGAGTTAGTTGGGCTGAACGGCGAGGTCAGCTACTTCATCCAGGCGGTGGATGGAGCAGGCAACGTGAGCCTGAGCACTAATAAGGGTCTCTTCTTCGAGCCAGAGGAACGCAACATCTACCTGCCGCTCGTCCTGCGCAGCCACTCATAGTCCACAGAGCAACAGAGCATAAAGTGCCCGAGGCCAGTTGGCCTCGGGCACTGCTTTCCTCCTGTTGCTCTCCGGCCATCGAACCTTCTCGAAAGCCCACAGCCTTCAGGAAAGTCGTGGGGTTCAGCCTGTGTCTTCTACTTCGCTTTTCTCCAGAAAGTCCTTTAGTGAAGCGAAGGCCGCTGCAATCGCCTCCGGGCGAGCGGCATAGCGTTTCACTTCCTTGCCTTCTCCCAGCGTGAGTTGCACCAACCCGGCCAGGCGCAAGGCCTGAAGGTGATGCGTCACGGTTGGAGCACGCAGCCGCAAGAGGCGGGAAAGCTGGTCACTGCTCCTCAATCTCGTACCTGTACGACCCGATTTCCGTAGTCACGGGTGCCAGGCCAGAGATGGTGAGCACAGCCCGATCCGTACTGCTGTCCAGCGGCACGGTCCATTCGCCCGTCTGGTCGTCGTTCAGTTCCAGCCACTGCACGGTCGTCTCGGGACCAAAGAGGATCAGTTGCACGAGCCACTTTTGCGGCAATATGTTGGCGTGCCGGATGAAGCCGGCCGCCTCCCAACTGTCTCCATCCTGTTCGAAATCGCTAGAGTAGCCGATCTCGGGAATGGCGACGTCGTCCAGGACAAAGCCTGGCCGGTTGACCGCATCGTCGGTGATGTATTCAAAGCGGATCAGTACCTCCTGCCCGGCATACGGGGACAGGTCTACCCGCTCCTGGATCCACTCTGCCGTTTCTCCACCGGCGCTCCTGCCCGTGTAAGCCCAGCCAAAGGAGTTGCCATTGGGATTAGTGCCAGTACCAGAGGGCGTGGTGAGGATCTCCCAGGTGTCCCCTCCGTCGGTGCTGGCTTCCACGTAGGCATAGTCCCAGTCCTCCTCAAGGTCGTACCACGTCCAGAACTGCAGCGTCGCCTGGCTTACATCCGAGAGGTCGAAAGCGCGCGTGAGTATCATGTCCGAATCATCGCCCCGGTTCGACCACCAGACGTAGCGCCCACTATGGGCGGTCGTGTCCACCAGGCCGATCTGGGTGGACCCGGTGAAGTGAAACGTTAGCGGACGCTCACCACGCAATTCAAGGTAGTCGGTGCCGTGCTGATGCACGGTGCTGCTCTCGGAGACAGGGTAATCGGATTCACCGTAAGTGACTTCGATATCGAAGGATGGGGGGTCAATCTCCTCGTAGCCGTAGCGACCATCGGTGATGTACGGATCGTCCAGCAGGTTGGCGACAATCCAATCGGCGAATAGGTCCTGGTGGGTCAATCCCGTGCCCAGTTGCTTCAGCACGACGTCCACGCTGGCGAAAGAGTTCTCCGGGTGGGCTACCAACGTCTGAGTGGCATCGGATCCAAAGCGATCGAGGAAGTAGGAGGTGAAGAGATAACCAGCACCATAGTTGGCTCCTGCCGCACCAGGCCCCTCAGGCCAGGAGTTGAGCTGTGTGTCCGGTTCCATGGCAAATTCCCAGTCGGAGCCGCCAGTATCGTAGCCGTTCAGGTGCATTGCCAATTCGGAGAAACCCTCGTTCATCCACGTCTCTTCGTTACGGTCGTTGTACCAGTGGATCATGTGCTGGAACTCGTGGGCCAACACGCCGCTGTAAAAGTCGTCGTTAATGGTCACATTCTCGACGTTGATGTAGAACATCTCCATCTCATTAGAATCTTCCCGCACGACGGAGACGAATTCGTCTGCGCTAGAGTAATAGCCGGCGATACTGTTCCCCAGACCACGGGCGTGAAGGATGCTGAGGTGGACATCGTTGTCTACCCCTGGACTCCACTCGGAGCCGAAGAAAGCCCGATCAGTGGGGTAGGTATGTTCCTCGAACAGTTTGGCCGCTGCGACCAGCGCATTCCGGTCAAAGTTCACTCCCTCTTCGACCCACATATATACGTGCTCCGTTTTGTACTCCAGTGTGGCATACACGTCGAACTGCTCGTCGGTGTCCACGTTGGAGGCGTGGAACAGGCGGCGCGTGCCCACCGAGTAGTCAGGAGAACCCCCAGGGTTCACTGTGCGCGGAGTATCGGCAGGGATGTGTCGCAGACGGATGGCCAGGTCGTGCAGGTCGCGCACCGGCACGTCGGTCGTCTCCAGCAACTTCTCTGTCTCGGCCCCCTGGTCGCCGGCAGGTTCCTGGATGATGACGGGGGTGAGCTCGGGAGCAGGCGTTTCACCAACAGGCGGTACGGGCGTTCCGAAGAACTGCTCCCAATCCCAGTTATTCCAATTCGAGCCATTACAGCAACAGCAACAACTCGCAGCCAGCAGCAAAGCGGCCGCAGCAATCAATGTGACCAGTGTCCGGCTCACCGTTTCTCCTTTTGTCCTTTAGTCTCCTCTGTCGGCAGGCTCTGGGAAGGTGTAGTGTGCCGCCAGCTTCCATTCCTCCGGCGGCCAGTAACAGAGCCAGGCTTTTCCAACAACGTTCTTCTCGGGCAGGATTCCCCAGTTGTGTGAATCACTGGAGTTATTGCGATTGTCCCCCAGAACGAAATACTCCCCCTCTCCCAGGCCCCACGCACCGGAGTAGAACCCGGAGTTGGTGATGTAAGGCTCTTCCAGGCGCACACCGTCCACCCAGACTATCCCTTCCCGAATTTCGACTTGCTCCCCAGGCAGCCCCACGACGCGCTTGATATAATCGTCGGTGGGATTGTTGGGTGGTTCGAACACGATGATGTCTCCCCGTTCCGGTGGATGAACCCAGTAGGTCAGTTTACTGATGACCAGATACTGCCCGTCGTGGAGCGTCGGTTCCATACTGGAGCCGCGCACCTGAAAGCGCCCTGTGGCTGTGTTCAGGACCAGGAAGAGGATGGCAGTTAACAGAACAGTCTCCAGCGTTTCGCGCAACAGTGAACGACCACCAAACGCGCGAGCAAGCGAGACCCGTTCGCCATTCACAGGACGGCGGTATGCAGAGTCCGTCGCCGTGACATGTTCTGTTTGTATTTCTTCGGGCTGGAGTTCCTCCAAAGTATCCCTCCACTCTTGGGTATCATGTTCGCATTATAGTACAGGTGTGAAAGGGGGGCAAACTGTACTGTGTGTTTATCCGGGGGGAACCGGGGTGGACGTCGGCGTATGTGTGGGCGTGGGAAGCTCCGTCGGGGTAGGCGTCGGTGTGTACGTAGATGCAGGTAGTTCCGTTGGGGTGGGCGTCGGTGTGTACGTAGGCAGTTCTGTTGGAGTAGGCGTTGGCGTGAGGGTAGACGTCGAGGTAGGACCAGGAGTTTCGGTAGGAGTAGGAGTATACGTCGGTGTGTGAGTAGCGGTGTTCGTCAAAGTAGGTGTGGCCGTGAGAGTCGGATACTCTGTAGGTGTGGAAGTCGGTGTCAGTGCAGGCATAGGGGTCCCGGTAGGTGTGTATAGAGGGGTAGGGGTAAAGTTAGGTGTGGGCGGCAATGGTGGGAGGTAAAGCGCCAGGCCAACGTAAATGACATAGTCATTCAGGCAGTTGGCCCACTGTATCGCATCAATACTCACGTTGAAACGCCGCGAAAGAGAGTAGAGAGTGTCACCCTGCCGGACGATGTACACGACCCAGCCGAGAGGCGGGCCACAGGGACGAGGCCGTGGGGTGGGACTGGCGTAGAAGGTGGGAGGCGCAGCAGGGGTGAGCGTCGGCGGAGCAGTCGTATCTACTGCAAGTGGTGAAGGAGAGGAAGAAATTGTGGGAGATAGGGTGGGACTGACCACAGGCAGAAACAGTGTAGGGGAGGGCGAGAGCTCAGCAACTGCCTGGGTGGGAGATGGGCGCACGCCCAACACGTCGAGTTGGCTCAACAAGAAACCACCCACGAGCATGCTTACACTGATGAGTGTGACGGCAATACCTCCCAGGAGTTGCCTCATGCCAGCAGCACGGTCTGCGTCAGGATGCGTTCGCTTACTCATTGCCGCCTCTCCATCTCACCGGCCCCGGCCTGTGCCAGCCGGTCATCGTCATCCTCGGACGAGAGTGGCAAGATAAAGCTAAACGTGCTGCCCACTCCCATCTCACTTTCTACCCAGATGCGCCCTCCTTGTGCTTCCACCAGTGATTTCGCAATAGAAAGACCGACGCCGGTATCACCCACCCCGGCGATGAGCGGATTGTCGGCCCGGTAGAGGCGCTGGAAGACCCGCCGCTGTTCCTCTGGGGCTATGCCGCCGCCCGTATCGGTTACGGACATGAGCAGATGATCAGGCAGGCCCTCAACCTGGTCATCGTACCTTTCCAGCCGGGCACCGACCAGGATTTCGGTGTTGGGCCTGGAGCACTGGCAGGCATTGGACAGGAGATGCAGTACAATCTGATAGAGGCTGTCTCGATCCGCGTGTATGGGTGGCAGTTCGGACGGCATATCCATTTGTACAGCCAGTTTGTGCTCGCTGAACTGAGCAGACAACGACATGATCGCGTCCTCGATGACCGTGATGAGATCAACCGGTCCCGGCGAAAGCGAGATCTGCCCGGCATCTATGGTCGTGACCTTGACCAGGTCATTGAGCAATCCATCCATGCGCTCGATGTTGGCCCTGACTCGCTGCAGAAACTGGCGCTGCGTCTCACTGGGGACACCCACAGACTCACCCAGCAACAAGTCCACGTAACCGTTGATGGAAGTCATCGGGGTACGCAGTTCGTGAATCAGTGAGACCGGTATCCTGGATTGGATCGTCACTCCCTCCTCTGGATAGAGCATCACTGCCAACATTCCCGGCCAACCAGCAGCGTCTGTGAGGCGTGTCAATTCTGCCCGCACCTTCTGCCCATCCAGGTCGATGATGACGATAACGATGTCTTCGGTCTTCGTTTCCTCGTGTAAGAGGCCGTTGATCGCCTGGTTCCACTCTGGCACGGCAAACAGGGTCTGGATAGGCAGGCCCAGCAGCGCCGAAGAGGGTTGGCCCGTAAAGTGCTGAGTCTCCCGGCTGGCCAGGACAATATTACCCTGCCCATCGCTCACCAGAATGCCACCCGCGCTGCCGTCGGCAGGTTGCACAGCCGGGGCTGCTGACGCCTGGCTGCGCGCTTCCTGAAGCTCGGCCTGCGTCTGGATCAGTCGGTACTGCAAGTCGTCATTCGAACGGGTGAGTTGTTCTGCCTTCTCTTTCCACTCAGTCAACTCGGCTTCCAGTACAGTCCGGGCCTGCGCCAACTGGTGCATCTCCTCCTGCCAGATAGCAGTTTCGGCTACAGCCTGGCTCTGGGTTGCGGCTTCCTGCTCCCGCAGGCGCAATTTTGTGGCCAGCTCCTCAGCCCGTTGGCTCTGGTACTCCAGTTCGGCTTCCAATTCAATTGCCCGCGTGGCCAGACGGTCTGCCTCGCTCAGCGCCTTTTGCAGTTCGGCGCTGTGGTCCACAACCTCTTGACGGAAAACGTTGGCCAATGATGCTGTGATCGCTGCGCCCACAGCCTGGAAGATCCGCTCATCGCGCGTCGTCCAGAGTTCCTGGGAGACCGGGTTGCCGGCCAGTATGACACCCAGCGGGGCGCTCCCATCCACCAGAGGCTGCACCAGCAAGGGGCCTGGCCACTCGAAACCCAGGCTACTATACAACAGAGCGGCCGTGGAGCCCTGGCGCGGCGCACGCGCGCGCTGCAGACGACCCGTCTGCAGCGCAGTGGCCAGCAAGGGATGCCTGGATACAGGCAATGTCAGTTCCTGGTGTGTCTGCATTGCCTCGGTCGAAGGGTGCAGGGCAACGATGCGGATCCCCCTGCCTGGTCCAGGGGCTGGGAGGCCGATAGCAACCATATCGGCGCCCAGTGTGTGGGCAATAGATGAAGCAGTTGACTTCAGTGCATTCTCGACTTCGCGGGGCGACTCAATATGCCGGACGGCCTCGAGGATGCCAGCCATTTCCAGCGCAGTATCCCCGCCAGTGGCTGAAGATTCTCTCAGCACGCGACGATACACCAGGCCAGCCATCAGCGGCAGCGCAGCCAGATTAGCCAGCCGTACCCACCCAGCAGTATGAGAATTGGCAAATGAGACGGCGAATTGCAGGCTATGGCCCACCAGCCAGAGAGCAAACAGGCAGGTAACCAGTCCCCAATCGTTCCCGCGCCAGGTCACCCCGGCAATGAGACCCAGGCCGAGAACCAATAGAGTAGAGAGCTCCCACGCCGTTGCCTGCCAATACCCATTGTAAGCGATTGCTTGAGCTTCGGCTCGCAACCACAATACGGCAAAGCCCACGTAGACGACCGCGGCTCCCAGGATAGCGAAAAGCAGCAGCGCCACACCCAGGCGCGCATGTCGTCCCGGGACCGGCAGAAATGCCCAGATAGCCAGCAGTAGTGTAGCCAGGTCGAGGAAGCGTTCAAGAGGGGGCAGTACAATGTTGGGTGACAGAACACCAAGGCGATCAAGTCCGGCGATGAACATCAGCATTATGCGTGTTACGGCAAAGCCTGCCCCGGTCACCACCAGCCGCACGGCAGCCGGGTCACGACGATGGCGATTCCAGTGCCCAAACGCCATCCCCAGGACAAGTTGGATGGCGAACAGCGTGACCAGGTGGTAGACCAGGTCACCGGGTGGGACAGTAATCAATTCAACGAGTTGTCTCAAAAGTACCATTCTAATTCGATTGTACAACAGAGTCAGCCGGTGGTCAACTCATGGTAAACTTGAGCCGGGAAGTGGCCTTATTTAAACCCGCGCCGGCCTCCACCACCACTGGGGCGGCTGGGGCGCGAGAACCCACTGCTTCGGCGGCTGCTGCTCCAACTGTGGGAGCGAAAGCCACTGCTCCCTCTCCTGCCACCACCATAGCCACCCCCACCCCCGCCTGAAGAAGCAATCTTCAGAATGTCTCCCAGGATCTCCATCGTGCTCGTGTCCGGCTTCCACGTCATCTGCGTGGCCTTGCCTGCGCCTTCTACCTTGACCCCGAGGGGTGGCGATCCTGCCTGGCCTACAGCGGTGTCCAGGAGTGAGCCAAGCGAGCGGCTGGCCTGATCGAGAGAATGACCCAGGCTGCCCGCCAACCCGTCGAGGGAAAGGTCGGCCCCGGCGGGGCGCTGGGCCAGCGCGGGTCGCACCCTCGCCGCCCGGCGTACGTCTCCAGCAATGACGGGCACACCCGGCAAGCGCGGCGTGCGCACGGGTGCAGCCCCGGTCGCCGTGCCTACATTCACTGCCGCCGGAACCATCCATATCGGTACCTGCGCGCCCATCTTCTCTGCCTGTTGGAGGACTAGTTCCTCCACATCCAGCGCCACTGCGTAGGGGAAGTAGCGGTCGAGTACCGCCTGGGCCTCTTGCACACCCCCGTACTGCTTCAGATTCTTCAGGTAACGCTGGAAGGCCCGCCAGCGCTCGGCCTCCTCGGCCCCTGCCGTCGTACGTTGCGGCATCCACCGGCTGACTCCCATCAGCATTGCGCCGACCAATCCCAGCCCAACGAAGGGAGCGCAGACTGCCGGTCCTATGGCCGTCACCGCACACAATGCTGCCAGCCCTAGCACACCAGCGATGACGACGACCACTTGCCCGGCCCGCATCCAACGCCGCCGCGCTTCCTCAGGTCGCATCGAGAAATACTGCGTTGCGGCTCCACCCATCTGTTCGTAGATCGTGGGCAGTGCGCGGGTGAAGGCAGGTTGAACTTTCGAGAAGGGAGTGGACTGGTCGGCTTGCTGGACCGCATCGGCCAGCATGTTAAACAACGTGCGCTCGTGTTTCTCCAGTGAGACTTCTTCACCATCCGGCGCCTTGACCGCCTCATTTTCGCCAAGCTTCTGGCCCCAGTTCAAGGTAACAGTAAAATCGGGTTTGCGCAGGTCAAGGCTGATAAGCCCCAATGTCGCCAGGTTCAGCAGATCCGCCAGGACACCTTTGGTAGTAGGCTTCTCGTCCACCAGATAGGCGACGATACCCGGCGGCAGGTCGGAGGGAGGCTCGGTCAGATATTGGGCCACGACCCCCACAGGACGGTCGCGTCCCCAGATGTACCAGGCCGCCAGCACTCCTACCAGTCCCATGATGGGAACCAGGCAGCCCAGCGTCCCTAGCGCCAGTTGCCAGCGGGCGCGACCGACCGCTGCCTGTTGCTCTGCCTCAATATGCGCACGTTCCATTTCCAGCGCCTGCTCCATGTCATATTGCCAGGCAGGCTTCTCGGTCGTCGTCGCATTGGCCGGCAGCCGGATGCGCACCGACCACGCTTCACCTGCCGGCACGGGAGAGTTCCGGGTCACGTGGAGCGTTCCGTCTGACTGGGCGGCCGTTGTCCCTCCCTCGACGGTCACAGCGTCGGCACCCACGCCCGACGGCAGGTGTAACCGCACACTCGCCGCTTCTACCTCCACGTCCCGGTCTGCGAAGACAGCGGTCCAGGCGATTTCCTGCGCGTCGGTGAGCACGCGCACCGCGCCCTGCACCGTGTAGCGCAACTTGAACGTCGCCGTGTCGCCGGCAGCCAGGGCCGGAAAGGCCCACTCCACCAGCGTCGAGCCGGCCTGATCCTCCTGAATAGCGACCTGCGTGCCGTCGAATTTCACCCAGTTCCCCTGGCCCGCGTTGTCTTCTACCACGTAGCAGTACTCACATGGATCAGTGCTAGACTCGAAGGCCCGCTCTCCCTCCCAGACTGCAACGCCGGTGATCCGATCCAGGTAGAGCCAGGGAATCTGGCGGTAGCCGTGATAGAGGGAGCCTTTGTCTACGACGAGAGCCTGCTCCTCTTCCACCACGAGCGTGCCGTCGGGTGCGATGGTCAGGTCCACGTTAAATGACTTCCAGCGATAGACCGCCTGTGTCTCATCCACTTGGCGCTGCCAGTCTGAAACTGTGGCGTTCGTGAGGCCGTGGGGAAAGTCGACCAGGACCTGCAACGCCGTACCATCGGGAATGGGGGCCAGTGTCTCGAAGACGACCGCCCGCTCGTCGAGAAGTTCAGTGCGGGTCTCCAGGTCTACGGAACGGAACGTCAGTTCGGACGGGGACACCGGCTGGGGCAGGCGCACCGTCACGCGGCTAGCCTCGACGGAGATGCCGCTGCGGTCTTCCGGCACTGCCGTCCATGAAAGCATGTCCCCTTGAGGATAGACCCACAGCCCACCCAGCACCCGGTATGTGACGGTGAAGGTACGTACTTCAGTGCCGCTCGTCGGCTCGTACTCCCATTCTACATAGATCTGGTCTGCCTCGCGACTAAGCGTAAAGGTTCCAGGCCCACTCCCTCCTTCGACGTAGACCCGTTCGCCCTCTCGCACTTGCACGTCCACGATGTCGGTGACAGTGGCGAGAGGAATTTCGGCAAAGCCGGTGTGAAACTCCCCCTCGAAGCGAATCTGATACGTCTCGGTCACGAGCAGCGAACCGTCTGGCTGAATGTCAATATTTACGTCGTACCGTTCGTAGGTAACGTTATCCTGGGGATGGGGAGCTGCCCCCAACCCCACCACGAGCAGCACAACACAGGCTAACCATGTCCATCGCTTGTTCACATATACCTCCCGCAATCGCCTTCGATCTACCCGGCCTCAGAGGCACGCGGTTCCAGGACAATACGCCAGGACCCCAGCACCGGTTCCTTATCTTCTTGGGCAGGACAGGGTTCGACCCGCAGGTCAGTGACCAGCGGCATCCCCAGCCCGCCGACGCTGAGCGCGTAACTCACGCCCGTTTCAACGTTGAAATCTACGTACCCCACTCCCTTCTGAGGCTTCAGTCCGGTCACGGCGCGGTCAGCTCCACCCGGCCACGTCAGCCAGACTTCCACACCAGGTAACCCCCCGCCGCGCTCGTCTCTCACCACGACCTCGATATATACTGTTTGCCCTGGCTGGCAAACTAGCTCCTGCTCAGTCAGACGTAAGCGGGATAGCAACGGGATCGTGGGAGTAGGAGGAGGTGTGCCATTTGACCCGAGGGTAGGAGTGGACAATGGCAAGGCAGCCTCAGCCACAGGTACAGGCGTGTAGGTGGACTGGGGAGCAGGAACGGTCCAAGATGGTGAGGCCTCAGATGGGCGCGTGGGCGTCGGCGCGGGAGTGGGCGTGAGTGATGGTGTATGCGCAAGCGTTGGCTGCCACGCTCCCGGTGTGTACAGATAGACCAACATCGCCGGGGTATGCACGTCTAATGCCCTCGCCAGTGTGGTCAGACTGCGCAGTGTATCTGCAGGACGACCGGCAGCGGCATAATCCTCGATCAGCGCCTGTACTGCATTGGCCACGTCCTCCCGCTTGAGCCCACCCAACCTTGCACGGGCCCGCTCCAGGTTGCCGTCGGCCACATAAGAGAGTGCTGCCAGACGCACCCAGGTCTGGCGATAATCGGTGCGCAACAGCGCCGGATACGTATTGACGAGTTCAAGGGGGTCAATCACCCAGGTGTACAACAGGCCTAGCGCCAATCCAATCACCAGGCCGATGACAAGAGCTAGCTGGCGGGTGACGAAACCATTCATGACTGGCTCTCCAGATACGGGGTCAGCGTCGGGGTGAGAGCTCCCAACGCCCAGGCCAGGCGTGCCAGGCGCGTGATATCCTCAGCGCTACCGCCTGCCTCGATAAGCCGGTCCGCCAACTCAACCACAGGGGCAGCAGGCTCCTCGGGGTCGAGCAATCTCAGTCGTTGTCGAGCCTGATCCAGGTCTTTCTCCACTTCGTAGGCGGTAGCGATCATCACGACGTAGTCATCGCGATAGTCCTGACGTAGCACGTCCGGCGCGGTATTCGTATACTGCACCGGCCAGAACCACCAGCCGACGGCAAACCCCAGTGCCAGTCCCACTGCCCCGCCGATGGCGGCCCGCACGCCCCATTTTCGCGCTCGCTTACTCACTGCCTGCAGGCTCCACAACATCCTTTAAGAAAAACGCGGCGCTTGAGGGCGCAGATCCCGCCCATGGACGCCGCTGTGGACCTCACGGCCCAGCCATGATCCAGCCAGGTGCCGGAGGTGGGAATCGAACCCACATGGGCAAAGCCCACGCGATTTTGAGTCGCGCGCGTCTGCCTTTTCCGCCACTCCGGCTCAGTGCAAGTATACCAGAGAATGGGATTCTGGTCAACTGTTTTAGGGGGTTCCCTGCCCCTCTGCCCCCGCTTCCTGGCAAAACCGGATACCTTCCAGTGCGTTGACCTCCTGGGGGTCTATCTGGAGTGCCGCGTTAAAGAGCGGATACGACTTCTCACACTGTGCCATGTAGAAATAGGCCAGCCCTAGCGTATAGAAGTACTCAATCCGAGGTCCCTCGACCCACCCGGTTTCAAGCTGTGCCTCCAGGCGTCCATCGCTCTGCACCCTCAGCACTCCAGTGCTTAGCGGATCTCCTGAGAGCGTGTTGACACCCTCGAACCAGCCTACATATCCCTGGCCATATTCAGGCCTGGGTATGCCCGCCAACGCTACGTTGTATTTTCCCGTCTGCGTATCGAGCGTCACCGCGCCGTGGGCATTGGCCCACTGCTCTTCATACTTGTCAGCCGGCTTCATCGTAGCGACCAGCATGTCCCGGTCACCTACTGATGTAGAACCAAACTCACCGCGCATCACGATTTCCGGTGACGGTCCAGAGATTTCACTATTCGATTCTTCAATCGTGATGGTAAACGTATCGGCATCCTGGCGGGCCGCGATGCAGCTCAACTCGATGGCCGGCTCAAAATTCTCGATGGCCGACTCATAGTTACGGCGCGACCAGTAATTGATCGCCAGGTACCCGAACGCCGGTCCAAACCCGGGGTCCACTTCCGTCGCCTTCTTAAGGTAGGTCTCGGCCCGTTCAAACTCTCCCATATCCTGATACGTCTTTCCCAGTTCGCTGAAACCCACTGCACTGCCCGAATCAATCTCGATCGCCCGCTGAAAGTTTTCCACTGCCACCTCGAAATCACCCAGCCCGCGGTGGTTCCGCCCGAGTGTGACGTAAATGTAGGCCAGATTGGGGTGGAGTTCGAGCGCTCGTTTGTATTCCTCTACCGCCTGCCGATAGTCGCCCTGAAGTTCCAGCACGTAACCGTAGTTACGGTGTGCATCTACACTGCGATCGTCTAATTGCACGGCTGTCTGGGCAGCCTCCAGTGCATCTTGCCAGCGCACAGAATCGGCGTAGGCCTCGGCCAGATAGGCATACCCCTCGGCATACGTAGGGTCGAGTTCGGTGGCACGCTTGCAGGCATCCACTGCCTCTGGAACGTCGCCATTCCAGTCGTAGGCCATCCCCAGGGCAGCCCAGGCACGCGCGTTCTCCGGCGCCATCTCAACCGCTTGCCGCCCACGCCGCACTGCCTCGACCGTTCGTCCTTCCAACACCAGCAGGCGCGTCAAGGGGACAACTATCTGCGCGTCGTCCGGGTTGAGCACGAGTGCCTGCTCGTAGGCAGCGATCGCCTCCGCCAGTTTGCCCTGCAAGTACAGATCTTCAGCTTCGTAGGCATAAGAGAGCGCCGAACGTGTCGGCGTAGGAGTGGGGACGAAGGGACTGGGGACCTGCTCTTGTTTGATCATGGCGTAGACGTAGACACCTGCGCTGATCAACATCAGCAGGAACAGCACGCGCACTGGGGACGAGCGACGTTTCTTCCTCGGTATCGTGGGCTCGAGGTACATATCTGCAATGATAGCATTTTCGGGGCGTAAGTCAAGGTTGCTCCACGTATCGGTTGTGGTAGAATAATCAAGACAAACCAAGGGTTCGGATTCTAAGACACAGGAGGCTTATTGTGCACAGCTTGATGGTCACAGGTGGAGCTGGCTTCATCGGTTCCAACTTCGCCCGCTATATGCTGGAGAAGTATGCCGATTACCACGTCATCGTCTACGACAAACTGACCTACGCCGGGAACCTGGACAATCTCAAGGACGTGGCTCAACGATTCACCGATCGCTACAGGTTCGTGCAGGGCGACATCTGCAACACTGCCACAGTGCGAGAGGCGATCTGTACCTATGATGTGGATACCATCATCAACTTTGCAGCAGAAACTCACGTTGACAGGTCTATCATGGAACCCGATGCCTTCATCAAGACAGACGTCTACGGTACCTACGTGCTGCTGGAAGCGACACGCGAGCTTGGCCTGGAACGGTATCACCAAGTTTCTACGGATGAGGTTTATGGCCATGTGCCAGAGGGCGCGTCAAAAGAGACCGACCCGGTCGCCCCGCGCAGCCCCTATGCCGCCAGCAAGGCCAGTGCCGACTTAATGGTCAATGCCTATTGCGTCACGTATGGCCTGCCCGTCACGATCACGAGAGGTGCGAACAACATCGGCCCCTACCAGTATCCTGAAAAGGTTGTGCCACTCTTTGTCACCAACGCGATTGACAATCTGCCGCTGCCCCTCTATGGTGACGGGCTGCAGATGCGCGATTACCAATATGTGTTGGACCACTGTGAGGCGATTGACCTGGTACTACACCAGGGGGAGATTGGCGGCATTTATAACATCGGCACCGGTACCGAGATGCGCAACATAGATATGACCCACATGGTCCTCAAGTTGCTAGGCAAGCCGGAGAGTCTCATCCAGCCGGTGCGCGACAGGCCCGGCCACGACCGCCGCTATGCCCTCGACGTGACCAAGATCCGCGTCCTGGGGTGGGAACCTGCTCACACCTGCGAGGAGGCCATCGAGAAAACGGTGCGCTGGTACGTCGAAAACGCGTGGTGGTGGCGCCCCATCAAGAGTGGTCAACACTATCAGGAATATTACAGGCGGCAGTACGAGGGGCGGGAAATTAATGAAAAATGAGTCAATGAACAATGAAAAACCTGTGACGGAGTGCCGCACTGTTATCCGCTGCCATTGACTGTTGATTGTTGTTTTGCGTATGTCTGATCCCGACCGCATTGCGTCCTACTTGCTCAGAGAAGTCGTCCGTGCCGTCGGCGAGTTCAATCTCATCGCCGAGGGCGACCGGGTGGCAGTGGCAGTTTCCGGCGGGAAAGATAGCCGCGCCTTGCTCCAACTGTTGCTCCGTTACCGGCAGAAGGTACCTTACCGGTACAAGTTGGTCGCCCTCCACATCGTCGGCGCACCGGCCGGACTCCCTGACCTGCAGCCAGACCTGGAGTCCTGGTTTCAGGAACTCAGCGTCGAATATCGGTTCAGCCTGCTGGAGCTTGCGCCGGAGGAGCCGCTGCCACTCGATTGTTTTCGCTGTTCCTGGAACCGGCGCAAAGCGCTCTTCACGGCTGCGGCCGAGCTTGGCTGTAATAAGCTGGCTTTCGGTCACAATGCCGACGACGCAGCCGCTACGACACTCCTGAACCTGATGTTCAACGGCCGGGTGGAGACGATGGTACCCCGCGTTGAGTTTTTCGACGGTACCGTGACGGTAATACGTCCGCTGATCTATCTGCCGGAGAAAGAATTAGCTCGTTACGGACGGGCGCTTGGCTTCCCAGAACCTCCCGCGTGTCCTCAGGGCCTGACTTCCAGACGTGCACAGATCAGGGCATTTTTGCACCAGTTTGGCCGTGACGAGGGCCATATCCGTGTCAACGTCTGGCGTGCCGCCCGCTGGGCGATGGGGTTCTGAGCCAGCGCCCATCCCCTTCGCTTTCATTCCTGCGCTGCTTGTGGTATACTTGTTTACACTCAAACCCAATCGGAGGCTACCATGGAGCACTTTCTTAGTCTGGCCGACCTGACGCCGGATGAGTTACGCAGGCTGCTCAAGCTGGCGATTGACCTGAAGGAGGAATGGAAAGCCAGCGGCAATCGTCCTCTGCTCAAAGGCAAAACGCTAGGCATGCTTTTCCAGAAGCCCTCGTTGCGTACCCGGGTCTCCTTCGACATGGCCATGCTCCACCTGGGTGGGCAGGCACTCTTTCTCTCCCCCTCTGAGGTTCAACTGGGCCAACGGGAAAGCGTGCCCGACGTGGCACGTGTCCTTTCCCGCTACGTGGATGGGATCATGGCGCGCGTCTTTGCTCATTCTGACGTGGTCACGCTGGCCGAGTACTCCCGTGTGCCCGTCATCAACGGTCTCTCTGACTACGATCACCCGTGTCAGGGCCTGACCGACTTACTCACCATCATCGAGTACAAAGGCTGGGATTTAGGGGGGCGTAAGCTGGCCTTTATCGGCGATGGCAACAACGTGGCCATCTCACTCCTCTTTGGCACGAGCCTGCTGGGGATGGATTTCGCCATTGCCGGGCCGCCGGGCTATGAACTGCCCACCCACGTATGGGCGCTGGGGCAGCGATTTGCCGCTGCCAGCGGCAGCCGTGTGCTGGCCACCCACGACCCTCACGAAGCCATCATTGGAGCGGACGTAATCTACACGGACGTGTGGACTTCGATGGGCCAGGAAGCCGAGAGTGAGGAGCGGACACGCATCTTTGCCTCCTACCAGGTCAACGAAGCGTTGGTTGCAGAGGCCAGGCCAGACGTCATCGTTATGCACTGCCTACCGGCCCATCGGGGGCAGGAAATCACCGATGCGGTTTGCGATGGCCCGCACTCGGTGCTGTGGGAGCAAGCCGAGAACCGCATGCACGCACAAAAAGCCATCCTGGCAGAATTGATGGGGTAAACGGCGGAAGGATAAGGGTGTGGCGAGGAATCGCAAGGTCTTCGAAGAGGCAATGCAGACTGGGGCCAATGCTGCCTGGGACAAGGACTGGGAGCAGGCAATTGCGGCCTATCAGCGCGCACTGGCAGAGTTTCCTAATGACGTTGGCGCACTGACCGGCCTGGGATTGGCCTATGCTGGCTCAGGCCAGTTGGAAGCTGCGCTGGAATCCTATCAGCAGGCCAGCACTCTCGCGCCGGACAATCCCGTGCTTTATGAGCACATAGGCAAGGCGTGGGAACAATTGGGGCATGGGAAAGAAGCCGCCGAAGCCTACGTGGCCTCGGCTGAACGCTATCTGAGCCAACAGCAAGCCTCCCACCTGGCGTTGGCGCGCTGGCAAGACGCCGTGCGTGTCTATCCTGACAGCTTGCAGGCCCATGTACAGTTGCTTCAATATTACCATCGCCGCAGTCAGGTGCAAGAGGCAGTGAAGGAATGCCTGGCCCTGGCACGCATCTCCCACGCTCAAGGCCAGCGTGACTATGCCGTACAGATCTGCCAGTACGCCCTAAAGTTGGCTCCACATGATCCTGACGTGCTGGCGATTCTCGATGATCTGCACTATGGTGAACAGACTGCCGTCGAAACAGAGGCTGAGGTTTCTCAACTTGAGCCGTTTGTGGCCATAGAGGAGTCAGTCGGCCCTGCTCTACTGGATTTTCCAGTCACACCCATGGTTGAATCCAGCAAAGAGGAAGGTAGCCCAATTGAGATCACCCGCCAACAAGCACTTACTGAGCTTGCCGAGAGCATATTTGAAGAAGAGGGAGAGACAAAGACACCGCTGGCCGGGACTCCCCGGCTCAGTAAGGCCCGGATTGATGCCCTGATCGGCCGGGCGATTGACTGTCAGACCACAGGAAGGACCGAGGAAGCGATCGCCGCCTATGAGCAAGTGATCCAGGCAGGGGTCGAGCAGCCGGCCGTGCATTTTAGTCTTGGCCTGCTCTTCCAGGAGAAGATACAATTCGATGCTGCTGTCGCTCAGTTCGAGCGCGCGGCATCTCATCCTGAATACTCGCTGGGCAGTCATTTCGCACTGGGCGAGTGCTATCGCGCCCAGGGACGCACTGAAGAGGCGTTGGGGCACTTTATTGAGGTGCTCAAAATCGTTGACCTGGCCGCTGCCCGACAAGAACAAGCAGACAATCTAATCTCAATCTACAAGGGTTTGGCCGACAGTCATATTGCCCAGGGCAAGCGGGAACAAACGCTAGGGCTCGCCAATTCGTTGGTTGAGTTTTTCAACGACAAAGGGTGGAAAAATAAGGTCATTCAGATGCGCCGACAGCTCGACGCACTGGCTCAGGATGGGCCTACCTGGAGCCTGGCCGAGATGCTGACCATTCCAGGTTCCGAGCGTATCCTGGAATCAGTAACACTGGGGCAAGAGCATACCAGGCGCGGCATGTTCTACACGGCACTGGAGGAATGCTACTCTGCTCTGAAGTTTGCACCCACTTGCCTGCCCGTCCATCAGCAATTGGCCCAAGTTTGGGTAGCGATGGGGAAGGTAGACGAAGCAGTTGCCAAATTCGTCGTCATCGCCAATACTCACCGGATGCGTGGCAATGTCCGTTCAGCGACCGCGACGTTTCAGCGTGCCCTGCAGTTGGCGCCGATGGATACTGGGGTGCGAGCCAAGTTGATTGACCTGCTCATCAGCCATGGGGAAATTGATCAGGCATTAGAGCATTACCTGACCCTGGCCGATAGTTATTATCACATGGCGCAGATAGATCAAGCACGTGAGACGTATCAGGAAGCGCTACGGCTAGCACCACGAGGTTCCCCCAAACACCGATGGGGCGTTCGCATCCTGCACAAAATCGGTGATATCTACATGCAGCGCGTAGACTGGAGACGTGCTATCGAAATCTACGAGCAGATCCGCAAACTTGCTCCCGACGACGAGCGGGCTCGCTCAACGCTGATGGATCTCTATTATCGCCTCAAGCGGCCCGAACTGGCAATAGTCGAGCTTGACAGCCTTCTGAAAATCTATCGTAAAAGTGGCAAGACCCAGCGTATCTTTACTATCCTGGAAGATGCAGTCCATGAACGGCCTGATGACATTCCACTGCGCACCCGCCTGGCGCAAGCGCACCTTGATACGGGGAACGTCGAGCGGGCCCTGGAGCACCTGGACAAACTGGGAGACCTACAATTGGAAGCCGAACGGTACGAGGACGCTAAAATAACAATCCGGGCCATCATCGCGCTCCAACCACCTAACGTCACAGCCTATCAGCAATTATTGGATCAACTCAGCGAACGCAGCTCTGACTGAAAACCAGGATCAGGAATTTGAATTGTGGCCGACCCTCTGTGGTATTTGCAAAGACTCGATCGTATAGATGCTCTCGACATCCTGCTCGTAGCTTTCATATTCTTCTGGCTCCTGTACCTGGTGCGTGGCACGCGGGCTGTTCCCCTGCTGCGTGGTGTGGTTTTTCTGATTATCGTCGTTACTCTGTTGAGCAGCCTGACGCGCCTGCGCGCTTTCGGCTGGCTGACACAAAGGGCGCTCCCGGCGTTGCTTGTGGCTATCCCGGTTGTCTTTCAGCAGGAATTGCGCCGGGCACTGGAGCGAGTGGGGCGGGCCGGGACGTTGTTTGGCCGGGCCACAGGCGGCCGTGCCGCTCTGGAGCAGACGTTGACCGCAATTGCACAAGCCTGCCATATCCTCTCTGAAGGACGGCATGGCGCGCTCATCGTCCTGGAGCGCGAGACAGGTCTCCAGGAATTCGTAGACAGTGGCGTTCTCCTCGATGCGGCCATCACCTCTGACTTGCTGGTGACCATCTTTGATCCGCACACCATGCTGCACGACGGAGCAGTCATCGTGCGGCGCGGACGGATTCTGGCAGCCGCTTGTGTGCTCCCACTTTCTACCGCCTTCCTTGCAGATCGGCAATTGGGGCTACGCCACCGGGCCGGCATTGGCGTGACAGAGGAGAGCGATGCTATCGCCGTCGTCGTGTCTGAGGAACGGGGCTCTATCTCCATCGCACACAACGGCCGTATCATCCGCAACCTTGATGCCAAACGGCTGGAGACTGTGTTGCAAGCGTTCTTCCAACCTGTGCTGGAACGAGCATGGCCACGGTGGAGTGCCCAAGTGCGACAGATCATGGGGAGAGATAAGTAGTGAGAGCGACGTTGCGTTGGATCGTGAGTAACTTACCCCTGATGATCCTGGCGCTCATTCTGGCTGTACTGGCCTGGGTCGTAGCTGTGGAAGAGGGGGATCCTACGCTTGAGGAACGTTACCCTCAGCCCATCCCGGTCACGCCGCCTGAACTGCCGGAGGGAATGGTCATCGTGGGGGATTTCGACGAGCGTGTGCAAGTCACAGTCCGCGCTCCCAGGTCGGTCCGGAATTCTCTCAAGGTGGATGATTTTACTGCCACCATTCACCTGGCAGGCCTGGATGCAGGAGTCCACAAGGTACCTGTCCAGGTAGTATTACACAAATATCCCGCGCAAGTGATGCTGGTCGAACCTGAGTACGTCACACTGGCAATGGAGCCGAGAGTGGAGCGAACCGTCCCTGTGCACGTGCAGATAGAGGGAGAACCGTCCCTGGGCTACTTTATGCGGGCACAGATCAGCGCTTCACGCGAGGTGACCGTGAGCGGCCCCAGCACCTACGTTGCCCGGGTCGTTGAGGCTGTTACCCAGGTCTCCGTGCAGAACGCCAAATCCACCGTCGAGGGAGAATTTCAGTTGCAGCTCCAGGACAGTGAAGGTCAATCTGTCCCTTACGTCATGTTGACGCCGGCGGTGATCAATGTACGCATCCCAATCGAGCCATCCGGTTACTACCGCGCTTTGGGAGTCAAGGCCGTACTTGAAGGACAAATCGCTCCCGGGTATCGTCTCACCTACATTTCCGTCGAGCCGCCCACTGTCACCGTCTTCGGTGTGCCCGACGTCATTGCGGCCCTCCCAGGCTTCATTGAAACCGAGCCAGTAGACATAGAAGGGGCGCAAGCCGACGTGATCGAGCGGCCGACACTGACCGTGCCATCGAACGTCATCGTCGTCCCCGGCCAGTCGCCGGTGGAGGTGAAAGTCTCGATTGAAGCTATTCAGAGTAGCCTGACGATGGAAGTCACGCCGGAGCTGCAGGGCCTGGGGCCGGGCTTCACAGCCACTGTCTCGCCAGAGACCGTCGAGGTTATCCTCAGTGGCCCGTTGCCTCTGTTGGAGACACTGGAGGCCAATGACGTACACGTTGTCCTGGACCTGTTTACACTGTCGCTCGGAACGCACCAGATGGAGCCGCAGGTATCACAGGTGGTGGTGCCAGAAGGGATAACCGCTCAAAGTATTCTACCAGCCACTGTGCAAGTGGAGATTTCTGTGATGCCAACGTTTGCGCCAGATGAGCTCAGCCATAGCAGGCGCGGGGAGCAGATGATCAAAGTATGAGCATGCCAATCGTGGCCCTCGTGGGCCGACCTAACGTGGGAAAATCTACTCTCTTCAACCGCATCGTCGGGCAAAAGCTGGCAGTGGTGCACGACCGGCCGGGCACAACCCGCGACCGGCTGCATGCGCCTGCCGAGTGGAACGGTGTTTCCTTTACCGTAGTGGACACCGGCGGGATCGAGGTGCTGCCCGAGACAGTTACGGCTGGGAGGCGGCCTGGCCCTGAACGGGTGCTGGCACAAGACTCTGCTCCTTTTATTCCCCTGATGCGGACCCAGGCAGAACAGGCGATCCAGGAAGCGGACGCGGTCATTTTCATCACCGATGCTGCCAGTGGTATGACTGCCGGCGACGATGAGGTGGCCGACATCCTGCGCCGCGCCCACTGCCCTGTCTTTCTGGCCGCCAACAAGGCAGACAATCCCCGCTTGCGCCAGAGCGCGCTGGAGTTCTATACCCTGGGCCTGGGCACAGTATACCCCATCTCCTCCTTACACGGCATCGGTGTAGCCGACCTGCTGGACGACGTCGTTGAAGCGCTCCCCTCCTCTGAGGCAGAGGCCGAAGATGAGAGCGTTAAACTGGCCATCGTCGGCCGGCCCAACGTGGGCAAGTCATCGCTCCTGAATAGGCTGCTGGGCGAGGAACGGGCGATTGTCAGCCCCATCCCCGGCACCACCCGCGATGCGATTGATACGTACATGGAGTGGGAGGGTACCCCCATCACACTGATTGACACGGCCGGCATCCGGCGGCGGGGCAAGATCGGGCGTGAGGTAGAGCGGTATAGCGTGCTGCGGGCGCTCCGCGCCATTCAGCGGGCCGACGTCGCATTGTTGCTGATAGACGGCGTCGAGGGCCTCACTGCCCAGGATGCACACGTGGCCAGCTTCATCCTCGACGAGTGGGCCAGTGTAGTGGTGGTGGTCAATAAGTGGGACGCAGTGGAGAAGGATACCCGCACGATGGTCGAGTACACCAAATGGGTGCGCGAAACTCTCCGCTTTCTGGATTACGTGCCCGTACTTTTCATCTCAGCACTCACAGGACAGCGGGTTCACAAGGTGATACCGACAGCACTGGCTGTGCAAGAGGCCCGTCTCCGGCGCGTCTCCACCGGGGATCTCAACCGGCTGATACGGGATGCGTTGGTAAGCCACGCACCACCTACCAAACGAGGCCAACAGCTCAAAATCTACTACGTCAGCCAGACTGGTGTGGCCCCGCCGACCTTCGTCTTTCACGTCAACGACCCTGACCTGATGCACTTCAGTTACGAGCGTTATCTGGAGAACCAATTGCGGGAGGCCTACGAGTTTCCCGGCACTCCACTGCGGCTCATCTTCCGGCGGCGGGGGCAGCAGGGAGCAGGGGGCAGAAAGTGGGAAGCAAAGAGCAAGAAGCGGGAGACAAGGAGCAAGAAGCAGGAAGCAAGAGATAGAAGTTGACCGCAGGGGTTACAAGGGTCAGGATGTGGCGAGGGTAAGGAGGCCTGGCAATGGCAGAAAAATGGTTGCTCTCCCTAGAAAATTTCAAGTCTATCCGCCGGCTGGAGCAGTTGGAGGGCCGGCCCATCACGCTTCTTCTCGGCCCGAACAACGCGGGAAAGACGTCCGTGCTCCAGGCGTTGCTGCTGCTCAAGGGAAGCCTGGCCTATCCCGAAGCAGTCCTTTCCTTCCGCAATGACTTGGTGGACCTGGGAAGTTTCCAAAACACGGTGACCCAAGGGCACGAAGAGGAAGGAATCGCCATCACGTTGGGCGAAAGCGATGCCTGGCATCTTCGCTTGAGAGTGGACACGCGAGAGGGAACGCTCCAGATCCGGGAGTGCGAGATTGAGAACGCCAGAGGTTTGCACTTTGCTTACACTCGTTCTCCCTTTTCAAAAGAACCAAAAATGGAGTACATTGCTGAACGTAGACCTGGCAGGGGGCAATTGAAGGAAGAAGGAGAATGGCTGGAAGGCCCTGAAGCGCTCAGAGTAAGGTGGCGCAGTTTCCTTCCCGAGGTTTTTTCCGTCCACCGTCCTATTTCCCCACGCACCGGAGAGGCCACGTCCCGCTGGTTCCTCGAATCCTTACAATACATTGGCCCCCTCCGCGTTTACCCTGAACGATCCTACCCTGTTCAGCCTCCCCCAATGCCGGATGTAGGGATTGATGGGCACTGGGCTCCTCATTTGTTGCGAGAGGCCAAAGAAAAGCAACTGCAAGACCTGCGTCATTGGTTAGGGCCGGAGCGATTTAGACTCGTTCGGGATCTCCGTGCTCGCGATGTGGAGGGCCTTAATTTCGTAGTAGAGGTGAATGTCCAGGGACAATGGGGCAGCGGACACTTTGACCTAATCAATGGCACATTCGTACCCGCAAATGAACAGTGGGTCAACCTGCGTGACGTAGGATTTGGCATGTCGCAACTGCTTCCCATCGTGGTAGAAAGCATTCTTGTGCCCGGGAAATCACGGTATATACCCTTGCTACTTCTAGAACAACCCGAGATTCACCTTCATCCCAAGGCCCAGGCTGACCTGGGCACCTTCATCGCTGAGATGACCCGCCGGGGGCGGCGCTATCTGATCGAGACACACAGCGAATATCTGGTGATGCGCCTGGCGACAGAAGTCCGGCGTGGGAACTTGTCGCCGGATGATATCGCCATTTACTTCCTGAGCCTGGACGAACAGGGCCACACACAATTCCAACGTATCGCCCTGGAACAAGATGGCCGCCTGCCCCCACCTGAGAAGTGGCCAGATGGTTTCTTTGACACCGACATCGAAGAAGCCGACGCTTTCCTGTTTGCATCTCCAAAACGGGTGGAGGAATCGCAGTAGATGGGCTTCGTCGTCCTAGACACAGACGTTCTGGCCTCGGCTTCGCCACAGGAAGACGAGCGCGCACAGGCGGGATGGCGGCTTCTCGATTGCCTTATAAGTGAATGTCACGTCCTTCTGGTCTCTCCCAGCCTATGGCAAGAATATAGGCGGATTCCGGACCACTTGGAGGGCCAACGCAAGTTGACCAAGTATGCTTTCGCTAAGATCGAGGCGGTTTCTGAGCCTCAGGATGAAGAGGTGCGGGAGCGCCTTCAGCAATTGGGTGTGGACGAAAAGGACATCGGCTGGGTGCTACTTGCCGCAAACCATCGGGCTATCTTTGTTACCTGGGAGAAGTACGCTCCAAGGCGGCGCAGGAGTGCACAACGCGAACAGGAACACCAACAAGTAATCCGGGCAGTGGAGGAAGAGTTCGGGGTGTGCATCTGGCACCCGGACTATGCATTCAAGCGGCTCTGCTCCAAATTCGAGCTAGAACGGAGGCAATAGTGAATTTCATCAAAACGCGATTAGAGAACGGGGTGACTGTCCTTATTAAAGAGGTGCACACCGCCCCGGTGGCCAGCTTCTGGGCCTGGTACCGGGTGGGGAGCCGCAACGAACACACGGCGATCACAGGTATCTCGCACTGGGTCGAGCACATGCTCTTCAAGGGCACGCCGACGTTCCCCAAAGGCACCGTGGACAAAGCCATCGCCCGCGAGGGGGGCATGTTCAACGGCATGACATGGTACGACTTTACCACCTACTTTGCCACGCTGCCGACTGACCGCATCGAGCTGGCGCTGCGCATCGAAGCCGACCGCATGGTCAACTCGCTCTTCGACCCTGCTGAGGTCGCTTCCGAGCGCACCGTCATCATCAGCGAGCGGCAAGGGGGCGAAAATGACCCGGAATTCTTGCTCAGCGAGGAGTTGATGGCCGCCGCTTTCCGCGTTCACCCTTATGGCACTGAAACCATCGGCCATATGTGCGACCTGGAGACGATGACGCGCGATCAACTCTATGCGCACTATCATACCTATTACGCGCCCCACAATGCGCTGGTCATCGCCGTGGGTGATTTTGATAGCAGCACGATGCTGCGGCTGATCGAGCAGAACTTTAGCACAATCCCCAATGGTCCGGACATCCCGCCAGTGACAGCCGTCGAGCCACCGCAGCGGGGAGAGCGGCGGGTGACTGTTGAGGGGAAGGGCCACGTCGCTTACCTCCAGGTCGTGTTCCGCGTTCCCACCGTTCACGACTCCGATTTCTTTGCCATGACTGCGCTCGGTGCTGCGCTGACCGGAGCCGGTAGCCTGCCCTTCTTCGGCGGTGGCCTGACCAACAAGAGCAGCCGCCTCTACAAAGCCTTGGTGGCGACAGAACTGGCGACCACCGTGTCCGGCACGCTGGTACCGACCGTTGACCCCTTTGTCTACGGCATCTCGGCCACCGTCCGTGCGGGTCACACGCTGGCCGAAGTGCAGGCGGCGCTGGATGCAGAGCTGGCGCGCGTGATTGCCGAACCGGTCACGCAGGAGGAGCTGATCAAAGCGCTCAAGCAGGCCAAGGCCCAGTTCGCCTATTCCAGCGAATCCGTCACCGGGCAGGCACTGTGGCTGGGCTTCAGCGAGATCTTTGCCGATTATACCTGGTTCGAGAACTATGTCGCCAACCTCAGTGCCGTCACCGTCGAAGACGTGCAGCGCGTGGCAGAGAAATGCCTGAAACAGTCCAATCGCACGATCGGCTGGTACGTACCAATTAACAATGAGTCAATGAGTCAATTAACAATGAATCAATGAGCCAGTTAACAATGAGCCAATGAACAATCTACGTGCTTTCGCTGCCCCATTGTCCATTGTTTCATTGTTCCATTGTTCATTGTTCCATTGTTCCACTGTTCATTGATGAGAGGAGTCCTATGTCTATCCCTGGCCCGCAGGATATTGTAAGACACGAACTCGAAAATGGGATTGTGGTACTGGTACGTGAGAACCACAGCAGCCCATCGGTCGTCATCAGTGGCTACTTGCTGGCGGGAGCCTACGACGAACGGCCAGAGCAGGCGGGGCTTTCCGCCTTTACCGCCAGCGCCGTCATGCGTGGCACGACACGTCGCACCTTCGACCAAATCTACGAGGAGGTAGAATCGATCGGCGCCAGCGTGGGTGTCGGCGGAGGTACTCATACTACTGGTTTTGGTGCCAAGAGCCTGGCCGAAGACCTGCCACTGGTGCTCAGCATCCTCGCCGACGTGTTACGCCATCCGACCTTCCCCCACGACCAGGTCGAGAAACTGCGCGGTGAGATTCTCACCGACCTGGAAGAACGCACCCACGATACCCAGCGCATGGCTGGCCTGACCTTCAACGAACTGGCATATCCTAAAGACCACCCCTACGCCCGCAGCGTGACCGGCTACACCGAGACAATCAACGCACTCAGCCGCGATGACCTGGTCAGGTTCCACAGCGGAGGTTACGGCCCACAAGAGATGGTCATCGTCGTCGTAGGCGCAGTAGATACCACGAATACACTGGCGCACATCCAGAACACCTTTGGCGATTGGGAGGGGCGCATCTACGAGCGCGCGCCGCTCCCTGAGGCTCCCCGCATCATCCAAGTCCGTGAGCGTACCGTCTCCATCCCTGGTAAGACGCAATCGGACATCATCCTGGGCTATCCCGGCCCCTCGCGCTTCGCGCCAGACTTCCTGGATGCAATCGTATGCAATACCATCCTGGGTGTTTTCGGGCTGATGGGGCGACTGGGCGAGAAAGTACGCGAAGAACAAGGGTTGGCCTACTATTCGTTCAGCCGCGTGGACGGCGGTCCCGGCCCCGGCCCCTGGCGTATCATCGCCGGTGTCAACCCGGCCAACGTTGAGCGGGCGGTCACCAGCATCCGCACCGAAGTCGCCCGCATGTGCGAGGAGCCAGCCGGGGAAGCGGAGCTGAACGACAACAAGGCCTTCATCACGGGCAGCCTGCCCCTGCGCCTGGAGACGAACGAGGGAGTCGCGCAGGCCATCCTCGACATGGAGCGCTACGGCCTGGGGTTGGACTACCTGCAGCGCTACACGGGCCTGATCAACGAGATCACCGCCGAGCGGGTGCAGACCGCTGCGCAGCGCTGGCTCGACCCCGATGCGTATGCCCTCGCCGTCGCCGGCCCGCCAACTCCATGATATGCTCACTACCGGTGTGGACCTGATCGAAATCGCCCGCGTCGAGCGGATGCTGGAGCGCTACGGTGACCGCTTCCTGGAGCGCGTCTTCACGCCGGCCGAGATCCTGTACTGCCGCGGGCGTTCACCCGAACTGGCAGCACGTTTCGCAGCCAAAGAGGCCGTCTCCAAAGCGCTGGGCGTGGGCGTGCGGATGATTGCGCGCGACGGCATCAATTGGCAGGACGTGGAGGTCACCGGCGACGCGCGGGGCAAGCCGCTCGTCTACCTGCACGGTCGCGCCGCCGAGCGCGCGGGCGAACTCGGGCTCACCGAATGGGCAGTCAGCCTCTCACACACACGGGAATATGCCATCGCGTTTGTGGTGGCGCAGTAATCCAATCAGGACAAGTCATTCCTTGCGACAACTCTGCCTTTGTGGTACACTAGGCTCCGAAAGTGACCATGAAATTCCGCAGACCACGACGCCAGTCAGAAGACTTTGTGATGACACTGACCCAGGACGATGAAATTCTGGTTCATCTTGAGCGAGAAGGCTCCACTGTAGTTAAGTTTTCTGTCCAATATCGCGCCTGGATTCAAGGAGAGTGGCAACCTATCGTGCGTTTTGATACCGCTCACGGATATGCCCACAAGGATATCTGTTACCCTGATGGTACACAGGAGACACAAGAACTGAAGCTGGATGATTACGGCCTCGCGCTGACACAGGCCTTACGTGATGTGAAGGTGCGATGGGAGTTCTACCGTGAGCGATATGAGAGGTGGTATAATGAAACGTGAAGAGCAATTCAGACGTAACCATGACTTGTTCGAGATGTTCATGCTGGAGGCGCTAAACAATCCGGCTCTAACCGAACTTATCCCTGACAACGCATCAGTGATTTTCCTGCCGGAGAACGATCCTGAGCTGCTAGAGGCCAACCTGGAACTTGCCCGCACAAGGCGTGAGGAAAGCAAACAGGTCGTATTTGTGCGAGTGAAACTCGTGCCGGAAGTACGCACTGTCTTTGTTCCCCACCTGAGTGTAGAGCCTGCCCTTGTATAATGGCGAATCAGAGTTCGGGCGAATGCAGCAGCACAGGAGCGAGCGGCCTTCTGGTGGAGGCCGCTCTTGTGATACACTATGTAGACTTCCGAGGTTTCCGGGAACCTCGGAAGTCTGACCCCGCAGATAAGGAGTACCTGACACGATGAGCCAGAAGAAAGGCCGCGTCTTTTCCGGCGCCCGGCCCACCGGCCGCCAACACCTGGGCAACTACCTGGGCGCTATCCGCAACTACGTCGCCTTACAGGACGATTATGACTGCGTCTACTGCGTCGTGGACCTGCACGCGCTCACCACACTCGAGGACACGGAAAAACTCCGGGAATGGACCTACGAGATGGTGCTCGACTGGCTGGCCGCCGGCATGGACCCCGAACGAGGCACCATCGTCTTTGTCCAGTCCCACGTGCCCCAGGTGACCGAACTCCACACGATCCTCTCCATGGTCACGCCTCTGGGCTGGCTGACCCGCCTGCCTACCTTCAAGGAGAAAGTGCGCCAGCAACCCGACAACATCAACTATGGGCTCGTCGGCTACCCGGTGCTGATGGCGGCCGACATCACGTTGTACAGGGCTGATACGGTCCCCGTCGGCGTGGATCAGTCCCCGCACCTGGAATTCACCCGTGAGATCGTGCGCCGCTTCAACCATCACTTCGGCGAGGTGCTCGTCGAGCCACAGGCCAAGTTCACCGACTTTCCCAAGGTGCTCGGCATTGACGGCCAGCAGAAGATGAGCAAATCGCTGAACAACCACATCGAGATCGCCGCATCGCCGGAGGAGATCGAAAAGAAAGTGATGCAGATGGTCACCGACCCGGCCCGCCGCTACCGCTCTGACCCCGGCCATCCGGAGGTGTGCAACGTCTTTGCGCTGCACGGTTTCTTCTCCTCCGACCAGGTAGCACAGATCGAGCAGGACTGTCGCGCGGCGGCCATCGGCTGTGTGGAGTGCAAGCGGCTCTTCGCCAGGAACCTGATTGCCCACTTCGCGCCCCTCCGCAAGCGGCGGGCAGCGCTGGCCGCCGACCCCAATCGCGTGTGGGACATCCTGGCCGAAGGGGCGCGCCGGGCCTCTGTCATCGCTGCCGAGACCATCGCCGAGGTCAAAGCGGCAGTGGGATTGCCCTGAATCCACAGAAACAGGACGTCCGCTGTGTTTTGCGCTGCACACTGGTCAACTGAGCCTTGCTGGTCGGAGCCAAAGATGACAGATACCTGTACTACTCTCGGCGATTTGCGCCAGCGTGTGGCCGAGTTCGTGGCCGCCCGCGCATGGGAGCGGTTCCACACCCCGAAGGACCTGAGTATCGCCATTGCCGTCGAGGCCGCCGAACTGATGGAGCACTTTCAATGGCTCACCACCGAGCAGACTGCAACCGCCATGCAGGATGAGGCGGAACGGGCTGCCGTAGCCGACGAACTGGCGGACGTGTTCATCTATGGACTCAGCCTGGCGAACGCACTGAACGTGGACGTGAGCGCAGCGGTGTGGGGGAAGTTGGAGCGCAATGAGCAGCGCTTCCCCGCCGAAGCGTGGCGCGGACGGGTGCGCAAGCTAGGCGCATAAACGTTCGCTTCCGACAGGTAGCAAGCAGAAATCGAAAGGAGAAGATGTCATGATCGGGAAACTTCCTGAGAACGTGTTAGAAGCCCTCCTCGAGACGCTCCCCGTTGAGTTTTCAGTCGTTGACGAGAACGACCGCGTGTTGGCGTGGAACAAGCACGAGACGAGAATCTTCAAGCGCCCCACGGGTGTAGTCGGCAGGGACGTACGGAACTGCCATCCCCAGCAAAGCCTCCACGCCGTCGAACGGATCCTGGCGGAGATGAAAGCGGGGACACGGGACAAGGCCCGCTTCTGGATTGACCTCACGATTGATGGCGAGAAGCAAAAAGTGCTCATCGAATACTACGCCTTGAGAGATCGGGAAGGGAAATATCTGGGTTGCCTCGAGGTCTCCCAGAACATCCATGACCTGCAATCTCTGACGGGTGAGAGACGTCTGCTCGATTAGGCAGTAAAACAGGGGGCGGAAATGCGCGCAGTCGTGCAGCGGGTCAGCCAGGCCTCGGTGAGCATCGAGGGCGAGAGCGTCGGAGCGATCGGCCGGGGCGTGGCCGTGCTGGTAGGCGTCACGCATGGCGACACGGCAGAGCAGGCCGAATGGCTGGCACAAAAGATCGCTGGCCTGCGCATCTTCGAGGACAACGAAGGCAAGATGAACGCCAGCCTGCTCGACGTGGGCGGCGCGGCGCTGGTCGTCTCCCAGTTCACGCTGTACGCCGATGCGCGCAAGGGCCGCCGTCCGGGCTTCACGGACGCCGCACCCCCGGAGATAGCCGAGCCGCTAGTAGAACACTTTGTCCAAGCACTGCGAGGCTACGGTGTGCCCGTCGAGACCGGCGTCTTTGGCGCATTTATGCTCGTAGAAATCCACAACGATGGCCCCGTGACCATTCTGCTGGAGCGGTAGCACGGCCAACCCCGGAGGTGCACATCGAACGTGTCCTTTTTGTGTCGTCGGGGTTATATTATATATCCTGATTTCACCGGAAGGAGGGTCCGATGATCAAAATTGTCACCGACACCACGTCCAGCCTCCCTCGCCATCTGGCCGAGGAGTACGACATCCCGATCCTGCCGCAGATCATCATCTTTGGCGAAGAGTCGTACCGGGATGACACGGAACTGGACACGCGCACCTTTCTGGAGAAACTGCGTACCTCGCCGGTTCTCCCCAAGACCGCCGCCCCACCCCCGGCGCTGTACAACCCGATCTTTGAGCCCCTGGTAGCAGAAGGCCATACCATCATCTGCTTGCATCCCTCCTCTGATCTGAGCGGCACTGTCCGGTCTGCCACCGTCGCCGCGCAGGACTTTCCCAATGCCGACATCCGGGTGGTGGACACCCGCACTGTAGCTGGACCGCTGGCGGCAATTGTCCTTCTGGCTGCTCGCTGGGCGGGTGAAGGTGTGGACGCCGACACGATCCTGGCCCGCGTGCAGGACCTGATGGCTCGCCAGCGAGCCTATTTCGTCGTAGATACATTGGAGTACCTGCATAGAGGCGGACGGATTGGTGGGGCAAAGGCACTTCTGGGAGGGCTGCTGCAGGTCAAGCCTGTGCTCATGCTGCGGGATGGACGGGTGGAGCCGTTCGAGCAGCAACGGACGGCGCACCGGGCACGGGCCCGGTTGCGAGAACTGGTGCTGGAAGAATGCCCTCGTAACGCCGAATCGTATCTATGCGTCATGCATGCCGACGCGGAGGCGGAGGCCCAGGCCATGGCAGCCGACTTTGCTGCGACGATGGAGCTGCAAGAGGTGCCCATCTACGAACTGCCTCCTGCCATCGTCGTCCACGGCGGACCGGGGTTGCTGGCGGCCGGTTTCTTCGTCGCCCCAGCGTGAGGAGAAAACCTGGATGGTCAAAATTCACCAGGTAGACACCACCGACCCACGGGCCGTGGAGCAATTCGTCCAGTTCCCATTCCACCTTTACGGAGATTGCCCCCAATGGGTACCGCCGCTGGTCTCCAGCGCGCGCAAACAACTGAACCGGGAACTCCACCCCTTCTATCGTCACTCCGACGCCGAATTCTTCCTGGCGTTCCAGGGCGGTAAAGTGGCAGGCCGTATCGCCGTGCTGAATCCCCGCAAGCGGAACGCTTACCGAGGCCGACAAGGGGCCTTCTTCTGCTTGTTCGAGACCGTGGAGGACATCGAAATCGCCCGTGGCCTTTTCACCGCTGCCTTCGACTGGGCGCGCAGCCAGGGTATGGAGGAGATCAGCGGCCCCGAAGGGTTCCTCGCAGGCGACAGCCTGGGAGTCCTGGTCAAGGGTTTCGAACATCGCCCGGCGATGGGCGTTACCTACAACCACTCCTACTACGACGCCTTCATTCAGGACTCGGGCTTCCACAAACAGACCGACTACTATTCCTGCTACCTGCCGGGGGACTTTGAGATGCCGGAACGAGTCCGCCGCATCGCGGAGAAGATAAAAGAACGGCGTGGATTCCAGATCCTTCGCTTCCGTACCAAGGGCGAACTGCGGGCCATCGCCCCCCGGGTAATCGAAGCCTACAACGCTGCCTTCTCGGAGAACCGGGAGTTTGTCCCGATTACCGGCGACGATGCAAAAAAGATCGCCTCACGGCTCATTGATATGACCCAGCCGGACCTGGTCAAAATCGTCGCCAGGGGAGAAGAGATCATCGGCTTTGCTTTGGGCTTCCCCGACGTCTCGGCGGCGCTGCAGCGTTGCAAGGGGCAACTGTACCCTGTCGGCTGGGCGTTGCTCCTGTGGGAGTCTAACCACACCCGGTGGATCAACTTCAACGGAGGGGGCGTCCTCCCCCAGTACCAGGGCCTGGGAGTAACAGCTCTCCTATACCACGAGATATACAAGACCGTCCGGGAGCGCCATTTCCTGCACGCCGACATCGTGCAGGTCAACGAGCAGAACACGCGGATGGTGCAGGAGTTGGCAGGACTGGGAGTGGACTTTTACAAAGCACACCGGATATACGAGCGGGTGCTATGAATGCTCTATCCTGATCTTTCGCAACCTTCGCAAGGGTAGGATTCTAGCGGCCATCCCATGTAGATGCGGGTGGCCGCTGTTTTGTTGCCTGGAAGAAAAGGACACCCATACCTTGCCCCGAAAGAACATTGCTGGTATAATTAAGTAGAAACCCATAAGAGGAAAGGTGGATTATCGGATGCCCTGGCTGCGAGAGGTTCTCGCTGCTCATCAGTTGGTGCTGGCACTTTTATATGGACAGGCCTTTTTCGTGGTGGGTCTCTCGATTGTCTTGCTGGCCCGCCAGAGTGCGCGGCTGGAGATCGCCTGTGGATTTGCTCCACTGGCGGTCTTTGGGTTTTGTGAGGCGTTGGTCGCATGGAGCCCGGCGTGGCTCGTGTCCTCGAGTGCGCCACCCCCCTGGTTCTCCTGGTTGCGGTTACTTATACTGGGCACTGGCTATGCTGCACTGCTGGCTTTCGCCCTGCAGGCCTACGTACCACCGGAGAAGCGACGGTGGGCACAATGGGCCATCGCCAGCGGTCTCCTGATAGTATGGCTGGTCGGTGTAGCCATCGCTCGCGTGGCTGGCGCGTCCACGGAGCAAGTGCAACTCGGTGGCGAGATCGTTGCTCGCTATGGGTTGGTATTGCCTGGCGGCCTGATCGGGGCATGGGGATTGTACCGCCAGGTCTACTGTACCATTGCGCCCGAACGGTTACCGCTGGTCAGACCTCATCTGCGCGTTACGGGGTTCGCGCTTGGATTCTTCGCTTTGTTCGGAGGATTGATCGGCCCGGCTGCACCTTTCTTCCCCGCCAATTGGCTCAACCAGGAGCAGTTTCTGCAAGCGACGGGCGTTCCACTCTCGCTCCTGCGTGGCTTATGCGGCATCGCCATCATTTATGGGATTGTGCGGGCGCTGGAGGCGGTCTTGAATGAGACCGGACTCTGGCTGGAGAGCGTGGAGCACATGCAGGCGCTGGCCCGCGAGCGGGAGCGTATTGGACGAGAGTTACATGATGGCATTATCCAATCCATCTATGCTGCTGGGCTCATGCTTGAGGGAGCTCAGCACAACATTCCCCGCGAGCCGGAAGCGGCGCAAGCCCAACTGGCGCGCGCGATTGGGAGCCTGAATCAGACCATCCAGGACATTCGCCGCTACATCTTCGACCTGCGCGGTGAAATGCCACACGATGACCTTGAGACAGGCCTGAGCAAGATGCTTAAGGACTTTCGTGTTAACACGCTGTTGCAGACAGAGTTCGTTGTAGAGGGTGAGAACACCCGGCCGTTGGGAGCTGAACGCCGGCAACACATCTTCCAGATTGCACACGAAGCGTTGGCCAACGTGGCCCGACACGCAAAAGCCCGACGGGTCAAGGTACGCCTGCGATACGGCATTAACGCATTGCAACTTTGCATTTCCGACGATGGCATTGGACTCTCGGGGCTGCCAGCCAACAGGGGACAGGGATTGCGGAATATTCGCGAGCGTGCGCGTTTGCTTGATGGCATGCTGGACGTTGATACGGCACCGAACAGGGGCATGACCCTGATTCTTACCGTGCCCTACTGAGTTTGGGGGCACCGATCATGGGATGGGAGAGATAGCATGGCACTCAAAATCCTCATCGTAGATGATCACGAGGTGGTGCGGCTGGGCCTGCGCACGCTCCTGGACCGTCATCCTGATTTTACCGTCGTGGACGAGGCTGCCACGGCCAAAGAGGCTGTTCAGAAGTCCTTGTTTCTTCACCCCGACGTCGTGGTGATGGACATCCGGCTATTGGGAGGGAGCAGCATTGACGCCTGCAGAAAAATCGTCGAACAGGCACCACAGACCAAAGTGATCATGCTCACCTCCTATGCTGAGGACGAGATGCTGTTTGACGCCATCGCAGCCGGGGCATGTGGTTACGTGCTCAAGCAAATCGGCAGCGACGATCTGATTCGGGCAGTGGAGGCAGTCGGGAGAGGAGAGGCGCTGTTGGACCCGGTGCTCACGCAGCGGGTCTTTGACCGTGTGCGCCAAGCAACACGCCAGGAGCACAAGGAATCCTTTGCCAATCTCACCGATCAGGAAATGCGCGTTTTGGCCTACGTGGCCGAAGGGAAGACAAATCGAGAGATTGCCGAGGTGCTCTTCCTGGGTGAGGGCACGGTGCGGAACTATGTCAGCAGCATCCTGAAAAAGCTGCACTTGACCAACCGTGCTGAGGCTGCAGCGTACGCAGTGGAGCACAATTTGAAAGAGTTCCTCTAACGAGAGAGGTGGTCGTTACCCAGGCGCAGCCTCTTTCAGGTATTGGTTGCACATCTCAACAGTGGAGTCGAGCTGTGTCTGGGCATCTGCACCACCCATACAAGCCCTGAACATCTCCACGATAGCCACACGGCACTGATCGTAGCCGGTCACCGGCGCCTCAGTGCCATAGTCGTATAACATAAAACTAAAGACCTTCTGATAGGTGGGGGTCTGGGCGAAGTAGTCAGCCAGCAAATCGGCTGCTGTCTGGCGGATGGGATAGTAACCGGTACCGCCCGCCCACGTCGCCTGTTGCTTTGGCTCGCTCATCCACTTGATGAACAGCCAGGCTGCCAACTGCTCCTCGGGCGTGCTCACGAAGATAGACTGGCTAGCGCCGTAGATGTTCATACGTGGCGCAGCGCGGTCGGTGCTGTGTGGTGGGGGGGCGACACTCCACTTGAAGCCCGCACCCTGGTCCACTGCCTGCTTGTAATGGGGCAGGCCAGAAATAGAACTGATGGTGAAGAGCACCCGGCCCACACCAAAGTCCGTCTGATCGCCGTAAGACTCTGTCGCCTCTGCCGCGCAACCGCGATCCACCAGATCCTTCAGAAAGGTTAGCGCTGCCAGGCCCTCTGGGCCGTTAAAGACGTAGCCAGTACCGTTCTCATTGACGATGTTGCCGCCCCGGCTAAAGACGAGGGTAGCGAAGCGGGAAGCGTCAATCGTGTACTCGTAACCGAGGTACGCCCCCTCCCCCGTGGCGCCGGAAAATGGTTGTTCAATAGCCTTGCAGGTCATCTCAGCAAATTCGCCCCAGGTCTCAGGAGGCCCGCCGTAGCCCAACTCGGCCAGCCAGTCCTCATTGTAATACATCACCTCCATGGATTTGTAGAGCGGCCAACCATAGCGGGCCTCAAACTGTGGCAGATAATCGGCGCCCAAGGCAACGGGGAAGAAACCGACCAGCTCTTCCTCTGTGTAACCCCACTTTTCGCTCTCCACATAGGGATCCAACGCGACCAAGGCCCCCTGTCCGGCATAGATAGCAGCCTGATCCTGGTAGGCCACGGCCATGCTGGGGAGTTGCTTCTCCGGGATACCAGCAATGATCTTCTGATACAGCTTATCGTAGCTTCCATGCGATTCTCCCTGGACTGTAAGGTGCCACTCGTTGGTACGGTTGAATTCGTCAATCATACTCAACAAGAGCTCTTCACGGGAGCGGGTGTGCTGATACCAGTACACAACCGTCTGACCATTGGGATTCAGGTTCTCCAGGTCGCCGTAGACCGTTTGGTCGTAGGTTGGTGCTAGGGGAGCAGATGTCAGCCTCTCTGGAGACGCTGCTGTAGGCGCTTCGGTCGGCGCCTCCGCCGGTGCCGGGGTTGGTTTGGTGCACGATGCCACGAAGGCCAAGAGCGCCCCGGCTACCACGATCGCGAACGGCAGCTTACGTATGTTCATGTTGCGCCGTACAAAACCCTATTCGACAAAACCGACGTACTCTGGGGGCCAATACGAGAACCAGGCGTGTCCGACGATGTGCTTGATCGCCACCGGACCGAAATTGCGCGAGTCGTTAGAAGCGCCCCGGTTGTCGCCCATGACGAATACGTACAGTGGCGGAACGGTCTGTGGGCCGTAACTGCCCCCACCCGGATTCACAGCCCAGGGTTCGTCGAGCGGGTGGCTATCAATGTACACTTTCCCATTGCGCACCTCGATCGTCTCCCCTGGCAGTCCCACCACGCGCTTGATCAACATCTCCGTCTGTTCTGGTAGGTCAATCACGACGATGTCGCCGCGCCGCGGGCCGTGCATGAAGCGATACGTCACTTTCTCCACGACCACCCGCTGCGTGCTGTGCAGGTTTGGCTCCATGCTCTGTCCCAGCACCTGCGTGGCCTGGGCCAGGAAAAGATTGATGACCAGGGCAATGACAACTGCGGGGATAACCGTTTCAGCTACCTCGCGCAGTGCGTGCAGCAACCACCGTAACACCAGAGTCCCGGAACTATGGGTCTCCTGTCCGATTTCGACTTCGGGTTCTTCGACGATCTCTTTCACAGCAATCCCTCAGCATACATTGGTTGGAGCGTTTTGTACCAAGCTAGGGGCGTCGAGACGGGTAACGTCCTTTACCACTACCCCGGTCTCGGTCTCCCCCCCTGCCACTCCGGTCCCGGTCCCGGTCTCCTCCCCTACCACTCCGGTCCCGGTCTCCCCCTCTGCCACTCCGACTTCGGTCTCCTCCCCTGCTACCCCGGTCTCCCCCCGGCCTATCGGCCGCTTGAGCCTGTTCCAGGGTCCAGCCTTCCAACACCGCCCGGCGTGAGAGACGAATCTTTCCCTCAGGGCCGATACTGGTCACCATAACCATGATCTCGTCACCGACATCCACTTCATCCTTGACACTGTTGACGCGATAGTCGGCCAATTGCGAGATGTGCACCATGCCGTCCACACCCGGCAGAATCTCCACGAACGCACCAAAGTCAGTAATACGCACCACACGCCCGGTGTAGATGTGGCCTACCTCGGCCTCCTCGGTCAACGCCGCGATCATCTGCTGCGCTTTCTCGGCGGCCGGGCCGCTGGTCGAAGCGATGTAGATGGTGCCATCGTCCTCGATGTCAATGCGCACGTCGCATTCTTCCTGAAGCGCGCGCACCGTCTTGCCGCCCGTCCCGATGACTGCCCCCAGTTTGTCGGGATCCACGTGCAGGATAGTCATCCGGGGCGCGTAGGGCGAAAGTTCCGCATGTGGCGCAGGGAGGGTAGCCGCAATCACGTCGAGAATCTGCACGCGCACCTGGCGGGCCCGCTCCAAAGCCTCTGACAGAATATCGTAGGAGAGGCCGGCGGCGACTTTGATGTCCATCTGCAACGCCGTGATGCCGCTGCGTGTACCCGCGACCTTAAAGTCCATGTCCCCCAGGTGATCTTCCAGCCCCTGGATGTCAGTCAGGATTTGATAACGACCATTTTCCATCATCAGGCCCATTGCGATACCGGCGACCGGGGCCTTGATCGGCACACCCGCATCCATGAGTGCCAATGTACTTGCACACACACTCGCCATCGAGGTTGAGCCATTGGACCCGAGCACCTCGCTGACGACACGAATGGTGTAGGGGAACTCGTTCTCATCTGGGATCACCGGCAACAGCGCCCGTTCGGCCAGTGCGCCGTGGCCGATCTCGCGCCGGCGCGGACCACCCATCCGTCGCACCTCACCCGTCGAATAGGGCGGGAAATTATAATGGTGTATGTAGCGCTTGGTATCCTCAGGTGAGAGATCGTCCAGTGTCTGCTCTTCCCGGGGTGTGCCGAGCGTAGCGATGGAAAGAACCTGGGTCTCGCCACGGCTGAAGAGACCGGAGCCATGCGTGCGTGGCAGCAGCCCTACCTCGGCCGCCAGGGGGCGGAGCGCATGGGGAGAACGCCCATCAGCACGAACGTTCTCCTCGATGGTACGCCTGCGCACGAGTTCACGCACGATCTCGTCGAAAGATGCTTTAATTACTTCCTCATCCCATCCCTCAGGCCGGCTTTCGATCAACCCATTCTGCAGGGTCTCCAGCCGCCCGTAGCGCTCTTCCTTGCTCGTTGCGTCATAGATGGCCTCTGGCAACCGAGCGCCTACTTTCTGGCGGACAAATTCGCGCGCCTCGTCGGGCAAGACATAGGACGTGTACTCACTCTCAGGCTTTCCTACGGCTTCCTGCATCTCATTCTGGACACGAATCACGTCCTGTATCGCCTCGTGACCCCGGCGAAGCGCCTCGACGATCACCTCCTCGCCCACCTCGTTCGCCCCGGCCTCGACCATCAGCAGCGCATCGGCCGTGCCAGCCAGCCGCAGATCAAGCGTACTGTGTTCCATCTGCGAGACGGTCGGATTGATGACCAGTTCTCCGTCTACGTGTCCCACGCGCACGGCTCCCACCGGCCCATCGAACGGGACGTCGGAGATCGTGAGCGCTGCTGAAGCGCCGATAACGGACAGAATATCCGCGTGATGTTCCTCATCCTGCGAGAGTGAGGTGATGATAACCTGCACCTCGTTGCGCATGTCGTGAGGGAAAAGGGGACGAATGGTGCGGTCGGTCAACCGCGCTGTGAGCGTAGCCGATTCGGTTGGCCTTCCCTCGCGGCGGAAGAAAGAGCCAGGGATGCGGCCGGCTGCGTAAAGCCGCTCCTCAAAGTCCACGGTGAGGGGAAAGAAGTCCCCGCCTCCCTCGCGGACCGTATGTGACATCGTTGCTGCGACGAGCAATACCGTGTCGCCGCAACGCACTGTGACTGCACCACCTGCCTGTTGGGCCAGTTTCCCGGTCTCGATCGTGACGACCGATTCTCCCAACGTGGTGGTAAATTGATGACTATTCACTTTCCTATACCTCCATGTCAGCAGGCCAGGCACAGTGGTCAGGGACTGGGGGATATCTCGTAGCAGATTCTCGGCCGTTGGGCTACGCTATATTCCCCAATTCCTGGACCTGCACCTGACCCTCTTAGATTGTTTATTTCAGAGACACACAAACGAGTAGATGGGCAACCCCTTCTCCACATCTACTCGTTCGATTGACCTTTCCAATGATTATGTTACCTGCGCAACCCGAGCCGCTGGACGATTTCCTGATAACGTTCAGGAGACTTGGAATTGAGATAGGTCAGATGACGTCGGCGTTGGCCAACCATCTTGATCAAACCACGCCGAGAATGCTCATCGTGTCTATGTAGCTTCAAATGTTCTGTCAGTTGATTGATACGGGTGGTCAATAACGCGATTTGTACTTCTGGCGAACCTGTATCGTCGGGCACGCGGCTGAATTCCTGGATGATCGCATCTTTCTCGCTCTTACTCAACGGCACTGTTTCCTCCTTAGAACCACACACGAACGGGGCTCAATACAAACCCTTATCCAATCTTACAGGGCTATTGTACCACGATTCAGCCCCACGCGCAAACTGTGGGGCGAGCGGGTTTGTGGTCCTTCCCAAATCACGGTAGAATGGCGCGGATTCGTGAGGACTGCGGTCACGCCGGCGGTACACCGGCGGGACGAGCCGTGGCCTGCAACATGGGAGAAACAGGTTGGAAGAGACACACGGCACGACAAGACAGCGAGACGTAGAAGTTGCGCAGGCGGCTGGCATTATCGCGCTTGGGAACAGCGCCAGCCGTGTGCTGGGGCTGGTCCGCGAGACGGTCAAGGCCGATCTCTTCGGGGCCGGAGGTCACGTGAGCGCACTGGACGCGGCCATGAGCATCCCGAACATCGTATATGAGCTGGTGGTAGGTGGGATGGTCAATTCCGCACTCATCCCCGTTCTATCCGACTATGCTGCGCCAGAGCGCCGGGCGGAGCTATGGCGCTTGCTAAGTATTCTCCTCGGCATCATATCGCTGGCTGTGTGCGTCTTCGTGCTGGTCGGGGAACTCCTGACCCCACAGTTGGTATGGCTCTCTGCAGGAGGGCTGCCGCGCTCCGACCAGGCGTTGGCGGCTGACCTGCTGCGCCTGATGCTCCCAGGGGTGCTCTTCCTGAGCCTGGCCAGCGTCCTTGCCGGCACCCTCTACGCCCTCAAACGGTTCACCTTACCCGCTTTCACCGCCGCGGCCTTCAACGCGGCTATGGTGATCGTGGCATTGGCGTTGGGCCGCCGGTGGGGAGTTCATAGCATGGCCGTGGGCTTGTTGGTAGGATCTCTGCTCCAGGTGATCCTGCAACTGCCGGGGCTGCGCGACGCCCGCCT
>Ga0172362_10000096_pt1 | contig 58746 bp, 52 predicted proteins | sample LakKivs1_kivu2a2_FD_114534 | JGI IMG/M metagenome (GOLD analysis project Ga0172362, IMG submission 114534) | Sediment microbial communities from Lake Kivu, Rwanda - Sediment s1_kivu2a2 | ecosystem: Environmental > Aquatic > Freshwater > Lake > Sediment | place: Rwanda: Western Province, Lake... | reverse complement strand
GATTATGAGAAATCGCGCAAGGTGAAGGTCAGTGCCGAACTCATGCAAGAACTTGAGTTAATACTGCGTCAGTACATACGATACATACTGGAACGCGATTTGAAATCAACGTCTTGGCTGGACAGGCTGAAACGGGAAGCATAACCTCACGATTTAGAAAAACCTGTGCTATAATTTCAAATCACTACCTAGAGGCGAAAGTGTTATATAGCCGAGGTCTTCATTGTTCGGATTGATTCTGGTGATCGATGCTTTAATAGCTTGGGGCTTTATGTCACTCCATCATTGGCTTGCATACGCGGCCGCCGGAGCGGTCATCGGAGCCACTATCGCCCTGCTCTGGTTTCTAGGCAACATACAACAAACCTCCGAGTTCTGGCGCGGCTCCGGTCCATTGTGGATGCGCCTCCTGTTCGGTAATCCGAGCAGACACCTTATTAAATACTCGAAAAGATACAAATGCCATATCGGCAAGCTCGGGCAGATAGAATCAGGTGCTTGTTGGATTGTGGGAACGTTGCTGTTAATATTTATCGATAGAGGTTTATATTATTCTGCAGCCATAATGTTTGTAATTACATGGATGCTGTGCATATTTCTATCTGAGATATATTTCAGAAGGATGTATTCTCAACATAGGTTCACCCGCGTAAGGGACGATCCAGACGCTTAAATTTATTTTCGTCTCTCGACGACGAAGCGGCGTGGCTGTACAAACGCTGGAGAGAGAAAAATCGCAGGGGCGAGGTCATCTCGCCCGAATGTATCCAAAACCGTAGGGACAGGGTCGTCCTGCCCGAATAATAAAGGGCGCGAAAACCGCGCCCCTACGTTGGGAACAATCGTCGCCTATTTCAAATACCAAACGACAACGCAAATCAATGACATCCTCAATATCGGTGTTCAAAAATTCTGGCAACGCAACTATTACGAACACATGATTCGCAACGAGACGGACCTGACGGAGGTTAGGGAATACATCATGAACAATCCTGCCCGCTGGGACGAAGATGATTACAACCCCGATTTGCATAGTGGCTGGACAGGTTCAGGCGGGAGAAATAGGCCCGGCAAGCGTTCAAAATACTATTTTTGGTTAGTATGATATCTCTTCAGCTGCAATTGCCGCTGCCGGAAGTGTAATAGTCACCGGCTGGTTGAAGTTAGAATAGTTCATCGTCGCGCTGGCATCGAACTCAGCTCCCTCAATATTCATAGTCATCGTCATGTCACATCTTATAGGGTAATATGTATCCTTGGCAACCCATTCAGTGACCGCTATGTCTTGGAACATCTCTCCCAAATCCACATCTGACGGTAAATTGCCTATTATGTCCGACATCTCTGACTGAGCCCAATCAAATAGTCTTTCCAAATCAGGCTGAATATCAAGTTTCCAGCACACCACGCCGTTTACTGTCTCTTCGTCAACCACATTGACCTCGATCGCGTCTTCGATCAATTCTTCACTCTGTAGCATTGAGTCGCGCTGCTGTTCATACATTTCATCAAAAACATCAGTGAAATCAATCTTATACCAATAATTCTTCCCCATCATATCCATTCCCTCATACATCCAACCATCTACTAGATACATCTGCATATTCATCATCTGGTTTTCTGTATGTCCACCCGTTGTCATATTCATATCCATATCTATATTCATACTTAGTTCCAGATTCTTTGTATCAATATCACCCGTAATATTAGCAACCATATTGATTAGAGATTGTTCACCCCAAGTCTCTTGTACAGTCCCAGACACTATCTCTGTCCCCTCTAAATGAACAGAACTTCGACTAAGCGCAGCAGCCTCCATATTTTGAATAATCTGCTCTGCGGTCATGCCGCCGTACGACGAGCCGGCTTTACAGGCCACACTAGCCACAAGCATAATCGAGCAGAGTGCCAATACAAATAGAATCCTTAGTTTCATGTAAATCCTCCAAAAATTGAGTGCCTTAAGTTTATAAGAGGATATCCTTTGTTGTCAATCTAAGGCCCATATGGGTTCTGGCTGGACAGGCTAAAGCGGGAGAAATGACCTACTTTCGTCTTTCGACGACGAAGTCTGCAAGTTCGTTCATGGCGCGGTGGCAATCCTTATCCGGCAGGAACTCGATATCGCGGCGGGCCTTGGCGGAGAAATCCTCGGCGACTTTATAGCAATCCTCGAGAATCGAGGTGTTGCGTACCTTCTCGATGATGCGATTCACTTCCTCCTGCCCGCCCTTGTTCTCAAACAGCTTCTGCACGCTCCTATCCCTGGAATGCTGCTCCATGAACATCAGCGTCGGCAGAGTGATAGTGCCCTGCAGCAAGTCGTTGCCGGCCGGCTTGCCCAACTCCTTCTCGCTGGCGGTGAAGTCGAGGATATCGTCAACGACCTGGAACGCCAGGCCCACATTGCGGCCATAGCTCTTCAGCGCATCGATGGCCTTTTCCGGCGCGCCGCTGAGCATGGCCCCACCGCCCGTGGACGCCGCGAAGAGCGAGGCCGTCTTGCTGTTTATCTGCTCGTAGTAGCCCTGTCGGGTCTGCTTCCAGTTGCGCGTGCCGAAGGTCTCCCGCAGCTGGCCGCTGGAGAGCTCGGTTAGCGTTTTAGCGAAAAGCTCCATGACCCTCAGGTCTCCGATACTGCAGATAAGGTCAGCGGACAGGGCGTAAAGGTAATCGCCCAGCAGCACTGCTATACCCTCGCCCCACACTTGGTTCACCGCCGGCTTCCCCCGTCTGGTGATAGCCTTGTCGACCGCATCGTCGTGAACCAGGGAGGCGGTATGGAAGACCTCGATGCCGGTACTCATGATAACCAGTCGATCCAGGTCATAGTTATAGAACTTGCCGGATAGCAGTGTCAGCACCGGCCTAATGCGTTTGCCGCCGCTCTCAAGCACATAGCTCAACGGCACGGAGACCCAGGGGAACTCTACGTTGGAGAGGGACCTTAGCCTCTTCTCCACAAGCTCCAGGCCGTCCCTTATCGGCTCATATATCGACGCTACAGACAAATGACCACCTTCGCCTAACCTTCCGGCTGCATTCGTCTTACGAACTTCGGATAGTAGTTGGTAAAGAAATCTTCGATGATGCCGGCCATTTTATCCTCGGAGAGCTCGAACATATGCTTGAGACCCTCATGCAGCATATACACCGTTATGCCGGTGAACATGATGGTCAGCTCCTTGGCTTCAATCTTATCCTCTTTGTCGCCGCGCACGATCTTCTGGATGTTGCGTCCCACCTTTTCAAATTGATTGGTGCCATCCCCATAGTCATCCAGCTTCTCCTGCAGGTCGCCCAGGCCGTAGCTGAACCGTATATAGCTCGTAACGATCTGCAACACCCGATCTGCATCATCCTGGCACAGCTCCCCCACCCTATCCTGCCATACCTGCTTCACGATCTCGAAGCAGACATAGCTCGCCGCCTCCTTGGCCAGCGCAGTAACCTCCTGCTGCGAGAGTTTTTTGTTTGGGCCATGGCTGTGCTTAGGCTCCCCACCTAGCTTCCCGTTTTCAAAGAAGTCGGTCAGGCTATTCACGGCATAGCCGATGACCTCCACCCCCTTGAGATAGAGACTCACCCCCCGCTTATCGATAAGCGGCAGCTGTTTCGGATCCACCTTCTGTTTCCCTGTTTCTTCGTTCATATCTTATCTCTCAACAACCTGCTTAACCGGCAGGTTGAACAACCTTATCGCGTTCGCCGACGTGATTTCTGCTACCGACTCAGACGAGACTCCTTTAACCTCCGCGATCTTGGATGCGACATACGATACGTAAGACGGCTCGTTCCTCTTGCCGCGATGCGCCTGCGGCGCGAGGAAGGGGCAGTCAGTCTCAATCAACATTTTCTCGAGGGGTATTTCCTTAGCGACGTTTGCCGCCGACGATTTGGGATACGTCACCGGCCCGGCGAACGAGATAAGGAACCCCATATCGATATACTTCCTACCGAACTCGGCGTCGCCACTGAAGCAGTGCAGCACGCCGACGGGCCTATCTCCGACTTTCAATCCGGCGACCCATTCGCTGAGTATCTCGAACACCTCATCCTTCGCATTGCGGCTGTGGATAACCACCGGAAGCCTCACTTTCGACGCCAGTTCGAGGTGCCTTTTAAAAACATCGACCTGAGACTCTTTCGACGAGCGGTTGCGGTAGAAATCGAGCCCGGTTTCGCCTACGGCGACGACCTTGGGATGTCTAGCCAGCTCTTCCAAGCGAGCGACGTCAGCATCAGTTACCTTCGACGCGTCATGCGGATGGATGCCGATTGTAGCAAAGACATCGCTGTGCTTCTCGGCTAGCGCGATCGCCGCCTCGCTGGATGCGATATCTATGCCGATATCGATAACGGCGGCGACGCCGTACTCACGGGCGCGCTGCAGCATGCGCTCACGGTCGACGTCGAACTCGCGCATGTCGATATGCGTGTGGGAATCAAGCAACACGCCCGCCCTCCAGCTTCGCATCCTCCCTCTCCACAACCGAATCGTCAAGCTTGGTGAAGAGTATCTCAGGCTTGGCCAGCTGCTGCCCGGGAACGATCCTAGCCACGGACCAGCCGGCATCCTCGATGGAGCCCGGCAGCCCGAGATACTTATGCAGCCTGGCGCAGGTGAACGGCAGGAACGGGCTCAGCATAGTCTTGAGATGCGAAATGACCGAGAGCGCCACATAAAGTGCGGTGCCCGCGTCCTCGCGGTTGACCTTAATCACCTTCCACGGTGCCTTATCATCAAGGTAGCGGTTGGCTTCCTGCGACAGGCTCATCGCCGCCCGGACGCTCTCCCTGAAGCGGCACTGGCCGATCATCGCGTCGACGTCTCTAAAGGTCTGCTGCGCTTTATCGATCAATATCTTACTGCGCTCGTCGATCGAACCTGGCGTCGGCACCCTGCCGTCAAAATTGCGGAAGGTGATGGTCAGCACACGGTTGACGAGGTTGCCGTAGGTCGCCACCAGCTCATCGTTGTTGCGGCGCACGAACTCCTGCCAGGAGAAGTCGGTGTCACCCTCCTCCGGCATGTTTATCGAAAGGAAATATCGCAGCGGATCGGGATCGTAGCGCTCCAGATAATCGGGCAGCCACACCGCCCAGTTGCGGCTGGTGGAGAGCCGCCGCCCCTTGATGGTGAGGAACTCGTTAGCTGGCACATCGTAGGGCAGGTTCAGGCCGCCGTGGCCCATGAGCATGGCCGGCCAGATGATGGTGTGGAACGGCACATTGTCCTTGCCGACGAAGTAATATGACCTGACATCGCCCTGCCAGAACCTCTTCCACGCGTCCTTGTCGCCCGAGCGCTCGGCCCACTCCATGCTGGCTGAGAGGTAACCGATGACAGCCTCGAACCAGACGTAGATGCGCTTGCCCTCGAAGCCTGGAGCAGGGACAGGTATGCCCCAGTCTATATCGCGCGTAATGGCTCGATCCTTGAGCCCTTCTTTGAGGAACCCCAGGGTGAAATTCTTGACGTGCGCCCTCCAGTGATCCTGCTTAGCGACCCACTGCGTAAGCTCCTTCTCGAACGCGCTCAGTTTGAGGAAGAAATGCTCGGTGTCCCTGGCCTTGGGAGCGGAGTTACAGTGTTTACATTTCGGCTCGATGAGCTCCATCGGTGTCAGTGGCTTGCCGCAGGCGTCGCACTGGTCGCCCCGGGTCGTGGCTTTGCAGTATGGACAAACGCCGTTGACATAGCGGTCGGGCAGGAATCGGCTGCACTTTTCACAATACGGCATCGTCATCTTGTCGATGTAGATGTAGCCTTTTCCCTTAAGATCGTTGAACATCTCCTGTGCAACTCGGTAATGATTTTCGGTTCCAGTGCGCGTGAACAGGTCGAACGAGATGCCCATCTTGCGCCAGGACTCAAGGAAGTCCTCATGCCAGCGCCGCGCCACCTCCGCCGGAGCCACCCCTTCCTGCTCAGCGCGCACCGTTATCGGCGTGCCGTGCTGGTCCGAGCCGGAGACCATGAGCACATCGTTGCCCTTCAGCCTGTTGTAGCGCGCGAAAATGTCAGCCGGCAGGTAGGCCCCGGCGATGTGTCCCAGGTGCAGCGGCCCGTTGGCATAGGGCCAGGCCACACCGATGAAAATCTTCTCTTTCATATCCCTAATATCTCGATCCTAACAATCCGTAGGGGCACGGCGTGCCGTGCCCTATTTCTTGATATCAAGCCACATCTGGTAGACCGCCTTCTTCGATAGGCCGGACGACTTGGCCACCCGGGCCACCGCATCTTTAGCCGATATCCCGTCCTTGCGCAGCCGACACAGCTCTTCCTCAACAGAAGCAACATCCACCTCGCCCTTCGTCTTACCCTCAATAACCAGTGTGAACTCGCCGCGCATCTCATCGAAATAGCCGATAGCCCCACTGACTCTGCCGCGATAGACCTCCTCGTACAGCTTGGTCATCTCGCGGCAGACGGCGATGCGGCGGTTACCCATCACCATCAGCATGTCCTTCAGCGCGGACTTCAACCGGTGCGGCGCCTCGAACACCACCATCGTCCGTGGCTCATCCGCGATGCGCTTGAGGAAACTCATCCGCTGCGACCTCAAGCGCGGCAGATACCCCAGATAGGTAAACTCATGATTGGGCAACCCGGAAACGACGACAGCGGTCACGATGATGGACGGGCCCGGTATGGGCACCACCTCAATACCGCTGTCGATAGCTGCCTTTATCAGCTCATATCCCGGATCGCTCATCCCCGGCATGCCCGCATCGGACACCAGCGCGACATCGATGGTTTTGAGCTGTTCCAGCAGATAAGGCAGCTTGGAGCGCTTGGTCTGCTCATTGTAGCTAATCATCTGCTTGGTGATGCCGCACATCGAGAGCAAGCGTCCGGTTCGGCGAGTATCCTCTGCAGCAATGAGCCCAACATCGTTCATGGTCTTCATGGCACGAAGGGTGATGTCTCCTTTATTCCCTATCGGCGTAGCGACAATATACAGTGTTGGCATAGCGGAAGTATTATATCGTATCGGCCAGTGAGACGTCTATTTTAATTGACTTATCACATCCCATTCTGATATGATTTCCCATACACATTTTTTCCCATGGATAGGAGATGATAAATGCCAACCCCGCAGTTCAAAGAACTGAGACAGACCTACGGCTTCGACGAAGTAGCACTAGTCCCCGGCGATACCACGATCAACCCCGACCAGGTCAACATCGACCTCAAGATTGGCCCACTCAAGTTCGATATTCCGATAGTAGCATCAGCAATGGATGCGGTGGTGGACCCCAAGTTTGCCATAGCCATGCATAAGCTGGGCGGCCTGGCCGTATTGAATCTGGAAGGTGTCCAGACGCGATACGAAGATGCTGCCGCGATCCTTGAGGAAATAGCATCTATGCCTCCCGACAAGGTGACACCCTTCATGCAGAAGGTCTACTCCGAGCCGATAAAAGAGAAGCTCATCGGACAGCGCATCACGGAGATAAAGAAGGCTAAAGCGGTATGCGCCGCCTCGGTCACACCAGCCAATACCAAGAAGTTCGCCCCGATATGCGCTGAGGCAGGAATTGATATTTTTGTTGTTCAATCGACGGTAACAACCGCCCGACACGTCTCGAAGAGCTATAAGGGGCTCAGCTTCGCCGACCTTTACAAGGTTATGCCAGCCCCAATCATAGTCGGCAACTGCGTCAGCTATAAAGCTACGCTTGAACTGATGCGGCAGGGCGTGTCAGGCATACTCGTAGGCGTCGGCCCCGGCGCGGCGTGCACCACACGCGAGGTGACAGGTGTCGGCGTGCCTCAGATAACAGCCACGATAGATTGCGCTGCGGCACGGGAACAGCACCTCAAGGATACGGGCAAATACGTCGCGATCATCACCGACGGGGGTTTCCGCACCAGCGGCGATATCTGCAAGGCCATAGCCGCCGGCGCCGATGCGGTGATGTTAGGGTCGATCTTCGCCCAGACTAAAGAGGCCCCCGGTCGCGGTTATCACTGGGGCATGGCCACCCCGCACGCTTCGCTGCCGCGAGGAACACGAGTCAAGGTTGGCACTATTGCCAGCCTGAAGCAGATACTATTCGGCCCATCATCGGTAACCAGCGGAACGCAGAACCTCGTCACAGCGCTGAAGACATCCATGGGCATGTGCGGCGCGCGCAACATCAGGGAGATGCAGAAAACGGAAATGGTCATAGCTCCGTCGATAAAGACAGAGGGAAAACACTGGCAACAGTGCCAGACATAAGTCATCATCAAAGAGGTGAAGTATCATGAAGAGATTTACAGTACTCGGATTAATCATTGTCCTAGTCGCCTCGATTGCCGCCATCGGATGCAAGAGTGGATCGAGTACGCATCACGCTACACCCACCCATGTAGCAACTCAAACAGCCACCCCCACAGAAGAGCCTGAAGAGGCCTGGCAGCTCCCCGATAACTATATGTACTCCATGGAGATGTCCGATTCAAACGGAGGCACCGCCACCATGCAATACTGGGTCAAAGGTGAGAAATGGCGCACGGACTGGAGCTCGTCCGCAGAAGGCCAAGAATCTGAAATGAAGCTAATCTATGACGGTCAATTCGCATACATCTACATGCCTGAAGCGAATATGGTTTATAAATACACGGACTCATGGGCAATAGCCAACCCTGGTGCGGCATATTCACAGCAGTTCCAAGACGATTACTACGGTGATGTGTCCGATACAACAATGCTAGCTGGTTTTGAATCCGCATGCGCCGGCGGAGCTTCACTCGACGGAAATGAGGACGTTAATGGCATACCATGCACAAAATTCACCTGCAACTTCGATGGAGGCGTATCATACACATGGATCTCCGACAGCGGCTGGCCAGTCAAAGTCGAGACCACTCTAGACGATGGCACAACAACCACAGCAGAGTACACGGAAATACAAGTCCCTGCCGATATTGACGATAGTACATTTGATATTAATACCGTAGCCCCAGGTGCGACGGTACAGGAAGTGCCATAATACTAAACTTGACACAACACTAACTTTATGTTACTTTGTTAAAACTTAATAACTGAAAAGCGTTGAACAAGACTAGTACGCCCGGAAGCGGGGGCACAGAGAGCCTGGGCAGGTGAGAGCCCGGCACCAGCGCAGGGGCGGAATGGACTTGGGAGCTGCAAACCGAAATCGGTCTCCGAGAGTAGGCTTCGACGGAGGGGCACCGTTATCAGAGCCCAGGGTATCGCTAAATAAAGGCTGTACCTGAAAAGAGCCGCCCCGTTTTTCGGGGAAAAGGGTGGCACCGCGGAGTTTTAAAAACCTTCGTCCCTGCGACGAAGGTTTTATGTTTTGTAAAAGCCAACAGCAGGAGGTGGCGTATGTACTACCCGACAATAGATGAGGTAAAAAAACTGAAGAAGAAGGGTAATTTGGTACCGATATACCGCGAGATCGTCGCCGACCTGGAGACGCCGGTCTCGGCATTTCTTAAAATCGCTGACGGCGACTACGCCTTCCTGCTGGAGAGCGTCGAGGGCGGCGAGCGCCTGGCCCGCTACAGCTTCATCGGCGCCGATCCCTATCTAGTATTACACTCCAACCCAGGCGACGGCGATCCGCTGGTGCCCATTGAGGCCGAGTTGAAGAAGCACAAGGTCATACCGGTACGCGGCTTGCCACCATTTCATGGAGGGGCTGTCGGCTATCTTTCCTACGAAACGGTACAACATTTTGAGGAGCTGCCGTCGCCGGAGTGTAACCCTCTCAGTCTGCCGGAATCGATTTTCATGTTCTCAGATACGGTGCTCGTCTTTGATCATCTGAGCCATAAGATAAAGGTTGTGAGCCATGCGCATCTGCACAACGGCGACATCGAGAAAGCCTATAAGGAAGCGACAAATCGGATCGATGCGCTGGTGCGCAAGCTCAACTGTCCGCTAGATTCGAAGCGTATCACAACAAATACCAACTCGGCGAGCGCTGCGACGTCCAATATGACGCAGGAACAGTACGAGGCTATTGTAGCTAAAGCAAAGGAATATATTATCGCCGGCGACATCATCCAAGCGGTGCTCTCGCAGCGTCTGAGCAAACAGACCAGCGCCCAGCCGTTCGACATCTACCGAGCACTGAGAAGCATAAACCCCTCGCCATACATGTACTATCTCAAGCTGAACGACTGCCATATCATCGGCACCTCGCCGGAGCTTCTGGTACGCGTTGAGAACGGCGTGGTGGCCACCCACCCCATAGCCGGCACACGGCCCCGCGGCCATGACGCCGAGCAGGACGCAAGATTGGAGCACGAGCTCAAGTCCGACATCAAGGAACGGGCCGAGCACATCATGCTCGTCGACCTGGGAAGGAACGACATCGGGCGCATCGCAGAGCCGGGCAGTGTAGAGGTGACGCAGTTCATGGACGTCGAGCGCTACTCGCACGTGATGCATCTGGTATCACACGTGCAGGGCAAACTGAGGAGCGACCTCTCCCTCTTCGCCGCGCTGCGCGCCTGCTTCCCCGCTGGCACCGTATCCGGCGCGCCCAAGATACGCGCCATGGAGATCATAGCCGAGCTGGAACCCGACAAACGGGGTCCTTACGCCGGCGCCGTGGGTTATTTCAGCTTCTCCGGTAACCTGGACACGGCAATAACGATACGAACTATCGTGATGAAGGACGGCACGGCGCACGTGCAGGCCGGCGCGGGCATCGTCTACGACAGCGTGCCGGAGCGCGAGCACCAGGAGTGTATGAACAAGGCCAGAGCCCTGATGAAGGCCCTAGAGGTCGCGGAGGATATGTATGTTATTGTTGATAGATAACTACGACAGCTTTACCTACAACCTGTACCAGTACTTGTGCGAGCTGGGACAGGATGTCAAGGTCGTGCGCAACGACAAGACGACAATCAAGAAGATCGAGGCCATGGTCCCCGAGCGCATCGTCATCTCCCCCGGTCCGGGCACGCCGCTCGATGCGGGCATATCGGTCGACGCCATAAAACATTTCGGACCGAAATTGCCGATACTGGGCGTGTGTCTGGGACATCAGTGCATCGGATACGCCTACGGAGCGACCGTCGCCGGTGCAGGCGAGATAATGCATGGCAAATCATCGATGATCAAACACGACGGAAAGGGCATCTTCACTGGTTTGCCGAACCCGTTCCAAGCGATTCGCTACCACTCGCTGGCTGTCATGCGCGACGGCCTGCCAGAGTGTCTGGAGGTGACGGCTAAAACCGATAGGGGTATAATTATGGGCCTCAGACATAAACGATATGCGACTGAGGGCTTACAGTTCCACCCCGAGTCAATAATGACAAATGTAGGTAAAGACTTGCTCATGAACTTTCTTAGAACAAAAGTAGCGATCAGACAGGAGGCCAAGCGATGATTAAAGAAGCTATCGATATAGTGGTAAAAGGCAACTCGCTCAATATGGAGCAGGCCTCGCAGGTGATGAACGAGATCATGGAGGGGCAGGCCACGCCGGCGCAGTTCGGCGCCTTCGTCACGGCACTCAGGCTCAAGGGCGAGACGGTGCATGAGATCGCGGGCATGGCCAAGGTCATGCGCGAGAAAGCCGTGCCGGTTAAAGTGAAAGGCCCCCTGGTGGACACATGCGGCACGGGAGGCGACGGCACCAAGACGTTCAATATTTCGACGACGGCGGCCTTCGTCGTAGCCGGCACCGGAGTGAAAGTTGCCAAGCACGGCAACCGCGGCATGAGCAGCGGCTGCGGAAGCGCCGATGTGCTCGACTCGCTGGGAGTTAAATATGATATCGACGCGGCGGGGGTCGAGCGTTGCCTGAACGAGGTTGGCATCGGCTTCATGTTCGCGCCCAGGTTCCACCCGGCGATGAAATACGCCGTGAACCCCAGGCGCGAGATCGGAATCCGCACCGTTTTCAATATCCTAGGCCCTATGACAAACCCGGCAAGAGCGCAGTCGCAGCTGCTCGGCGTCTTCGACGACAATCTAGCCCTGAAGATGGCCGAGGTACTGGGCATGCTTGGATGTGGACATGCGCTGGTGGTACACGGCGAGGACGGCATGGACGAGATAACGCTCGGTGGGAAAACAACTGTTTGCGAGCTGAAAAGGGGCATAGTATCACGTTATCACATCGACCCTGATGATTTCGGTTTCAAACGCACCGGCATCGACAAGTTGCGGGGCGGATCGCCCAAGGAGAATAGCGATATTCTGCGCTGCGTGCTGCATGGCGAGAAGGGTGCCTATCGCGACATCACACTGCTTAACGCGGCCGCGGCCCTTGTCGCCGCTGACATAGCGAGAGACCTTAAAGAAGGCGTTAAGCTGGCCTCCGAAGGGATAGACAGCTATGCCGCCATGAAGAAACTCGATGCGTTGAGGGAGCTGACGCGAATTTTATAAATCCGTAGTGGCGATTCATGAATCGCCACTACCACAAGGTTTAATAAAACGATGATACTCGAACAGATAGTCAAATCGAAAAGGGAATCATTGGAACGGAAGAAGCGCGAGGTATCGCTCAGGGAGCTGAAGCGCAGGTGTGCCGACATACGGCGTAGGCCTATCGATTTCAGTTCCGCATTGTGCGGCGATGATATCAAGCTCATCGCCGAAGTGAAAAAAGCCTCGCCCTCTAAAGGTATAATCAACGCTGATATCGATCCGGTAAAGTTGGCATTAACCTATGCAGCCAACGGAGCTGCAGCCATCTCCATACTAACTGAGGACAATTATTTCCAAGGAAGCACCGAGTATTTGAGAGAAATCAGAAAAGCCTTCGATGCAAAAAGGATTCGAGTGCCGCTTCTACGCAAGGATTTCATATTCGACCCGTATCAGATATATGAATCGAAGGAGTGCGGCGCCGACGCGATCCTGCTCATCGTGGCCATTCTGGACGATGACAAACTGGTGCAACTGATCAATCTAAGCTATACCCTCGGTATGAAATGCCTTATCGAGGTTCACGACGAGAGCGAGCTAAGGCGCGCTGTCGCCAGCGGATGCAGGGTGATCGGCATCAACAACCGCGACCTGCAAACATTCAAGGTCAGCCTGCACACAACTGAGCATCTGCGCCCGCTCGTTCCGGACGACTGCATAATAGTCAGCGAAAGCGGGATCAGGCGTCGCGCCGACGTGGAAAAGCTCCGCACATGGAAGGTAAATGCCATGCTGGTGGGAGAGGTACTCTCAGCAGCTGATGATGTAGCAGAGAAAATGAAGGAGCTACTGCCATGACCAGGGTGAAGATTTGCGGGATAAAGGAGCCGTCGCAGGCCATCGCCGCCGCCGAGGCCGGGGCCGATTATATCGGCATCGTGATGGCCCCATCTAAACGCCGGGTCGATATCGAGCAGGCCAAGGCGATTGCAGCTGAGGTGAAGGGGCATAAAACGCTCACGGTTGGTGTGTTCGTCAACATGCCCGCCGCCGAGATAAACCGCATCGCCAAGTACTGCGACTTCGACCGTATACAGCTGAGCGGCGACGAGCCCTGGGAGTATGTGCAGGAGCTGCATCGCCCTGCCATCAAGGCAGTCAAGATCTCAAAACAATATACCGGCGAAAAGCTGTTGAGCGAGCTTTCAAGCGGCTACAAGAAGGCCAACTACTACTTCCTGCCGCTGCTTGACTGTGCCGTAAACGGAAGCTATGGCGGCACCGGAGTACCGTTCGACTGGTCTATAACCAGAGCAGTCGCCGGGAAATACCGATTCGTACTAGCAGGCGGCCTCACACCTGAGAACGTCGCCGAGGCCATAGCATCGGCGCGGCCGTGGGGTGTAGACGTATCCAGCGGCGTGGAGACTAACGGCTCGAAAGATATAGACAAAATCAAGAGGTTCATTTCAGCAGTGCGTCGCGCCGACGAAGCATTTATAAGTTGCTGAAAAGAGACGCAGGAGAATTTTTTCTCCTGCCAAGATAGTAGGGGTGTCCCCTATTTTCATACCTTCCCCCAAGATTGGGGGATAAGAGGGGGTTGATTAGCACTTAACTAGAGGTAAAAAGCAGATGAAAAAATATGCGACACATCTTCCAGATAAGCACGGCCACTTCGGCCAGTTCGGCGGCAAATACGTGCCGGAGACGCTCATGGCCGCCCTGGACGAGCTTGAGGCGGCTTACCGACAGTCCTGCCGCGACCGTGCCTTCAAAGCCGAACTCAACGCCATGCTCAAGGACTACGCCGGGCGGCCCACGCCGCTGTACTTCGCATCTCAACTTACGAACCACTGCGGCGGGGCCAAGATATACCTGAAGCGCGAGGACCTGACCCACACCGGCGCGCACAAAATTAACAACGCGCTGGGGCAGGGCTTGCTGGCCAGGCGCCTCGGCAAAACGCGCGTCGTGGCCGAGACCGGGGCCGGCCAGCACGGTGTGGCCACCGCCACAGTGTGCGCCGTGCTTAACATGGAATGCGTGGTCTACATGGGCGAGGAGGATGTGCAGCGCCAGTCGCTCAACGTCTTCCGCATGAAGCTGCTCGGCGCGGAGGTGCGCCCCGTAGCCAGCGGCAGCAGGACGCTCAAGGACGCGATAAATGAAGCCATCCGCGACTGGGTGACCAACGTCGACACGACCCACTACCTGCTTGGCAGCGCGCTGGGGCCGCACCCCTACCCCATGATGGTACGCGGCTTCCAGTCGGTCATCGGCAGGGAGGCGCGCAGGCAGATGCTGAAGTCGACGGGACACCTCCCCGACTACATCGTAGCCTGCGTGGGCGGGGGCAGCAATGCGATAGGCATATTTCACCCGTTCCTGAACGACGCTGGCGTGAAGCTGATCGGCGTTGAGGCCGGAGGTCTGGGCATCGCCAGCGGCAAACACAGCGCCCGCTTCAGCGGCGGCAGCATCGGCATCCTGCACGGGACGAAGTCGTACGTGCTGCAGGACGAGCATGGCCAAATAAAAGAGACTCACAGCATCTCGGCCGGGCTGGATTACCCCGGCGTGGGACCGGAGCACAGCCTGCTCATGGAGACAGGCCGCGCCCAGTACGTGATCGCCACCGACGACGAGGCGCTGGAGGGCTTCAAACTGCTCTCAGAGAAGGAAGGCATCATACCGGCGCTGGAGTCGGCGCACGCTGTGTACTATGCCGCAAAGCTGGCAGCCAGACTGCCGAAAACCAAGAGTGTATTAATCAACCTGAGCGGCCGCGGCGACAAGGACATGGGCATAGTAGCTAAGGCACTGGGGGTTAAGCTATGAACCGCATCGATGCATTCTTCGACAGGGCACGACGCTCGAAGCGCAAGGCGCTCATCGCCTATCTGACCGTAGGCTACCCGACGACCGACGCAACGATCGAAATCGCACAGGCGCTTGTCGATGGCGGCTGCGATATCATCGAGCTGGGCATACCGTTCTCCGACCCGCTGGCCGATGGAGCAACGATACAGCGCGCCAGCCAGCATGCACTCGAATCCGGTGTCACGCCGAGCAAATGTCTCAAGTTAGCTGCTGATCTGCGCAAGCACGTCGACATACCTCTGCTGTTCATGGGCTACTACAATCCGATGCTGCACTACGGAGTGGATAAGTTCTGCACCGCGTCGCGTCAGGCCGGCATCGACGGGTTCATCATCCCTGACCTGCCGCCCGACGAAGGCAGCGAGGCCGAGGCCGTCATGAAAAAACAGGGGCTCGATATCGTGTATCTGGTGGCCCCGACAAGCGCCTCGCAGGAACGGCTTAAGTTCATCGCTGTCAGGGCACAGGGCTTCATCTACGTGGTCTCGCTAAAGGGCGTCACCGGCGCACGTTCGACGATGTCGACCGACCTCGGAGATTTAATTTCAAGGGTACGTAAGGTGACGGACAAACCGCTCTGTGTGGGTTTCGGCATCTCGACACCGGAGCAGGCGCAACGCGCGGCCAGGCTCGCCGACGGGGTAATCATCGGCAGTCGCATCATCGACATAGTCGAGAAAAGCAAACGTCCGGCAGCCGACGTGAAAGCCTTCATCACAGAGGTTCGCTCAGCCATCAATTCTCATTGACCTCCCGCCGCCGTCTTTGTTATAGTTAATGAGCTGTGGCTGTTGTTAAACCGTTTCGCGGGCTCAGATATAACCTCGATCGCATCAGCGATCTCTCGGCAGTAATCACACCACCATACGACGTGATCTCCGCTGCGGAGCAGCTTCGCTATCATAAAATCAACCCCCATAACGTAGTCCGCCTCGACTTTGGAATCGACGAACCGAATGACACTCCATCAAATAACAAGTACACCCGTGCCGCCAGTTATGTCAAGCAATGGCTGGACGAAGGCGTGCTGGTTCGCGAGGAACGTCCGGCTCTTTATCTGATCAAACATCGATTCACCTATAACGACCACGTTTACAATCGACTCAGCCTCATGGCAAAAGTAAAACTTGAGGACCTCAGCACCGGCTGCATCCGCCCTCACGAGAAGACAATGAGCAAGCCACGCGAAGACCGCATGCGCCTGCTCAAAGCCTGCAATGTAAACTTCAGCCCGATCATGGTGCTCTTCCGCTACAAACCTGGCGGCTTTGAGAAGCTATTCGCCGACACTATTAAAAAACCGGCTCCTCAAGCCGGGGACAAAGACGGCGTGGAATTCACTATGTGGACCATTGTCGACAAATCCGTTACCGCGAAAGTATCCGAGCTGCTGGCCAACAAGATGCTGTATATCGCAGACGGACATCACCGCTACGAGACAGCTCTAAACTACAGCCTGGAGCGCCGCGCCGCCAATCCGTCCGGCGGCGATGGCGTACCGTACAACTACGTCATGATGACCATCACCCCTGCTGAAGACCCCAACCTGCTGATGCTGCCCACCCACCGCATAATACGAGGGCTGAAACAAAATACGCTCGACTCGCTGAAAGATCACCTTGCCGAATACTTCGACATGGAGACGCTCCCGCCCCTATCCGACACACCAAGCTCCCTCAAAAAATGGCTCGCAACTCTAGAAAAGAATCGCGCGACCTGTTTCGGTTTATACGGCCTGGACGGCGACAAGCTCTGCGTACTGCGAGCGAAAAAAGGTATCAATCTCAAAGTCGACGGCGAGGCCGGAGACGATGCGGTCAGCGGTCTCGATGTGGCCATACTGCATCAGTTGATACTGCGCCACATCTTGAAGATCAACGGCCCCAAGTTAGAAGAGGAATATCTAGAATACACCCGTGATGGGGTTGAAGCGATAAAGCGAGTGAACAAAGGCGACCATCAGATAGCGTTCTTCCTCAACCCTACGCCGATCTCAGGGATGCTGGCCGTGGCCGATGCCAAGCTGAGGATGCCGCAGAAGTCAACTTACTTCTATCCCAAGACGCCCACCGGACTGGTCATGAACCCGCTCTGGGACGATTAATCCTGAAAACTCTTCCGTATCTCAGCCGCCACCTGCTCCGGCATAGCTTCGATGATAGACAAACCATAGAAACGCTCAATAGGACCCGAATCGTTGATATACAGTGGTTGAAAAACCGGCCTCGAGATAACACGCGCGCTGAAACGGAAATGCTCTGAGTCTTCACCTATCGCAGCCGAGTACGTAATAAGGTTAAAAGAGTTCATGCCCATAGCGTTGTATCCGCGCAGCACACCCACAACAGCTTCGGCAAAATCCCGAGCGTGTTTCTTGTCAAGATCCGCGATGTTGCTAACACTTTTGGAAATGATCTGAACGTCGCGATTTCCGCGCGGAGAGAAAGTGGCTAGGACTACCACCGAAGCGTTCTCGCCTATGAATCTGTCTCCCTTGTCCTTCTCAAACCTGATCAACTCTTGCCAGAAGTTCACACCATTGTCGCTCAGATACTTTTTGCTCTTACGCAATACAACCTTAAGCTCCGGCAGAGGAGCGCGTTCCACGCTGATTTGTGTATGGGGATGAATGATGCTTGCGCCGCTGGGAGGAAGGTGATTCCACAACCACACCGGGTACACAGCATCAGCGCAGTGGCAATTAACAGCCGCAATATACTTCTGAGCTGCCGCCAAGTTATCTTCGATCATTTTAGGAGTGAATTCATTAAGTTCCAGATAGTGATGATCAGTGAGCGTTGCTACGGCATGGAACTCTGTGAAAGGATGCAGGTTGGGAAACAATGTACATTGCCCTATTATGATACGATCGTTTTTACCATCAGCGAGAAAGTCCGGTAAGAACTTAGCAGTACTACCATCGATATTGTCAGGACAGAAAAAGCATCTTTCAGCTGACTGAGACGCAATTTCCGCAACATCAACGACTATGCCCTGCACCTGCTTCACCCGCCTCGCACGATCGATGCTGATTCGGCTAACGTATCCGGTGAGTGGATCGCTGCGATATTCTACCGATTTACCCTTCCTACTAAAACCAAGCGACGGGTCTAGTAACTCTATTTTCTCTATCGTTTTATGATATTCCATCGACGCCTCCCGTCATATCAGACACTCATTATACCATCGTAAAATTTCTTTCAAAACTATAAACTTACGTCCCAGATTTCTATTCGTACATGCAATAGTAAGTTCAAGTATTGACAGTATAAATCAACAGTAAGATAATACTTAAATACCTGACACGGTAGTGGGGATCTATCAAGGAGGCTAGAAATGAGAATTGTTGTAGTTGGACTGGGGCAGTGTGGCAGCAGGATAGCTGATGAATTTGCTAGAATGGGTAAAATGGCGCAACACCAGCGCGACATTCAGATAATAATGGGCGTTTATGCCGTAAATACAGACCAGGCTGACCTAAGCGGGTTGAAGACTATTAAACCGGACTACCACCACAGGCTTCTTATCGGCGGAAGAAAAACCGCCGGCCATGGCGTAGGAAAAATAAACGAACTCGGCGCAGAGGTCGCCAGAAACGACAAGGATAAAATTGTAGATGCAATACGAAGCGGTTCTCGATTCTACGAGACAGATGCATTTTTACTTATAGCGGGCGCTGCCGGAGGCACCGGATCCGGTTCACTACCTGTGGTGGCTGACACAATTAAGGAACGCTACCCCGAAAAGCCGGTCTATGCCCTTGTAGTACTTCCCTTCTCATATGAGGAAGAATCTGAGGAGAGATGCGTATACAATGCAGCAACATGCTTGAAATCTATACATTCCGTTGCCGACGCCGTATTTCTCGCTGATAACCAAAGATACCTGAAGAAAGATGCCAATCTGCTGAACAATATGGATAAAATGAACTCGCAAATAGTGAGCCCGTTCTTCGAGTTGCTCTGCGCCGGTGAAGAGGTAAAACGAAGCCATATCGGAGCCAAGACCCTGGACGCTGGCGACATTATGCAAACCCTAGAGAGCTGGACAGTGATTGGCATAGGCAAGGCTCCTTTGAGCCCATTCAGGAAGTTGCCATTTGAAGGCACAAGAAGCTTCAGGTCTAAAGGCAGAGAGACCTTCCGCGGCCTGGAGGCTATGAACCAGGCGATGTCCGAGATGTCAGCGACTATCAATCCTGCTGATGCAGCAAAAGCCCTCTATCTGCTTGCCGCTCCACAAAAAGAGATGAACGTAGAGTTGGTAAAAGAGCTCGGTAGCCTGATGAGGGAAGTCTCTGAAGACGCTCTCATAAGAAGCGGAGATTATCCACGAGATCGTAGCGACCTCAGCGTTACCGTAATATTCTCGCAGCTTAGAGATGTCCCCCGCGTAAAACATCTATTCAGCACAGTAACAGAATCGGCCCCCTTGCTGAAGAAGAGGCAAAAAGAAGCCGAGGATAAGCTGAAAGAGATGCAGAAGGCTTCGGACGGAGTTCCATCACTCCTTTAAAGAATTTACCTACATTAAAATATAAAAGGCCCGCGTGGACGGGCCTTTTAATTTCATACCCACCTCTTTGTATATTTCTTTTATTTATCTGGTTCTAGTCTCTTCTTTTTCTTCGGCTTCCCCTTCCCGGTTGAGCCTTCATCCACTTCATCAGCTCCAGTAACACTCTCACTGATCCTCTTCTTTTTAGCTGCCTTCTTTCCTTCACCTTTAGCCTTAACGCCTTCGGGAGAGAGCAAAGATATTATCTTCTCCGATAGAACATCCTTGCTGAAAGGCTTGGCTATGACACCATCTACCTCCGGCATCTCATTGAGATTAAGCTGCCCGCCCCAGCCGCTGATCAACAATACAGGCGTTCCCGGTTTAATCTCCTTAACGATCTTAGCTACCTCATGACCAGACATGTCCGGCATGCCGAGATCTGTAATGACTAGATCATAATTGCCTACCTCAAAGGTATTGATAGCGGCTTCACCGCTGTTGGCCTCAGTCACTTTATGACCTAGACGCTTCAGAGTAAGGCCTAGTATTCCCGCCACCTCCGGATTGTCATCAACCATCAGTATCGATACGCTCTTCATTACGCCAGCTTTGCCTGCGACAGGCTTCTTGACCACAGTGCCCTCGCATAGAGGGAGTTTGATATAAAAAGTCGACCCGACTCCAACGGTACTATCAACCCATATCTCCCCGCGATGGCGTTGAATGATACTGTACGTTACGGCAAGCCCCAGGCCTGTGCCTTTATGCGTTCTGGTAGTAAAGAAGGGCTCGAATATCTTCGTTCTTATGTTCTCCGGTATGCCAATCCCTGTATCACTGATCGCAATTGTAACCCCCTCCTTAGTCTGCTTGGCCTCAATGGAAATCTTCCCGCCCTCGGGCATAGCATCCATCGCATTGAAGATAATATTCAGCAGCCCTTCCCTTAACTCAGCAGCGTCCCCCTCAATAGTCGCGGTATCTCGCAACTTCGACTCAATCTCTATAGTTATACCCTCCCGCTCCTTCAACTTCACACGGCGGGACTCCGCCATTTGCAATGCGCTTTCCACCACCTCCTTCAAGTCAAGTACTTCAAAATTACGTTCAACCCTGACTCGAGCAAAGTCCTGCAGTCGGCGCACTGTAGTTGCCGCATCCATGGCAGTCTGCTCAATTATCTGCAGGTCTTTCTTTAACTTCTCATCCTTCACATCCTCAAGCGCCAGCTGAGTGCGTCCCAACACCACAGCCAATACATTATTGAAATCATGCGCCACACCACCGGCCATCTCACCGAGTGCCCTCAATTTCTCAGCCTGGAGCATATACGCCTGCGCTGATTTCAAATCCTCATAAGCCTTTACTAACTCATTCTCATGTTGCTTAACCTGATCAAATAATCTCGAATTCTCAATAGCAGCAGTCAGTGAGCCTGACACCTGTTCCAGTATCTCCTGCTCCCGATCACCGAAGACGTTAGGTTTCTTACTAGCAAGGTTAAATGTAGCGAAGACCTTGCCCTCAGAGAACAATGGAACGCGAATAGCTGATCTCAAACCGCTGCGGTAGTACATATGATCGATGGGGAACTTCATCTCCTGCTCGAAATCAGGCTCTATAAGAGTTCTCTTAGTTTTAACCACCAACCCAGTAGCCGAATCACCTAACGGCAGAGCAGCGCCACCCTTCAACCCAGTCTCTACATTCTCCTCCACCACAAAATAACGCAGTGTATCCCCTTCTACCATCGCGATACTTGCACGATCAAAGTCCATAACCTTCTTTATTTCCTCAGTGAAGGCTTTATACACGCCTCTAATATCCAAGCTGGAGCCTAGTATCTTTGACAGTGCGCTAATCACAGAGAGACGTCGTGCATATTCCGACACGCCACTGTACAGGTCCGCATTCTCTATAGCAACGCCAGCCTGGTCGCTGAGAATACGCAGTGGCTCCAGAAGCACATTGCTTATTTCTTCCTTCGTGCTAAATACAAGTATACTTCCTACATGACGATCCCTGGCGAAAAGTGGCATAACTACAAATGTTTTGACATTCAGCAACTCGGCGATCGCACTGGCCTCATCTGGCGTCAACACTGCAGTAGCCAACTCTGAGAAATTATGAGAAACCGTTGCCTTCCCATCCATCGCGCTATCAACCGCTTGGCTATAACCCCTGATCTGTGGTATTTCTATTTCTGTTAGACGTCTGCGTATAATCTCCTGTACCTCGTCAACTCTTCCTGCGTCCTCCTTTGTAGCAAATACCGTACCCCTAGCTACGCCAGCTGACTCATCCACCTTTACTATGAGCACATGATCAAATCCCAGATTGTGCACCACTCCATTAGCTACCTGCTGCAGAATTTCCGTCAGTTCCAGTGTGCTCTGGAATGACGCGGTTACTTTCTGCAGTGCGAGGAGCTGATTGGTACGCTGCTCCAACTCCTGGCTTCTTTTTCGTAGTTCCTCCTCAATGCGTTTTCTCTCGCTGATATCCATAAAACTGCCGATAGCAGCCCTTCTACCTTTATATTCAATGGAAGCGACCCTCTCTAGAATCCAGGTGGGCTGTCCGTCCTTTTTGATAAACCTGAACTCATGAGGTAAATCGCTGATTCCCTTCAGATTCTCTACCGCCTTCATCCTGGCATTTTCCCTGTCGTCAGGGTGTATATAACTCATCGAATTGGAACCGAGAAGGTCCCTTGCAGTATATCCAGATATCCCAGAGAATAGCGGATTGACATATTCGAATTTACCATCCTGCACCAGATAGATCCCAGTGGCGGCGCTCTCAAGCATGCCGCGCATCATCTCCTGCGATTCCCTGAAGGCTTGATCAGCCTTTTTACGTTCAGTCACGTCTCTAATCACTGCTATGAACCCCTGCGGTTTGCCATCTTTATCCCGCATCATTGCAGCTCTGACTTCACCATCATACTCCCTGCCGTCACAACTCACCATCTTGTATTCAAATGGGCCACTGACACCTGTCTCTAATATCTTCGGCAGATCCGCAAGCATCCTGTCTCTATCGATCTCGGCAATAAAGTCGAAACCGTTGAGTCCAATGACCTGCTCCTTATCTGTGAAACCAGATAGCTTGACTCCAGCGTCATTCTCTTCAACAATCTTTCCATTCATATCTGTCACAGTAACACCATCCGGCAGTGAAGCGAATATGAGGCGCAGTTTCTCCTCCGAATCCCTCAGGGCCTCCTCCACCTTCTTGAGCCTGGTTATATCCAGCAGGCTTCCAATAGCCGCCCGCTGGCCTTTATACTGGATGGAGGCTATTTTCTCCAGAATCCATATGAAACTTCCATCCTTGCGCAAGAGCCTGTACTCATGAGGAAGAGTGCTCTCCCCCTTCATGTTGGCCACAGCATCTCTCATCACTCTTGATCTGTCATCCTTATGTATATAGGAAGACGAGACTGTACCTATCAGCTCATCTACTGTATCGCCGGTCATCTCCGCGAACATGGGGCTCACATATTGGAACTTGCCGTCCTGAACGATGCAGATTGCGGTCGCAGCGCTTTCAATCATACCGCGGGACATTTCCTCCGAATCGCGCAGCTCCTGCTCCATACGTTTACGCTCAGTAATATCCCTGATAACGCTGACGATGCCTGTGGGGCTACCCGATGCGTCCCGCAGAAGCGTAATATTGACTTCGCTTTTATATTCCCGTCCAACTTTGTCCTTTACCGTATACTCTACGCTTATGTTCCGCTGCTCTTTGAGTGCTTTTATTATATCGACAATCATCTTGCCACGTTCGTTCTCAGATACAAAATCGAAACCGCTCGCTCCTATGAGCTGGGACTTATCGGAATAGCCACTCAGCTTTGCCGCAGCCTCGTTACATTCTGCGACTATCCCTACCAGATCAGTAACGAGAATCCCATCTCCGATAGATTCAAATATAATCCTCAGCTTTTCCTCAGATGCCCTGAGCTCGTCCTCAACCCTCTTCCTCTCAGCTATCTCGCGCTTCAAGTCTTTATTAGCCTTGATTATCTCCGAGGTCCTCTCCTGCACAACCTTCTCCAGGTTACTCCTGTAAGCGTTCAGCTCCTTATCAATGCGGCTGCGCTCCGTTATGTCACGTACAACATTAACCATAAAGGTGGGAGTCCCCCCTCTATCCTGAATGATAGCTGCTGTAGCTTCGCAATCTATTTCCTTGGCCCCCTTACCCAGCAGGCACCAATCTGTCATATGGGCACTGCCAGTGGCGATCGTGTTAGGTATATCATTGACAGCCCTTTTACGATCTTTTTCCGCAATGAAATTCAAGAATTCATGGTCTACAACATCTTCCTTTTTACCGTAACCGGAAATGTGCAGCGCCGCCGGGTTGATATCCGCAACCTTGCCGTTTCTTAAATCGATAATTATGATCCCATCTGGAATCGATTCAAAAAGGACACGGAATTTCTCCTCGGACTGTTTCAGTGACACCTCTGCCTTTTTACGTTCTGTGATATCACGTAACACACCCGCCATTCCAATTATCTTGCCGGTCCCGTCCCGCTGTACCTTGCTGATATCCTCAAGCCAGTGTACTTCTCCCCCTGCGTCTTTGGTCCGGAATTGACTGGGAAACTCCTCTCCTGTAGTCATGGTCTTCAGAGCTTCAAGAAATATCCTCTCCCTATCCTCCGGAATTATGAGGTCAAGTATGGTTCTATTTTTTATATCTGCAGGATCGAATCCATATCGCTTTACCTGCGGGCTGACATATTGAATCATCCCATCCGCACTAGCAGAGTAGACTAAATCATTTGTATTTTCAGCTAGAGCACGATATTTCTCCTCGCTCTCCCGCAGCGCCTCCTCCGCTTTCTTGCGTTCCGATATGTCCCTTACTACTCCCTGCGCTCCTACGTATTTGCCTTCCTCTCTTATAACTACAGCGCTGTACTCTACGGGCAGGACTGCACCGCTTTTACTTACAACTTTGGTCTCCGCTGTGAATTCCCCAGACGCCAGTAGAGCGTTTTGCAGGTCACCCGCGGTCTTCTCCCTCCAGTCTTCAGGAATAAGCTCAATGAAGTTCTTTCCTAACACCTCCTCGACCGAATAGCCCCATCCTTTTACAGCGGGGTTAATGGAAGTAATAAAGCCGAGCGTATCAACCGCAAAGATGACATCCCTCTCTTTATCTACCAGATCCCTGTATTTCTCCTCACTCTTTCTAAGTGCCTCTTCTATTCGTTTGCGTTCCGTGACATCCCTTACAACATTGATATAACCGGTAGTGTTTCCATGTAAATCTCGCAATCCTGAGGTGATTACTTCTATATTAACTTTCGTATCATCAGGTCTGACATACATCAATTCGCGCTTCTGTTGCGTTTGCCCGCCGCGAGCAATAGTGTTAAAAATATCAACGGACCCATCTTCAGGCGACGCCAGGAACATCATCCCGTTCCTACCTATCAATTCATCTCTGGAATGACCAGAAATATTAATGGCAGCTTCATTGACATCGACTATGTTTAACTGCTTATCAATTACCACAACGCTGTCCGTCATGCAATCAAACATCTGACGTAGCTTCTCCTCGTTCTGCCTGACAACCTCCGCTGCCCGCTTTCGTTCAGAGATATCATGAGCCAGACCCACAAAACCGGTTGGCTTACCAAATTTGTCCCTGAGCACAGACACTAGGAACTCACCATCGAATTCACTTCCATCCTTGGTTACAAGCCTGTATTCCGCCCTTTCGGACATAAAAGGCTCTCTGAGCGCCCGCAGGCTATCAGCTATTGCCCTCTCACGATCTGAAATAGCCACAAGTTCAGAAGCTTTCCTCCCGATAAGCTCACTCTTGCTTATGTATCCGTGCAGCCGTACGACCTCTTGATTGCAATCGAGGATGTTATTGTGCAGATCAACAACGGTAGCAGCTTCACCTATCGAATCGAATATTACGCGTAGCTTCTCCTCCGATTCCCGCAGCGCCTCCTCCACCCGTCTTCGCTCCGAGATATCGCGCGAAACGCCAAGAAGCCCTATGGGCTTTCCATCGTTGTCACGGAGAAAGGTCACCTTGATCTCATTCCACATCAAGGAGCCGTCTTTCTTCCTAGCCTCCAGATCCATAGTTGTTACCCTGTCTGGATCCGCTCCTCCTGATTTCTCCAAGTCAACTTCCGCAGCAAGCCTCTTTCTTGCCGCGTCAACCGACTCTGGCGAAAGCGTCTCCGCCACTGTCATCCTCATGGCCTCGTCCACGGTGAATCCCCGCACATGCTTGATCGACGGACTGACATACTGATAGTTTAAATTCAGGTCCATAATCCAGATGACATCGGACATGTTCTCAGCTATTAAGTTATAGCGCTCCTCGCTCTTCCGCAGCGCTTCCTCGGTCTTCTTGCGCTCTGTGATTTCTACCGCAATCCCCAACCCCCTGTACCGACCACTACCACATTCTATTGGGAATCCATATATCTCTACCCAGAGTATCTCCCCTTGCCGAGAAATAAGTCTTAGTTCAACTCTCTCCTCCATATATCCTTTTTCAATAACTTGCGTTAAACCTTTAAAGATTCTCGACATATCATCAGGATGAATAACATCCCTAAAACTGACACATCCTAAATCACTCCGTTTATAGCCCAACCTATCTAAAGCCGCATCGTTGGCATCCATGAAAAGCCCATTTTCGTCATGAATAAAAACCATATTTAATGGATTGTTGAAGATGGAACTGTAGCGCCTCTCATTCTCTTTTAGTACCTCTTCCACTTTCTTCTTTTCAGTCACATCCCTGATGACTGTAATGAATCCGTAGGGTTTGTCATCTGCGCTGGACAACATGTTTACAGTCATTTCAACACTGCGCTTTTGGCCATCTTTGGTCAGAACGACATACTCCTGCACGCCTATTATCTCGGAGCCAGCAACACTAAGAGAAATGTTCTTAACAGCCCTTTCTTTATCTTCGAAGGCGATGATATCCAGACCATTATGCCCAACAACATCTTCCTTGCGATACCCGAATGTTTTAAGTGCAGCTTTGTTTACATCCAAAACAATTCCATTCAGATCGGCTATTACAATGGAATCTGTCATCGATTCAAACATCACGCGCAGTTTTTCTTCCGATTGTCGTAACGCCTCCTCTACAGCCTTGCGCTCGGTGATATCCACAGAGAAACCGATGAGGCCTGTCACATTCCCATACTCATCCTTCAATGGCAGTTTGTCTGTCTTGAGCCACCTCTTCTTGTCAGGAAGCTCCAGCGGCTCCTCAATATTCATTTTGGCCTTGCCCGATGTAATCACTTCCATATCGTCTTTGTGATATCTATCAGCACTATCAGGCATAAGTTGAAACACTGTTTTATCCAGCAATTTCTCCTTGGGGACCTTGGTAAAGCTGGCCGTGGCCTTGTTCATATTCAAGATCCTGCCATCCCTATCCTTGTAATAGATGAGCGCAGGCACAGAATCAAATATCATCTGGAGTTCGTCGTGTTTCTTCTTTAACTCATGCTCAACTTGCTGCTGTTTGGTGATGTTTCGTATAACGCTAACGAAGCCGAAGGCATTCCCGAAACTATCATGAATAACGGATGTGCTAACCTCAACCGGCAACCTCTCATCACCAGCACCTATAAAAGTATATTCTGCCTTGGTTGACAGTCTACCGGGCGGCAATAACCCCATCCAATCATTTCTCGCCGAATCCCGCTCCCCCTCAGTAAAGAATCCAAACGTTTCCTTACCTATTATCTCCTCCCTACTACAACCGGAATACTCGATCAACACGTCATTAACTTCGGCAATCCTTCCCTGCAAATCGGTGACTACTATGCCATCCATAACAGAGCTGAAAACAGCGCTTAACACTTCCTCCGAACCCCACGGGGCTTTTAACATCTTTCTATCGTCTGCTAGGCGTTTCTCTATTTGAGAAACGCGCCCCCTGAGCTGTTCCAGTTCCTCTATAAGCTGTCCTTTGCTTTTTTCTGAATCCCTCATAACACACCTCTCGATAGGGATATTAGCTGAATACTGTTTCGATGAGCACTACAATCTACTACTTAAAACAGTCTTGTGTCAAATCCATTGTAGTTTTCGCTCGCGACTAAAATCAAAAGGCCACCCCTTCAATGGATGGCCTATCTACAAACTGGCTTGAAAAATCTCTATTTCACACTTTATGACACTAATTCAATAAATTTTCTATCATCTCACCTTGATTACAGCATTAAGCACTTCAACTATATCGCCAACTCTAAACGGCTTGCGCACAAGGAACAGCGGCCCTAACGACATCGCATTCAACGCCATCGGATCATCGCCATAGCCAGTGACTATCACTACTACTGCCTTCTTATCCTTGCCCTTGATTGCGGATAGGGTCTCCACCCCACTCATCCCCGGCAACACAAGGTCAAGAAATATCAAATCAAAATGCTGCTTATCTACTTCCTGAAGGGCCTGTTCCCCGCTTGACACGGCAACAACACGGAACCCTTTGCGCGAGATAACCTCACTCAACATCTCCAATATGCCCGGATCGTCGTCAACGACGAGAACATTTCCTTCCACTACCTTTGCCTGCTTGGCCAACCAATCGTCCAAGAGGTCCTTCCGGAACCTCCAATTCCCTCCTATCTTTGAAGCCGGAATGCGCCCTCGCTGCGCCAATTTGTATACCGTCATATAATTCAGTTTTAGGTACTCTGCCGCTTCCTTAGTAGTCATTAAATTGCTGTTACTCATATAATCTCTCCTAAATATTATCAAACATATATAACTATATTGCTATAGTATATCCTACTATCACATTTTTCCCTGATTTTATGGAAAAATATCATGTTTTACCGCCTCTTGTCAAGCAACATTAACTTTAATCAACAAAGAAATTCGTCCAGCTTGACATGCCCTCCCGCCACATGATAAATTTAAAGTTGCGCAAAACAAGACTGAGAAAGGGGGATAACTATGCCCAATATGATCGTTTGCGTGAAGCAAATAGCAGATCCAGAGGCTCCTCCGACCAGCTTCAAAATCGATGAGGCGGCAAAAACCATGGTGCCGGCGCAAGGTGTCTCACAGGTAGTGAGCCCCTTCGATGAGCAAGCGGTTGAGGCAGCACTAAAGATCAAGGATGCCCAAGGCGGCAAGATCACCGTAATAAGCTTGGGCAAGAATTTTGTCATGGATGTTATAAAGAAACCGCTATCCATGGGTGCCGATGAGTTAGTCTTGCTCCAAGACCCGGCATTTGACGGCGGGGACAGCCATTCCACTGCATACGCGCTGGCAATGGCGATCAAGAAGGTCGGACAGTTCGACCTTATTTTTTGCGGACGTCAGGCTGCCGACTGGGATGCCGGACAGGTAGGAGCCGGAATTGCCGAGAACCTTGGAATACCAAGCATCACCCCGATAAAAAAGGTCGATATTAAAGATGGCAAGGTGACCATCGAGCGTGTCATCACCGATGGTTTCGAGGTAGTAGAATGCACAGCTCCTATGCTTCTAATGGTATCAAACGAGCTGGGCGAGCCCCGATACCCCAAGCTGAAAGGTATCATGGCAGCAGCTAAGAAGCAACCCATCAACTGGAAAGCATCCGACATCGGCGCCGATGCTTCCAAGTGCGGCACGGCCGGAGCAAAAGCGAAGTTGACGAAGATCTTCCAGCCAGTGAAGGAAGGCAAGTGCGAGATCATCTCTGCGGATACACCGGAAGAGGCTGGCGCGGCCCTTGCAGTAAAACTAAGAGAAGCTAGGTTAATCTAAGGGAGGTTATGCTAATGGCTGATAATAAAGGTGTAATGATTTTCGGCGAAGTAATCGACGGCAAGCTTGCTGCAAGCACCCTTGAGCTTCTCGGCGGCGGACGCGGACTGGCCGATACCCTCGGCGAGCCGCTCATGCTCGCACTCGTAGGAAGCGGCGTCGGCGCTTGCGCTAAAGACGGCATTGCCTATGGCGCCGATAAGGTATTTGTAGCAGATGATGCAGCATTGAAAAACTATACTAACGACGCTTATGTAAACGTTATGGAGAAAATCGTTAAGCAGGTCATGCCGAATATACTCCTCATGGGAATGACCCCGATAGTGCGCGACCTCGCACCACGGCTTGCCTTCAGACTGGGAACAGCGGTCTCCATGGACTGTCTAAAACTGGAGATCGACTCAGCGTCAAAGCTGCTCCTCATGACCCGTCCCGTATTCGGCGGAAACGCTCGCGGCGTCTATGTCTGCGAGAAGGCGAAACCGCAGATGGCTGCCGTCAGAGCCAAGGTCATGGACCCAAAACCCAAGAATGACTCAAAGACAGGCGAGGTAGTGAACGTTGCTGCAGGCCTTGATGTTTCCAAGCTCAAGATGAAAAATGTAGCCACAAAGAAGGAACAGGTTGCCGGCATAAAACTAGAGGATGCTGATGTGATCATCAGTGGCGGACGAGGACTGGGCAGCGCAGAAGGTTTTAAGCTGCTACAACCCCTCGCAACCGCTCTCAAAGCGGCGGTCGGCGCCAGCAGACCCCCATGCGACAATGGCTGGGTATCGCCTTCGATCCAGATCGGTCTCACTGGCAAGATCGTGAGCCCGAGCCTCTACATCGCAGTAGCAATCTCAGGGTCCAGCCAGCACATGGCAGGATGCAGCGGTTCTAAGAACATCATCGCCATCAACAAAGATTCCGAAGCCAATATATTCAAAGAGGCACGCTTCGGTGTCGTCGGCGATTTCAACAAGATTCTTCCCGCATTCACCAACAAGGTCAAAGAGCTGGTAAAGTAACTAGATACTTTGAGTAGAAAAACACCGCCTGATTAATAGACAGGCGGTGTTTTATTATATTGAGCAACTATGCCAGCTGGATCCCTATTTCTCCAACTGTTCATCCTCCTGTATTGTTTTGGTCCTCTGCTCAACCCCAAGCTCTGGTTGGATTTTCTTTAGTTTCTTCGATATTCCAAATATCAGCCAGACGAGGAAGAGCAAAGACAATATTGACGCAACTATAATGATTGAAATCCAAGTCCATGGTAATGAAAATGGTATGGAGAACTCCGCTGTAATCGTCCCTGAAGAACTCACAATAAATGACTTGTTACCTTGATGACCAGTAATTTCACCCTTCCATTCATTGAAGCGATAATCTCCAGTAGCTAAAGAAGTGATATTAACTGTAGTGCCAGAAACACATTGAACGGAGACCGATGGCTGGTTCACGCTGGTAGTAAAGGATTCGAAAGGAGTCTCAATCGTGACTGAGCCTCCATAACCAGGGTTAGCATTTACAGTGATGGTATATAGACCACCAGGCGCAATGAAATCGGCGGTTATAATCCGATCCCTATCCATCACAACACTTAAGGAAATGTTGCCTCCTACATTATTCTCTATATCACCGGACCACCCGTCGAATTGGTAACCCATAGAAGGAGCTGCAGTTAATACTACAACCGTGCCATTTAGATATGTACCAGCTGTACACGGCTGATCACTCTGTACCATTACCGTGCCGCCATGCTCAGGGACGCTGACGACCGTCAGCTTTCTTTCACCTCAAGCACAGACTGTAGCAGTAACAGCTGAAGATAAAAGCAATACTGTAAAAGCCGTTATGCTGGCAACCAGCAAGAGAGTTCGGGACCCTCTTCTCAATTTCAACTCCCTATCCGTTCCATAGAACACATTCCTACATCAACTTACATCCCCTAGTGCTAGGTTGTCAATGCGGCTAGTCATATTCACTTGACAGCAATCTGCTCAAACTGTAAAGTTATACAACAAATTCAGGTAGATCGTTATATAAAAGCATAAGGAACGAAGAAAGGAGTATTTATATGTGTCTTAAGAAACTTCTCTCATGCTGCAAGAAGAAACCCGCGGACAAACCTGCCGAAACCCCAAAGAAGTAATACCAGGCTCGATAGAGAGAAGCGTCACCTTCTGTAAAAAACACCGCCTGATTTCGCAGGCGGTGTTTTGATTTCAATCAATTGTATCGACTGTTAGGTTTCTACTTCTCAGCCGCCTTTGCCGCTTTCTCCTCTTCCCGCGCCGTTACAATCTTCTGTGCTATATGAGAAGGAACCTCCTCATAATGGTCGAATTGTATCTCAAAAACGCCGCGTCCCTGGGTGATGGCACGCAGATCTATGGCATAGCGCTGCACTTCAGCCAGAGGCACGGTGGCCTCAATCGTGTTCCAGCTGCCCTGCTGGTTCATTCCGGAGACCCGGCCCCTCTTGCCATTCAGGTCGCTCATTATATCGCCGGTGAAGTTATCGGGGACGGTAATCTTCATCTTAACGATAGGCTCAAGCAGAACCGGATTGCCGTCGGCAAGGCCCTTCTTCAGCGCCATAGACGCAGCGATCTTGAAAGCCATCTCGGAGGAATCCACAGCGTGATAGGAGCCATCGTACAGGCTGACCTTAACGTCCACTATTGGATAGCGCGCCTGTATGCCATCAGGAATCGCCTCGTTGAGCCCCTTCTCCACCGCAGGGATAAAGTTCTTGGGAACAGTCCCGCCCACAACCTTATTCTCGAACTGGAAGCCGCTGCCGCGCGGCAAAGGCTGAAGCTCGAAAAGGACGTGGCCGTACTGGCCATGACCTCCCGTCTGCTTCTTGTGCTTGTGCTCGGACTTCGAAGGTTTAGTGATAGTCTCTTTATAGGCGATCTTGGGCACCTGCACCAGGATGCCGACCCCGAATTTGCGCTGCATCTTCTCCGCCACCACATCCAGATGGGTCTCACCCATGCCTGACATGACCAGCTCGCCGGTATCCGTATCCCTGTATACACGAAGCGATGGATCCTCTTCTGCAATCCTTGCCAGAGAGGATCCCAGCTTGTCCAGATCTGCCTTGGTTTTTGGCAGCACGGCCGCACTCATACACGGGCTGGGGAACTCGATGCCGGGGAGGGTGATGGGACGATCCTTGTTAGCAAGGGTGTCCCCTGTAGTTGCCGCCGACAGCTTCGCTACCGCTCCGATATCGCCGGCCACCAGGTTTGCCACCGACTCCTGGGTTTTCCCCCGCAACATATAAAGCTGCCCTATACGCTCCTGCGTCTGCTTCCCCGCGTTCCACACCTGAGAATCGCTCTGCATAGTTCCGGAATAGACCCTGAAGTACGTGAGCTTGCCTACATACGGATCAGCGCTTGTCTTGAACACCAGCGCCGCCAGAGGGCCGGAAGTATCGGCAGAGATGGTTTCCTCCTGTTTGGACTGAACATTCTGCGCCGTGACAATCCCCATGTCCTTAGGGGAAGGCAGATATTTGCATACTGCATCCAGAACAGTATTTATCGCCGCATTATCGGTAGCAGAACCTACAAGAATGGGAACAACCTTCCTGTCGACAACAGCGGCCCTGAGGCTCTTGCGTATCTCGTCATCGGTCAGAGCTGTGCCCTCCAGGTATTTGGTTATTAGGGCATCATCTGTCTCGGCTACCGATTCCACCAGCTTCTCACGCCACTCAGCTGCCTTGGCTTTCAGCGACTCAGGTATGTCACCCTCTTTCTCCTTACGATAAGCCTTCATAGTAATCAGGTCGACAACTCCCTCAAACTTATCTTGAGCACCGATGGGAATCATCAGCGGCAGGCACTGGTTACCGAATTTGCCCCTGATAATCTCCACAACTCTGAAGAAGTCAGCGTTCTCACGATTAATCTTATTAATAAATATCATGCGCGGCAGCTTCTTGTCGTCGGCATAGCTCCAGGTTAGTTCAGTGCCCACTTCAACTCCCGACGCGGCGCAAACGACAAATATAGCGGCATCTGCAACACGAATTCCTGCCTTAACCTCACCGACAAAGTCGGGGTAACCTGGCACGTCCAGTATGTTGACCTTCATTCCCTGCCACTCACAGGGAAGGAGGGTCAGGTACAGGCTTATTTTGCGTTTTACCTCATCCGGATCGTAGTCCGAGGTGGTGTTGCCCTGATCGACCTTGCCCAAGCGTGTAATCGCTCCTGCGTTGTAAAGCATGGCCTCAGCTAGTGAAGTTTTTCCTGCGCCGGAATGAGATAGCAGCACCACATTGCGAATATTTTCCGGGGTGTACTGACGCATCACAAATCTCCTTGCTAATTCTATCCTGATTTTTAGACAACCAGAGACACATTATACCCCTTTTATGTAATACATGGCAATTCACAAGAGCGTTATTGCTCACGCCGCTCAATAGATGCTATAATCCAGCCACATCGGTGCTTCTAGGATTGGAAACATGAAACTGAGTCGTGAAGATGTACTGCATATATCCGCACTGTGCCGTATGGCACTCAGCGACGAAGAGGTCGAGAGGTTCCGCAGCCAGCTTTCGAATATACTGGATAACTTCGAAATTCTGCAGCAGGTAGATACAACAAATGTACCACCTACCGCCTACCCGATACCACTTTCGAACATATCGCGTGAAGATGAGGTGGCCCCTTCATACCCTCAAAGCAATATACTCTCCAACGCACCGCGGCAGGAGGATGGCCAGTTCAGGGTAAGGGCGGTGCTGGAATAGCCATGAAAAGCGGCGACGTACTGCACGACCTTACTATAGCCAAGGCCCACGCTCTTCTTAAGAAGAAAGAGGTCTCATCCGTCGAGCTGACTAAATCGGTGCTTGAACGTATCTCCCAGGTAGAATATAAAGTTCATGCCTTCGTAACCATCACAAGCGATTTGGCCCTGCGCCAGGCGGCAGAAGCTGATACGCGTATAAAGAAAGGCGATATTTCACCTCTGACAGGAATCCCAGCGATGATAAAAGACAATATGTCCACCAAGGGAATACGAACGACTTGTTCCTCCCACATGCTGGAAAACTTCGTGCCAGCATACAACGCCACGGTGGTTGAACATCTGAATAAGGCGGGCATGGTCATGGTAGGCAAGGGGAATATGGATGAGTTCGCAATGGGATCGTCTACCGAACATTCAGCATTCCTAGCGACGGGCAATCCATGGGATCTAGAACGTGTGCCAGGCGGCTCCAGCGGCGGGCCGGCGGCTTCGGTAGCAGCATGTGAAGCAATCTACGCCTTAGGGTCAGATACTGGCGGCAGCATCAGACAACCCGCCAGCTTTTGCGGCATTGTTGGGATGAAGCCAACGTACGGTCGTGTTTCAAGATTCGGCCTTGTTGCCTTTGCTAGCTCCCTAGACCAGATAGGCCCAATGACCAAGGATGTAACCGACGCCGCACTGGTGATGAACGCTATAGCAGGTCATGATCCCAAGGACTCTACATCAGCGGACGAACCCGTGCCAGACTATACTAAATCTCTGGCACTTGACTTGAAGGGGATCAAAGTGGGTGTCCCCAGGGAGTATTTCATTTCTGGCATGGAAGATGGGATACGTAATACCATTGAGACCGCCATATCAAAGTTAGAGCAACTTGGGGCTATAGTCGACCGCGAGGCATCGCTTCCCTGCACTAAGTATGCCCTGCCGGTGTACTATATCATCGCCCCATCCGAGGCCATGGCCAATCTGGCCCGCTATGATGGTGTCAAGTACGGTTATTCCAGCGATGGTGATAGCATGTGGGAAGCCATGGAGAAAACTCGCGGCCATGGCTTTGGCTCAGAGGTCAAACGCCGTATAATACTGGGCACCTATGCCCTATCCGCTGGTTACTACGACGCCTATTATGTGAAAGCACAGAAAGTGCGTACCTTAATACGCAGGGAGTTCGATGAAGCATTTAAACGATACGATGCCATTATCACACCAACATCCCCGACTATACCATTCAAGATAGGCGAAAAGACTGACGACCCGCTGAAGATGTATTTGAGCGATATATGCACCCTACCGGCAAACATCGCCGGCATCCCGGGTCTATCAATCCCTGCTGGTTTCTGCAACGGTTTGCCCACAGGCATACAGATATTGGGAAAACCATTTTCCGAGGAGATGATATTCCGTATCGCACACGCTTACGAACAAGCCACAGAGTGGCATAAACAAAGGCCGAAACTATAGTTAGAAAGGTTCTTCTACCGATTCACAAGGAGGCGACAAATGAAGCTAACAACGTGGCTCTTCCTATTAATACTGGGGGCATCGCTGGTATCTGCAATCGGATGCTCAAGCGGAGCCAGCCATCCGACTGTGACACCTGCAAAAACCACGGTAGCTACACTAACCCCTTCGCTTGGCGAGAGCCGGATCGTTTTTGCCACAGACAGAGACGAACTTTTTGAGATATATACCATGAAGGCCGATGGCTCGGATCAGATACGCCTCACCCATAATAATGGAGCTAATAGATATCCCGCCTGGTCACCGGACGGAGAGAATATCGTTTTCGTCTCCACCCGCGATAGTGACGAAGAGATTTATATAATGGATTCGGATGGAGTAAACCAGGTCCGACTTACAAGCAGCATAGGATGGGATCGCAATCCTGCGTTTTCGCCGGATGGCAGCAAGATACTGTTCTGCTCATATCGCGATGGAAGCAGCGAAGTCTATGTTATGGACGCCGATGGCAGAAACCAAACTCGTCTAACTTTCAATCCCGGCGGCAGCCCTGATATTGACACAGATCCTGTATGGTCACCGGACGGCAGTCTTATCGCCTTCACATCTACCCGTGACGGTGATCGGGAGATCTATGTCATGGATGCCGATGGCGGCAATCAGACCAGATTGACTACTGCAGCCGGCAGCGATGAAGCACCAGCATGGTCACCTGACGGGACTAAGATCGCCTTCCTATCAGAGCGCAACGGCAACAGCGAGATCTATGTCATGAATCCCGAAGGCAGTGACCAGACCAGACTGACCTTCACAACCGGAGCCGAAGAGGCGCCGGTATGGTCGCCTGATGGAACCAAGATCGCCTTTGCGTCCTTCCGCACCAACAACTACGAAATATACTTGATGGATGCCAATGGCGATAACATTCGCTGGCTGACCAGCGATACAAACGCTGATGAATTCCCCCTCTGGTCGCCGGACGGCTCTAAAATCCTGTACATCTCCGATGATGGAGGCAACAGCGATATATACATCATGGATGCCGACGGTGAGAACCAGCTTCCGCTTACTTTCAATCCATATGTGGATACAGATGCGGACTGGTGGCCATAGCGGATATGCATTTTCCTCACAAATATGATAGATTATATCGGGAGGCATTAGACACCGATGAAGGCTCGCTACATAATAATCGCGATAGCAATCTTATATTTGGCACTAATAGCATTAGCGGCTGTGTTCGCGCTGGAAAAAGAATCGGAATCCGAGAATACCCCTGTTTCAAATTGCGAGAAAGATAAGAGCAACATTCAGGCAGCGCTAGACGCTTATTACGATGACAACACCAGTTGGCCCACCGCCAACGGGTCGTCCGGCGACATAATATGGGAAGAATTGGTCCCGGAGTATATGGCCGAAATGCCCCTCATCGACAGTTCATGCGATTGGCAGGTGAGCCCCACTCTTGAAGGACAGGTGTGCGTGGCACACACGTGTTGAGCGTGTAGTTGCGGCACGGCGTGCTCGCAGTAAACAGTAACATGCAGGGGCGATTTGCGAATCGCCCCTAATCGTTCTAGATACACCAACCAACTCAGGAAAGATATGCCAGAAAGGCAAAACCATCCATCGCGACAATCTCAGACCATCCAAGTCACCTGCCATTCCAGCCACAGCTACGCCGACAGGCCGACATCATTCGTATGGAATCGTAATCGATACGAGATTAGCAAAATTGAACGCGAGTGGTATGAGCCGGGCAAGAAGTATTTCATCGTACAAGCGGCTGGGACGGAAACATCGCATGATGAAAAGCGCTTCCAGATTTGCTATGATACTCGTGAAGACAAATGGCGCTTAAAAGAACTACAGTAAACACCTTCATCGACAGGCGGGAGATTGATTACTTGTCATCGCAAACACAGGGGTTGAAAGCCTTCGATTCAAACCTCAACACACGCCTCTCGGAGGCCGAGATAGAAGGGCTCAAGGTCTGGGAGTACGGCAAGCTGCTCACATCCATCAGCGACTTCCGCGGCATGCGCATACTCGACGCCGGGCCGGGCGAAAGCACGTTCTGCCTGTACCTCAAAAGCCTCGGCGCAGATGTCGTCACCATCGACTATCCTCAGCCGTTCGCTCCTGACAAGGAGGGATTCCGCGCCAAATGCTTCCATAACGACGTTGCTGTTCACTTCGGCACTATGACTCACATGCCATACAAGAGCGACTCGTTTGATCTGGTAACTTGCACATCGACGATAGAGCACCTCGATACGGACCAGAAATGGAAGCCGATACCGCACGACGACTTCATCAAGGCCACATTCAAGACGCTCAGGGAGATGTGCCGCATCATTAGACCCGGCGGCTACTTGTACATCACCTCCGACGCCTACGATCCCGAGCGCCAGAAGACGGACAACTGGAACCTAGCCTTCATGTTCGACGGGATCGGCGCAGCCTATGACATCCGCGACATCGGAAGGATATTCGTAGATACAATCGAGAAGGGCGGCCTGAGCTTCGTCAATGGTTACGATTACAATCCCGACATTATCGCCCGCGACCCGCAGCGCTGCAACTACCGCGGCCGCTATTTCACCACCTTCGCAGTGCTGGCAAAAAAATCGTAATAAACATGCCCCCATCGTCATTCCGGCGAAGGCCGGAATCCAGTAGGGGCGAATGGCATTCGCCCTGATATTCGCCGTGAATCGAACCCGGGCGATCACAAGGATCGCCCCTACATCATCGATTTATATACTGCACCCAGCCTAAGGACTAGACGAGCCCCTGTATATTCAGTAAAATATGTCATTCGCTCTGATAGGGAGGAACCATGAAAGAGGCCGCCAGAGTCAACGAAATATTCAAGATACTGGAAGAGGACGCGCGCAAGACGCCGGAGCAGATCGCGACCATGACCGACTTGCCCGTCGCTACAGTTAAGAAGGCCATCAAGCAAGCCGAGGCCGGCCGCACCATCCTCAAATACAAGGCGGTCGTCAACTGGGACAAGCTGGGCGACGATCTGGTGCAGGCTCTGGTTGAGGTCAAGGTCACCCCCCAGCGCGACGTCGGCTTCGACGCCATCGCCGAGCGCATCTACCGCTTCCCCGAGGCGCGTACGGTGTACCTGCTCTCCGGCACATACGACCTGCTGGTGCTGGCCGCGGGAAAGACCATGCACGAGGTTGCAGCATTCACCTCCAACAAGCTGGCTACCATCGAGGGAGTGCAGAGCACGGTGACGCACTTCCTCCTCAAGCGCTACAAGGAAGACGGCGAGATTCTATCAGGCGATGAGCGCCGCAAGAAGCGCGAGCCATTCATGCTGTAGCCTGAAATACGTGAAGATGCGAGATTGAAATGGTAAAACGTGACCCTGTTTCCAAGAAAGTCAGGGCGCTTTCGCCCTCTGGAATAAGAAAATACTTCGACATCATCGCCGGCATGGACGATGTGATATCTCTCGGCGTGGGCGAGCCGGATTTCGTCACGCCGTGGCACATCTGCGAGGCCGGCATCTGGGCGCTGGAGAAGGGCGACACCGCTTATACCTCCAACTACGGCCTTATCGAGCTGCGCGAGGAGATCGCCCGCTACATCGAGAACCGCTACGGCCTGAGCTACGACCCGCAGACCGAGATACTGGTCACCGTGGGCGTGAGCGAGGGGCTGGACCTGGCCATCCGCGCCATCACCAACCCGGGCGACGAGATCATCATCCCGGAGCCGACCTACGTGTCATACAAGGCATGCACCCTCCTTGCCGGCGGCGTCGATGTGCCCATACCTTCCAGCGCCGACAAGAACTTCGAGATGCGCGCCGGCGAGATCGAGAAGCGCATCACGAGCAGGACCAAGGCGATTCTATTAGGCTATCCCAACAACCCCACCGGCGCTATCATGGAGCGCGACGAGCTCTCCAGGATCGCCAAGCTCGCGATCAAGAACGATCTTACAGTGATATCCGATGAGGTCTACGAGCGGTTGACCTACGGCGTTGAACACGCTTCGATAGTGCCGCTGCCCGGCATGCGCAACAGGTCGATACTGCTCGGAGGGTTCTCCAAGTCCTATGCCATGACCGGCTGGCGCATCGGGTACGCCGCGGCCAACGCCGATATGATTGAATCGATGATGAAAATACACCAGTACACCATGCTCTGCGCCTCGGTCATCGCCCAGCGCGCCGCTCTGGAGGCGCTGCGCAACGGCGAGCCTCAGGTGCAGGAGATGCTGGCGGACTATGACAAGCGCCGCCGCGTCATCGTCAAAGGCCTGAACCGGATCGGCCTGACCTGCTTTGAGCCGCGCGGCGCGTTCTACGCCTTCCCGTCGATCAAGAAGACGGGACTATCATCCGACGAGTTCGCTGAGAAGCTGCTGCGGGAGCAGAAAGTGGTGGTGATACCAGGCTCGGCCTTCGGCAAGTGTGGCGAGGGATATGTACGCTGTTGCTACGCCACATCGATGGCTGAGATAGAGGAGGCGCTGGAGCGCATAGAGGCCTTTGTCAAGAAGCACCGCCCATGATATAGTTAGCGCAGGAGTTTTTGTTGGATAACCAGATATACTACTACATCGCAGCCGGCGCAGGCGGCATTGTCATAGGCGTCATCGTCACTCATTACATAGAAAAGGCTCTCTTCAGACGCGGCATGAGGAAGATGCAGGCCGCCTGGAGACACGAAAACAGGGTCAGAGGACTGGAGCCCGCAAGGACCTACCTGGACAAGTTGAGCCTGCTCATAGGAGCAGCGGACCAGCAGGCAATCATCGCCCGCACCAGCAAGAAGGGCAACGATGAGCTTAACCAGCTGATAGTGGACAATTTCCTCAAGGTGCAGGCGGCGGAGGCCGGCACCGATTTCAGCGTGGGCGACCCCCTGCTGATAGAGCTGCTCAAGACCCTGCGCCTGGACAATAAAGAGCATGTAATCTTCATGAGCCCCAACCTGTGGTTCAGCCCCACCTTCAAGAGCCGCGTCCGCGAGGCCTACAAGCGGATGGAGCAGCTCTCGACGGAACTATAAGAGGAAGATTAGGATCATTATTAGCCGGGCCAGCGTTGATCTTTAGAACTATACTCTTTTACCCGCAGTAGCAAAGAATTCGTCCGCTATCCTCTTGTTTGATACCAGGATATCCTTGTAGTTATAGCTGGCCAGCTGGCCGTCTAGCCGCCGGGCTACGCCCCCCGCTTCGCGCACCAGCAGTATGCCAGCTGCTATATCCCAGGGGTAGAGACTCACATGGAAGTAAAGATCAAGGCGGGCGCAGGCGGTATAGGCAAGGCCCAGCGCCGCTGAGCCCATTAAGCGGGTGGTTGTCACGTTAGACCATAGGTTGGAATAGATATCGAGATATTTACGGCTATTCTCCGGGTTGTACCCCATATCGCATGAGATTAACGCCTCCCGGAGATGCGAGCGCTTTGTGACGTAGATGGATTCACTGTTCAAATACGCGCCATTCCCTTTCTCAGCGTGAAACAGCTCATCCCGCACCGGATCATAGATAAGCCCTAGAACCACATCCTCACCCTGCGCCAATGCTATAGATACACAAAAGTGGGGGATACCATAGGCGTAATTGCGCGTCCCGTCCAGCGGGTCAACAATCCATTTGTAAGGGGCGATGCCTTTTATCTCCTTTGACTCCTCGCTGATGACACCGAAGTCAGGGTATTCTGCCAGCAAACAATCGCTTATCTTCTTCTCGACAAGGATATCAACATCTGTGACAATGTTGTTCCGGCCCTCATCTTTGAAAGATATGTCTTTGCATCGGGAAAAGCGCGACATAATGATGGTCCCGGCATCCATAGCCGCCTGCCTGGCCACTTCGAAAGCATTCTCACGGCTCTTCGATAACGGTATTTCGCTTTTCATACCCTACAACAGCCCCATCCTCTCTTTGACTTCTCGCAGCGTCTCTACTGCTATAGAACGTGCCTTCTCTGCCCCTTCATTATACACATTTACGACATCGTCCATATCCGCCGCCAGCCTCTCACGCCTCTCCCGGAAGGGTCTTAATGCCTCATTCACAGCCTCGGCCAGCTGTACCTTGCAGTCCACACAGCCGCGCTTGGCTACAACACATTCGGATGCGATGGTATCGACCTCCCCTGGATCGAAGAAATGATGCAGCTTCCAGATATTGCAAATTTTGGGGTTTCCCGGATCCTCCCTGCGCTTGCGGTTAGGGTCGGTGAAAGCTCCTTTAATCTTCTTAAGTGTATCCTTGGGCGTGGCTGCCAGCTCGATATCGTTATCAAGGCTCTTGCTCATCTTGTTGACGCCATCGAGCCCGATGATGAGGGGGGCGGTTGTCATTTTGGCCTGTGGCTCGGGGAAGGTGGGCCCATAGAGGGTATTGAAGCGCCGAACAATCTCGCGCGCCAGCTCCAGATGTGGCAATTGATCTTCGCCGACGGGGACGACATTCGCTTTGTATAACAGAATATCGGCGGTCATAAGTACGGGATAACCAACAAGGCCGTAGTTGATATTCTCCGGCTGCTGGCGTGCCTTCTCTTTAAATGTGGCAACGCGGGTGAGCCAGCCCAGCGGCGTGACCATGCCGAGGAGCGTATAAAGCTCCATGACCTCCGGCACATGCGACTGCACGAACATGATGCTTTTCTTGGGATCGAGGCCGGCTGCGAGCCAATCCAACATCATCTCTTTTATGTTCTGTCGGAGCTTTGGCGGATCGTTGAGGGTGGTCAGAGCATGGACATCCACGATGCAGTAAATGCATTCATATTCTTTCTGCAGCGCTACGTAGTTCTGTATAGCCCCAAGATAATTGCCTATGTGCTGACGGCCTGTGGGCCTAGCACCGGAAAAGACGCGGCCTTTCATCTCGCCTCCTTATGCTCTGAGAAGGATAACATAAATACGAATGAGGGGCAAGGCAAGCTTTTTAGAGATAGAATCAGCCCTTTGCGACAGCCGCTCTGCTTGCACACTATTAATTATTGCGCTATCCTATCTTTACTTTTGGGAAGGTAAAAACCTCTATGTCTGTAAATCCCTGGTGGGCACCGTGGGCTCTTAATTATTTAATCGAACCCCTGATGCGAAGCCTCAAGATGCAAACCCCATCCCTAGCCGCCATGAAAGCAGGGGATAGAGCCCTTGACATCTGTTGCGGCACCGGAGCCCTTGTCCTCCATCTGGCGCAAATGAACCTGTTCGCCTGCGGCATCGACATGGACCCGCGCGTAATAAAGGTCGCTGAGAATAAGAGGGCAAGACTCGGGTTGGAGAACGCATCTTTCCAGGTAGCAAACGCTCTACATCTGCCGTTCGAGGATAGCTTCTTCGACTATGCTTCCATATCAATGACCATCCATGAAAACCCTAGGACTGAAAGAGATGTTATCATCTCCGAAATGAAGCGGGTGGTAAAGAAAGAAGGCGCGCTGGTCTTTATCGATTACAAGGTCCCATTACCCAAGATCCCGTCATCTTACACATCAAAAATAGTCGAGATCGTCGCAGGCAAAGAACATAATCAGTGTTTCAAGGATTATATGCAGCAGGGCGGTCTGGACGAAATATTGAGGAAGAATAATCTGCAGTCAAGAAAAACAGGAGAGCTCGGTCCTCTGACAATAACGATAACACCAAACGCACCCCTGTAGAATGGATCGAGCCCAACAAATCCCCTCTTTACAAATTCTTTACTTTAGCGATGATATAATCAGGGCGATAAATCATGCGGATACTAGTAGTAGAAGATGAGAAAGACCTGGCCGAAGCCATTGCTCTGGGGCTGCAGAAGCAGGGGTACGCCGCGGACATCGTTCTCGACGGCGAGGAGGCGCTGAATACTCTGGAAGTCAACGCTTATGACCTCATTGTATTAGATCTTAATCTGCCCAAGGTCGATGGGGTGGAGGTCTGCCGCCGCATCAGGGCATCCGGGTCGCCAGTCGGCATCCTGATGCTGACCGCGCGCACCGGCCTGGACGACCGCGTGCGCGGTCTTGACCAAGGAGCCGATGATTACCTCACCAAGCCATTCCATTTCCCAGAGCTGCTGGCCCGGGTACGAGCGATACTTCGTAGGGAGGGGACTCCCAGGCCCTCTATACTGCGCGTCGGCGAGCTGGTGCTGGACCCAAACGCTATGAGAGCGCACTGGAAAGGCTCCGAGATACCGCTCACCGTAAAAGAATTCGCTGTTCTGGAATACCTGGCGCATAATGCGGGGCGCATCGTCAGCCAGGAGGAGTTGCTGGAGCATGTCTGGAACGACGACACCAATCAATTCACACAGACAATCAAGGTGCATATCAATAATATACGGAAAAAACTTAACGCGGCCGGCGCAGACGACCTGATAGCTACTGTGAAGGGGAGGGGGTACATGTTATGAGAATGCCCGCTTTTACCAAATCGATACACTTCAGGCTGACATTATGGTATTCGGCCATCCTGATATCGCTCACCATACTCCTTATCATCGGATTGAATATCGCTATGCACCAGGCATCAATTCGGCCGCCGATCATAATATCCCAATTCGCACCGGGCGAACACACGCCTGTAGAGATATTTCGCCTGGTTACTGCCAACCAGCTCAGCCTACTGCGTAACTTTTCGATAATCGGCATCTGCTGCCTCATGGTCCTCAGCGGCGTGAGCATCTATTTCCTCTCCAGGAAGATGCTAAAGCCCGTAGACCGCGTATCCTCCCTAGCGGCGCGCATATCCAGTACAAACCTTAAAGAGCGCATAAATTACGCCGGGCCGGACGACGAGATAAAACGGCTGGCGGATACATTCGACGGCATGTTAGGCCGGCTTGAGAACTCCTTCGAATCGCAGAAGCAGTTCATTCAGGATGCTTCACATGAATTGAGGACACCAATCGCCATCGCCCAGACTAATATCGAGGTGCTGGAGATGGACAACAAAGCCACAGTCAAAGACTACGAGCGCCTGAAGGATATACTGAAGATAAATCTCGAGCGCATGAGCACCCTGAGCGAAAAACTGCTGCTTCTGTCGGAGAGCGAACAGGGTAAAACCAACTGGTCAATTGTCGATCTTGCGCCGCTTCTAACCGAACTAATGACAGAATTCAAAACCAAGGGCAGGGAGTTAGGTATCAATCTTGAACTGGCGACGATCGACCAAAGTATCCCGGTCTTTGGCGATGCATTCCGGTTGAAGCAAGCCTTGGTCAACCTTGTCGATAATGCCATCAAGTACAACAGGCCCGGCGGCGAAGTCAAAATATCCGCCCGTGCAGACGACGCACAGGTCGTTATAGAGATAAAGGATAACGGAATCGGGATATCTCAGGCCGACCAGCAGCGCATCTTCGAACGATTCTACCGCGTCGATAAATCCAGGTCGCGCGCCCAGGGCGGCAGCGGCCTCGGATTGGCCATAGTAAAGAAAATAGCAGAGGAGCATGGCGGCACGGTCTCAGTTGAAAGCACACTGGGAGAAGGTAGCATGTTCCGCATTACATTGCCGCGGCGTAAGATGGATTGAGCCGCAATCGATTTTAGTGCTTAAAAGGGGCTTCGGCCCCTTTTCTTTTACCACTTTACCATGATTTTACCCGCCGTATGCTAATCTAGCCTCAAACAGAAAAGGAGGAGACGGACATGAAGAAATTGCTAGTATACGGACCAATCGCTATGGCGCTCATCGCTGCGTTGGCGGTAGGCATCCCTGCCGCGGTGACTGCGGATACATCGGATGCGGTATCGACAGAAACAACCATCACTACCACTACCGATGAGCAGAGGCCGGGACAAGAAATCTTCTCGAGAGCCGCTGAGATACTCAACATTGACGAAGAGACGCTGAGAGACGCCTTCCAGCAGGCAACTCAGGAGATGATGACCGAGAGACAGCAGGAACGACTGCAGAATGCCATCGATAACGGCCTGATTACCGAGGAGGAGGCAGCGGAGATTCAGGCTTGGTGGGACAGCCGGCCGGCAGCACTGGAGGGGGTAGGCCCGCTTGGAGGCCAGGGGCAGGGACGGGGACGTGGAATGGGGCCAGCTGATGACTATGCCTTTTGCGCACCTTAAATAAAATCTATCAGGAAATAACTGTCTTCGAAATAGGGGCTGGCGGCCCCTATTTCATTTCTCCGACATTGCTCTTTACCGTGAATTTACCCGGCGAATGCTATCGTAAACGAAGAATTTTAACAGGGAGAGACATAAATGCTAACTATAAAGAGGGCTTTCAAGAACATCTGGCGCCGGCGCTTCAGGACGGCGCTGGTGGGCATCGTGCTGGCTCTGTGCGTAGCGATCTTCGCATCCACCATCGCCAGCGTGGATGCCAGTAAGACCACCACCGCAGCCATGCTGGCAAATTACGAGTCGGCGGCACAGAACACGATCGAGCAGACCGAGCAGGCCATGAACTCGATCCAAATCTCAGCCGGTAGGTTCGGGGTGTTCGGGGGGCCGGGCGCCGGTGGGCCGCCGGGGCAAACAGGGACAACAAGCTCAACGACCTCGGCGAACGACTCGATAAGTGCGGATATAGTTAATGCCATTGCGACACTGGATGGAGTCGAAAGCATTTCCGGTTCGCTGACCAAAACCATCGGGGCCAACACATCGAGCAGCGGCAGTGGGGGCTTTATGATGATGCGATTCGATTACGACTACATGATAAACGGCATCACCATCGACGGCTCATCGGACAGCGGATTCAACAGCATGATGCCAGTGAACATAGTAGAAGGACGCAATCTGCAGGAGGGCGACGACAAGGTTGTAGTCATCGGAGCCGACCTGGAGGATTTTTTCAACGCCGGGGTCGGCGACACGATAGATATCGAGGGCACAGAATTCACAATAGTTGGAATATACGCCAGTGAATTTGATGGCAGCGGTGGCCCGAACGTCGTAACTGGAGGACAGGGGGATAGACCCGGTGGCGGACCGGGAGGCGGAAGTACAGCAATAGAGAGAGAGGATAAAAACGTCTATATGGGCCTAGCCGCAGCCCAGGAGCTGCTCGATATGCCGGGCGAGGTCTCACAACTGACGGTATATGCCACTGATTCATCCGCGGTCGACGACCTTGTAGCCACCATACAATCCGCATACCCCGACCTCACCGTTTTCGCCTACAAAGACATGCAGGCGCAATTCGGCAGCTTCATCGAACAACAGCAGCAAAGCATCATCGACAGCACCGAGGGCAACCTGTCCAGCATCGAGAGCTTGGGGCTTGAGATCACCATCGTCTCCGCCATCGTCGGCGTGCTGCTCATCTTCGGGCTTATGTTCTACACCGTGCGCGAACGCACCAAGGAGATCGGCACACTCAAGGCCATAGGCTTCTCCAACGGAGAGGTTATGAAGCAGTTCATGTACGAGGGCATGTATGTAGGCCTCATCGGAGGAGTTGTCGGTTTAGCGCTGGCGGCGGCGGCGGCATCAGGCCTCAGCTCATGGCTCATCGACCCGTCCGAGACGCTGGGAGAATCCGTATCGGTGCACATCACAGCACTGGCAATAACACTGGGCCTCGTGGTAGCAGTCCTGGTCGGGGCGCTGGGCAGCCTGTACCCGGCGTGGCGGGCCTCACGCGTGAGCCCGATGGAATCACTGCGACGTGAATGATAATTGCAATAAATACAAGAGCGATTCAAGAATCGTCCATTATGGATTCTGGCCGAATTTTACCCGTACGACAATACGGAGCCGGAATGACGGGACGGGTGGGAAAAGAGGTACAGGAGAAAAATCTCCTGCCAGGGTTCTAGGGGTACCCCCTATCTTTCCCAAATCCCCCAAGAATGGGGGACAGCAGGGGGTTGATTAGCGCAGACCTGCACGATAAATATCTGGAGGATTAGAAAATGACTGACAACAATAACACCACAATAGTGAAAGCGATAAAGCTGAGCAAGGTCTTCGGCGAGGGAGACCGGGCCGTCAAGGCCATCAGTAAGATCAACCTGGAGGTCAAAAAAGGCGACTTCGTGGCCGTCATGGGGCCCTCCGGCTCGGGCAAGACCACGCTGCTGACCCTCATCGGATGCCTGGACCGGCCGACCAGAGGGCGGCTGTACCTGGGCACCAAGGGCACCGACGTCACCAAAGTCCCGGAGAACGAGCTCTACAAGATAAGGCGCAACAACATCGGGTTCATCTTCCAGGGCTTCAACCTGATACCGAGCCTGACCGCTATCGAGAACGTGGAACTGCCTATGGAGGGCACGATAAAGTCGGGCAAGGAGAGGAGGGAGCGCGCACGCAAACTGCTGGAGCTGGTGGAGATAGCGGAGAGGGAGAAGCACAAACCATCCCAGCTCTCGGGCGGCGAGCAGCAGCGTGTGGCTATCGCCCGCGCCCTGGCCAACGACCCCAACCTGATACTAGCTGATGAGCCAACAGGGAATCTTGACTCGGAGACAAGTGCAAGCATCATAAACGTACTGAAGAGGCTCGTGACCAAGTACGACCGCACTGTGATACTGGTGACCCACGACTACAACATGGCGAAACATGCCAACAGGCGCATCACCATCCGGGACGGGAAGCTGGAGACCGAGCAGGGCGGGGCGCTGGAGGAGGAGGGGCGGCTCGACGCCGAGGGGGCGGATGTGGATGAGCCTCCGAAAGCATCATGATCTGGTGACGATTAGTATACGGAAACAATATCAAAGCGAGGCCTTATAGAGGCCTCGCTTTTGACTATATAAAGACTCATTGACAATAATCATCCGCGATATTATATTTACCTAGCCTGAAGGTGAACCTGTGTTATATCGAATCGTCTTACATATAACGGCGAGGAGGAGAAATGAGCCCGCTCAAGAGGCTGTTCAGCCCCATCAAGATCGGTAAGATGGAGGTCAGGAACCGCATCGCCATGGCCCCTATAACCCCTAATTGGTCATCCAATGACGGCACCGTCTCGGATAGGCTCATCGACTACCTCGAAGCCCGAGCGGCGGGCGGCGTAGGGATGATCATCACAGAATCCGTCGTCGTCGATAAAAACCAGCAGTACCTGCTGGCCAGCATGGGCTTCTGGGACGACAGCGTTATACCCAACTTCACTAAGCTCGTCGACCGCGTGCATGCCCACGGAGCAAAATTGGTTCCCCAGCTGAGCCACCCCGGCGCCGACACCTTCTGCTGGTTGTTCGGTGGCCAGCCCGTGGCCCCCTCTGCGCATTACAGCAAGACCTGCGGCTATATGGCACGCGAGCTAACCATAGACGAGATCAAAAAGATAATACAGCAGTACGGCGATGCGGCGCGCCGTATCAGGGAGGCCGGCTTCGACGCCCTGGAGCTGCACGCGGCGCACGCTTATATGCTGGCCGGATCATTCCTCTCGCCCCTGCGCAATAAGCGCACCGACGAGTACGGCGGCTCGAACGACGGCCGTCTCAGGTTCGTGCTCGAGGTCATGGACAATATCAGGAAAAAGGCGGGTAAGGACTTCCCGGTTATACTAAGGATTTCCGGCGACGAGCATACCCCGGGCGGCAGGGATATCTTGAACACACAGTATATCGCCCCGCAGCTGGTCAAGGCCGGCGTGGACGCCTTCCATGTATCCGGCGGCATACAGCCGGAGCAGTTCTATCGTATAATACCGCCGACCGGCACGCCCTGCGGGCTGAACGTGGCCGCGGCCGATGCGGTCAAGCAGGCGGTGAATGTCCCGGTGATGACGGTGGCACGCATAAACGATCCAAAGTTCGCCGACGATATATTAAACAGAGGCCTCGCCGACATGGTGGTCATGGGCCGTGCCCTCATCGCCGATCCGGATTTGCCCAACAAAGCGAAGGAGGGGCGCTTCGACGATATCATCCCGTGCACCAGTTGTGCCATCGGCTGCGTGCAGCAGATAATGAAACTGAAATCTATGACCTGCGTTATCAACCCCACCGTGGGCCGTGAAGTTGAGATGAAAATTGTCCCAGCAACAAAACCCAAGAAGGTGCTGGTAGCCGGCGGCGGGCCGGGCGGGCTGGAGGCTGCGCGCGTCGCCGCCCTGCGCGGACACAAGGTGACGCTCTATGAAAAGCAGCCCAAGCTGGGTGGACAGCTGAACCTGGCCTGCGTGGCCCCGATGCGGCAGGAGCTGGCTATGTGGATAACCTACCTCTCCACCCAGGTGAAGAAGCTGGGGGTGAAGATCGAGCTTAATAAAACGGTAACTCCAGAGCTGGTTGCCGCGGAGAAGCCGGATGCCGTGGTCGTGGCTACCGGTGGCGAGTGCGCCACCCCTCCTATCCCGGGCATAGACGGCCCCAAGGTCATCTCCTCCCACGCTGTGCTTGCCGGGGCCTCGCACCCCAAGGGTAGAGTGCTCGTCATCGGCGGGGGGCTGGTGGGATGCGAGGTTGCAGACCTGCTGGCCGACCTGGGGGACGGGAGCCCGGGGTCGGGTACAGCCGTAACCATCATCGAGATGCTGCCCGATATCGCTATGGATGAGGTCGAGATGAGCAGAATGCTGCTGATACCGCGCCTCAGGGAGAAGGGCGTGAAGTGGCTCACCTCGACGATAGTAAAACAAGTATTGGAGGACGGCGTAATCATCACCCGCGACGGCAAAGAAGAGACCTTAAAAGGCATGGACCATATCATTATCGCCTGCGGCAGCAAGTCCGTGGATACTCTGAGCAAGGCCGTAGAGGGCAAGTTCCCCGAGGTTTACGTTATCGGCGATGCCAAGCAGCCACGCCTGGCGCTGGAAGCTATTGCAGAGGGAGCGGAGGTCGGGCGCAAGATTTAAGTGATATCAACTCTGTGTGCGGGTCCAATCGCATATAGGAAGCAATATATGATGAAGAAAAATGAGTCCGGCAGATACAATCGAGTCAGGATACGAACTGCTATAGACGCTGAGATAGCGAGGGCGGACACATTCAATATCGATATTGAAACGGGACCTCTATCTCCCATCAGAATCCGCCAGAAGGGGAATGCTCTTTCTATCAGCCGCCCATGGTACTGGTTCGTGTTCGGTTTCTTCTTCCAGCTCAGCCGGGCCGCTGTCAGGATAAGCATGCCACAGCTTCTGGAGCTGGAGGTCTACGATAATAGCTGGACCAGCGTTACAGGTTTCAGCTCAGCGCAAGGATTCAAACTCACGCTCTCAGAATCAAGCAGCTTCAGTGGAGACTTGAAGGCGGGCAACATACAGCTGGATATATCGGATAGCAGCCAGGCAGAGTACAGCGGGTCGAGCAGCGAGCTATCCCTTAAAGTCAGAGACTCGAGCAGTTTCGCTGGCAACATTAGGACAGATGGAAAAGCGGAGATAGAAGTTTCCAGCAATAGCGCCATTGCGCTCGCCGGCTCGGCCGGCAACATGCTCGCGGATATTAACAACGTCAGCAACGCTGATATGAAGGGATTCTCGGCTCATGATGTCAATATTAAGTTAAACAGATTGAGCAATGCTGCGATCAATCTCGACGGAAAGCTGGACGCCGAAATTGCCGGCTCCTCAAACCTTACGTGGGTCGGCAATCCTGTCATGGGTAAAATAAACGTCTCCGTCGGTTCAAGCTGCCGCCAGGAATAAATCGCCATCCCTCGATTTCACATACCTGTCCTCCAATAAGCTATAATAGACAACGGCTTGCCAAGCGCAGACTTCGATCATTATGAGTTTCATATCTATATTTCTGATAGCACTGGCCCTGAGCATGGACGCATTCTCGGTGGCCATAGCCATTGGCGCCGCCAGCAGGGGGCATACTTCCGGTGCTGTCACTCGACTTGCCACAGCTTTCGGTTTTTTCCAGTTCATCATGCCGATACTCGGCTGGTTGCTGGGGAGGACGGTGGTCTCATATATCGAACGGTACGACCACTGGATCGCATTCGCCCTTCTTGTGATAGTTGCGCTGCATATGATCAAGGAATATTTCGACAGGGGAGATAAGGAGCGCACCAAGGACCCGACAAAGGGCTGGCCGCTCTTGGTGTTATCCATCGCAACCAGCATCGACGCGCTGGCCGTGGGAGTCAGCCTTGCATTCTTCGATGTGAATATCTACTACGCCAGCGCCGTCATAGGTATAGTATGCTTCATCATAACGGCAGTGGGAATGATCTTCGGCAAGGCGCTGAGCAAAGTGCTCGGGAAAAAAGCTGTTCTGGTGGGGGCTACGGTGCTCATAGCTATCGGTATCAAGATTGTAGTGGAGCATATGGCTTGAATTCCTAGAAAAAGATTACACATTAGGAGCAAAAATGAGTCAAGAGCAAATCGTACTGCAGAGGAAGACCAGAATCGCTGCCTGGTGGCTGGTTGCAGTCGGTGTAGCAGCGATGATCCTGGGTATCGCGCTTATTCCGCTGAACCCTTCCTCAGGATATAATGAGAGCCCGATATCGGCGCCGGTCGCTTATACAATCTTTATCCTCGCGCTGAGCCTCCCCGGCGTGCTCAATATCATCGCAGGTATATTGCTCTTGAAGAAAAAACCCTGGGTCCGGAAGCTGTCTGTGTTGCTGCTTTCAGTGGAATGCTCCTTATCGCTGGCTGCGACGATCGCCGTGGCCATCACGGAAGGCCCTCCCATAGCCATGCCCTTCATCCTCACACTGATCCTATGCGTCATTCCACTTGTTCTCCTTAAAATCGATCGCAGCAAGACGAAAATCCAGTAGCAGGAGAGGAAGGCAATGATTAAATCATTCAGGGGCGTTACGCCAAGAATCCATCCCACAGCCTATATCGCCGAAACGGCCGAGATCATCGGCGATGTTGAGATAGGCGAGAGGGCTGGCATATGGCCCGGGACTATCGTCAGGGCCGACTACGCCAGGATAACCATCGGTAAGTTCACGCAAATAGAGGATAACTGCACCGTCCATTCCGACGTGCCTATGACCATCGGCGAGAAGGTTCTCATCGGCCATAATGTTGTGGTGCACTGCGCCAGGATCGGCGACAATGTACTGATAGGTAATCACGCTACGCTGCTAGACTACTCCGAGGTCGGCGAGGGCAGCGTGGTCGGAGCCAATGCCATGGTCAACATGGGGATGAAGGTGCCCGGCCATTCCTCCGCCTATGGCGTTCCAGTGAAGATAACGGGAAAAGTTCCCCCGGAAAGGGACGAGATAATCCGCCTGGCTTTATTAAAGACCATAGTGCTTGCTAAGGAGTTCAAGGAAGAGGGAATCTAAATCGATATGTCCAGTAGGAACGAATAATCATTCGCCATGACATTAACCTTCTAACCTCGCATCTTCAGGATATGCCTGGCTACCTGGGCAAAGCCCGCGCCAAATTCGAGCTTGCTCACATATTCAGCAGCATCCTTCAATATAGACCTATCCATAACTGACAGGCGATTGTTACGTATGAGGACGCTGTGCGGGAAAATGCGAAAAAGGGAGATATCTGTAAGGGAATCGCCAATTACTAAAACCTGTTTCGCAGAAACTTTACCGTCGCCGATTCCAGGTAAGATACTTTTCAGTGTTCCGCCCTTGCTGACACCCTTCTGCGAAAGGTGTAGCATATAGCCCGAATCGAGGAGCTCCGACTCCTTGAGATGCTTTTTCAACAGCGATGGCTCGATGCCCTGTACCTTGAAGCCGACATCGACCAGACGATCGGCATCATCCTCAGTGGGTGATACTGCACCGGGGAACAGCTGCTTCAGCCGTTCCAGATCCCTGAGTGCAGGCTCGCGCGAATACCCCAGATCGAGCAGTTTTCCCTGCGGCTCCAGCTTGGCGATACCGCCGTTCTCCCCGATTATCGGCCCGTCTATGCCGATATCGTGAGCCAAGGGCTCCAGCCTAGGCAACGTGCGCCCTGATACCAAACCAACGACCACGCCGCTACTAATGAGTTGGCGCAATGCCTCCCGTGCTTTGATATCGATGTTCCCCAGCTCATCCGTAATCGTACCGTCGACATCGGTCATTACCAGACTGATGCCGTTAGCCAGCTTAGAGTCGATTTGAAGATAGGAATGCGACATGGCAACAAACAGATTAAATCAATAGATACTAATCGTCAATTGGCTCGGAAACGCAATAAACGAGGATTAATAAAGGAGGCATCAATTCACCGCTGCAAGTGAATTATTTGAACTAACCCAGCCCGTCCGGAGATCAGGTGTTTTTAATAACCACAACCACAACCATGACCACTGCCCATACGAGCACCATCAGAAGTAACAGCTTCACCCATAGCTTATCCATAAAAAGGCCTCCCTTCAGAATAAATCCCAAGTTAGGCTGGTCTAATAAGGATAGGGTTTCAAAAATAACATAACGATATAATCCTTGTCAAGTAACCCTTCCGCCTTACTTGAATATATCCACTCATTACGATATCCTATAATTCGGCTTAATAACGATGATACGACCATTTAACGGCAAAACACCGAAGATAGCTGCGTCCGCCTTCATCAGCGAGCAGGCCTATATCGTCGGAGACGTTGAGATAGGCGAGAACTCCAGCGTCTGGCCCGGCACCGTCATCCGCGGCGACCACGCCAAGATAACCATCGGCGAAAACACCCAGATCGAGGACAACTGCACGGTGCATACCGGATTTCCCATGACTATAGGTGACAACGTCCATATAGGACATAATGTTGTCGTACACTGCAACAGCATCGGACATACAACACTTATAGGCAATCACGCCACGCTCTCGGAATACGCCGAGATCGGCAATTGCTGCGTCGTAGGGGCTCATGCCCTGGTGCCCCCCAGCATGAAGATACCCGACCGCACCTTCGTCGTCGGCGTGCCGGCAAAAGTCAAGGGCGAGGTCTCGGACGAGCGCATAGCGATAACGAAGCAGAGCGTCGACATCTACGTAAAGATGTCGAAGGAATACAAAGACCAGGGATTATAAGGGAGCAACATATGTGCGAAGATAGCAAGATTCAGGAGCTTTTTGACTTCACCGGCAAGGTGGCCATAGTCACAGGCGCAGGTAAAGGGGTGGGGCATGCCATAGCCCTATGGCTCGCGGACGCGGGCGCCGACGTGGTGGTCTCAAGCCGCACCCTCTCCGACCTGGAGAAAGTAGTCAAGGAGATAGAATCGACGGGGCATAAAGGCCTGGCGGTTCCTGCCGACGTGAGCAAGGGCATCGATGTGAAGCGGCTCTTCGATGTCGCCATCAACGGGTTCGGCAGGGTCGACATCCTGGTTAACAACGCCGCAATATTCCCCTATACTCCTTTCTTCGATATGACAGAGGCCGACTGGGACCGGGTGCAGAACACCAATATAAAGGGTATGTTCATGTGCAGCCAGACGGCGGCAAAGCTGATGGTGAAGCAGGGCAGCGGCGGCAAGATCGTCAATATCGCCTCCATCGAGGGCGAGTTCCCCCTCACCGCCGGACGCGTGCACTACCACGCCTCCAAGGGCGCCGTGATAAATTTCACACGCGGGCTGGCCAAGGAGCTCGCCGAGTATAAGATCAACGTCAACGCCATCGCCCCGGGCATGACCGAGACGCCGGGGCTCGAGGCGGCCATGGGCGGGTGGAAGCCCGACGCCATCACGGGTCGGATACCGCTGGGGCGGCTTGGCACGCCGGATGACATCGCCAAGGCCGTGCTCTTCATGGCCTCGGATGCCGCCGAATACGTTACTGGCGCCATCCTCTTCGTCGACGGAGGACTGCTCCTAGGCCGTGGCTGGAAGCGGATAGGATAAAACCTTAAACCGTTAAACAATTGTACCGAGAGAACTGTCTCCTCGGCGAAGTTTCACCTAAAATAGTTGACAAATCTCTAATTTTCATATAAAATACTTACCGAACGGTAAGTAAGTTTTTAAGGTTATCGGTTGCTGGCAACGCAAATAGAAACCCTATCGGAGGAAGCTATGACGGAGCAGGTACTTTCCGATATTAAAGTCCTCGATTTTACGCAGGACCTGGCAGGGCCTTTCTGCACCAAGATGCTGGCGGATTACGGGGCCGAGGTGATCAAAGTCGAGCGGCCCGGCACCGGCGACCGCACGCGCAGGTACGGCCCCTTTCCCCACGACAACCCCGACCCCGAGAAGAGCGGGCTCTTCCTATTCTTGAACACGAACAAAAAGAGCGTAACGCTGGACCTGAAGACGGACATCGGCATGAGGATCGCAAAGGATCTAGCCAAGGATGCTCAGATCGTCGTGGAGAGCTTCAGGCCGGGGACCATGGAGCGTTTCGGGCTAGGCTATAAAGATATTGAGAAGATCAACCCCGGCATGGTCATGACCTCGATATCGACCTTCGGGCAGACAGGGCCGTACCGCGACTTCAGGGCTACGGACATCGTGCTCTTCGCCCTCGGCGGCCCGATGTACGTCGCCGGCGAGCCCGAAGGCGGGCCTGTAAAATACGCCTTCGGCGTCATCCCGATCCATCTCGGCTATGTGGCAGCGGGGGCTACGCTGGCGGGGTTGTGGACCGCCGAGGTACAGGGCATCGGACAGCAGATAGATTTCTCCATGATGGAGGCGCTGCAATCCAACGCCAACTTCCAGCTGGCGCACCATCTCATATATCAATATGTGCATGAGATACCGCCGCGAGAGATCACCAGTTTCGGCATGATACCCTTCGGCAACTACCCGTGCAAGGACGGCTGGATATTCGCGCTGATACTCCAGGCCGACTTCCCTGTGCTGTGCAACAAACTGATGAAGATGCCGGAGTTGCTGGAACAGTTCCCCAACGTCTATGACTCATCGAGAAAGGATGAGTTCGACAGTGTTTTTATCAACTGGCTTTCTGATTACACGAAAGAAGAATTGCTGCAGAAAGCAGGGCCGCTGGGCCTTAACATCGCCCCGCTGAACACGATAGAGGAAGTCTACAATGACGTGCATTTCAACGCGAGGGGTGTTTTTAGCGAAATCGACAGCCCGCTGGCGGGAAAATTCAAATACCCCGGACGGCCTTTCCTCAACGAGGATATGCCGTGGGCAATTAAAAGCCCGGCGCCCAGGCTGGGCGAGCACAACGTCGAGATTCTGTGCGACAGGCTCGGTTACAGCAAGCAAGAGCTGGTGCGGCTGAGGCAGATGGGTGTCGTCTAATCTATGGCAGGAGGTATGAATATGAACAGTAAGCTGCCACTGGAGGGTATTCGCGTTATCGACATGGGCATAGTCTGGGCTCTGCCCTGGACCGGGGCCATGTTGGGGGAGATGGGCGCCGAGGTCATCCGTCTGGAATCGCTTCAGTATGCCCCGCGCATCGTGCGCCACGGGGGACTGCCCAGGCCGGCCAAGGAGTTCCTGCCCTTCCTCGGCACGCTGGGCAAGGGCTATCCCGACCTCGATCCAGGGGAGAAGCCCTGGAACCGGTACGCGATGTTCAATGCGCTGTACCGCAGCAGGCTGAGCATGACCGCCGACATCACCAGGCCCAAAGGGCTGGAGATTTTCTACAAGCTTGTCGCCGTGTCCGATGTGTTCATAGAGAACAATGCGCCGGGTGTCATGGAGAAGATGGGCATCACATGGGATAAGATACACGAGGTCAATCCGAAGATGGTATACATCCGATCATCGGGCTACGGGTTCTCCGGTCCCTATCGCGACTACTCCGGTTTCGGCATGACGCTGGAGTCGGTGGCGGGACACAGCGCGCTCCGCTGGTACGATAACGAGAACATGTTCCATCAGAGCCACTCTTTTCTCGCGGACGCCAGCGCGGGGGCCTCAGCTCTTTTTGCCGTCTTCCTCGGGTTACGACGTTGCCGGAAGACCGGAGAGGGAACGATGGTTGAAATAGGCCTCTCCGAGAACTTCATCAGCCACCTGGCCTACTATGCAATGGACTATGCCATGAACGGACGCCTGCACAACGCCATCGGCAACCGCGACCTGTGGGCGATACAGGGATGCTACATGTGCAAGGGCGCAAGGCCGAAGCCGGACTCGGTGAAGACCACCGGCGAGGATCACTGGGTGGCACTAACCATCAACAACAACGACGAATGGGACGGCCTCTGCCGCGCCATGGACAATCCGGCATGGACCGGCGATGAAAAGTTCGCCGACCAGCTGAATCGGATGAAAAATCACGACGAGCTGGACAAGCTCATCGAGGCGTGGACCAGCCAGCACGATAAATACGAAGTTATGCGCCTCCTGCAAAAAGAGGGCGTCCCGGCCGGCGCAGTGCTCAACTCTTATGATGTGCTGAACGATCCGCACCTCAAGGAGCGCGGCTGGGCTGTGGAATTGAAGCACCCAGAAGCCGGCACGCACAAGTATGCCGGACCGGTGTGGAAGATGACCAAGACACCGGGCCGCGTCTTCCCGGCTCCCTGCCTGGGCCAACATAACGAATTTGTATATAAGAAGATACTCGGCATATCGGATGAAGAGTACAACAAGCTGGTAGAGGAACAGCACATAGGCGATTCGCTGATCGGGGTATAAAAAAGAGCCCTTGAAGGATGAGAGATGGTCAAAAAAATAAAGAAACCAAGGAGCAGCCATAAAGACACCAGGAAGCATATTATCGATGCGGCACGCGCCCTGTTCTCGGAATCAAGCTACTTGAGTGTCTCCATGAGCGATATCGCCGAGAAGCTGAATATCACCAAGGCAGCTCTTTATTACCATTTCCCCAGCAAAGAGGAAATCTATAACGCAGTGCTTGACGAAGTCCTGAACGACATTAACGCCGCTCTAACGGAGGCGTTAAAGGAGAAAACCCTGGACAGGCGGCTCTACAAAGTTATCACAAACTACCTGGAGCTGGGAGCGGAGGAGCAAAACATCGTCAAGGCAACGCTGTTATCTAAAGAGCCGATGGTCCTCAAACATGTGATGCGGAACAGGAAGCAAATAGAGGAGATAATCCAGCCGCTGCTCCACAATATATTGAAAAGTAAAAAATTGTTCGAGCAGGTGGATTATAGATCGGTCAGCTCATTTCTGATTTCAATGATGAATGGATTGCTCATGGAATACTCTTTCTCAGGCAAGAAACCCGACTCTG
>Ga0172362_10000094_pt1 | contig 58858 bp, 47 predicted proteins | sample LakKivs1_kivu2a2_FD_114534 | JGI IMG/M metagenome (GOLD analysis project Ga0172362, IMG submission 114534) | Sediment microbial communities from Lake Kivu, Rwanda - Sediment s1_kivu2a2 | ecosystem: Environmental > Aquatic > Freshwater > Lake > Sediment | place: Rwanda: Western Province, Lake... | reverse complement strand
CCCAGCCCCCATAGGCGGTAAGCGAAAAAGTTGCGCGGGAAGCGCAGTTGGCTGCTTATGTGGATAGCCCTCTCCCTGTGTGAGGGGGTTGGGTGAGGGCGACTGCACCAAGCTCCGGACAACTTGCGAGCGGGACCACAAGAGCAGAAGTCCTCAGCTTTCGAGCTCAGAAAAAAGGGGGGTGTCCCACTTGACCCGTCCCATCGGGCTGCCTTTCCATGGCGATTTCCCCGCTTTGTTCTTTTCCCGGAACGCGGGCATCCTGCCCGGATCGCTTCCTCGGGTACAGCAGACGAGAGTCGGGCCCAAGGTCCGTGTTGTCGGGCCGGCCCGTCACGGCGGACCGGCCGCCTCGCTGACCGGTCATGGGGGACACACCCGAAAAACCACCCGGCGAGCGGAGCATTGTGCCCGCTCGCCGGGGGGTGGGAGAGCAAGCTTTGCGCCTACTGACAGATGCGAACCAGTCCGCCCCCGCCGCCGTCAAGCGCCCGAGCCCGCTGGCAGGTAAGCCCCGCCGAACAGGTCCGCGCAAGGCCGCAGCAGGGCTGCCCCGCGCCTCCGCACACCTCGCAGATACCACCCGTGGTGAGGCTGGTGACGTTGCACGCGGTACCCTTCGCGCTGCAGGTGAAGCCGGAGCAACAGGGCTGGCCCACGCCGCCGCAGGCCTCGCAGGTGGCGGGAGCGCCGCCGCTGCCGCCCACGCAGACGGTGCTGGCAGCCGTGCACCGGTTGCCCGTGCAACAGGGCTCACCCTTGCCGCCGCAGGATACCCCGGCCGCGGTCTTGCAGGCACCGGCCGTGCAAGTCAAGTTCGCCCCCGCGCCGCTGGCCGCGCAGGCCTTGCCGTCGGCCGCGCAGGTCCCGCTGCCGAGAATGCCTCCTCCGGTCGCAGCCGTCCAGCAACACCCGCCGCTGCTGCAGGTGTTGCCCGCACAGCAGGCCTGGCCATCGCCGCCGCAGGCCCGACAGGTGCCGGCGTTCAAGCCCGTCAAGATGCATTCCGTTCCGGCGGCCGAGCAGGTGTTGCCGGCGCAGCAGGGCTGGGCGGCGGCGCCGCAAGCCTGGCAGGTATCGGCTCCGCCCACGCCCGCCGCGCAGCCGAGAGTGGCATCCTTGCACGTCCGATTCGCGCAGCAGGGCTGGCCCACGCCCCCGCAGGTCAGGCACCTCCCGCCCGAGCAGATGGTCCCGGCCGCCGAACAGATCTGGTTCGCACAGCAGGCCTGGTCCAGTCCGCCGCAAGGCTGGCAGGTTCCAGCCGTGCCGGCGGCCCCGGCCACGCATCGGGTCCCTGCCTCGGTGCAGGTATTGCTCGCGCAGCAGGGTTTGCCCGAGGTGCCGCACGCCAGGCAAGTCCCCCCCGAGCAGACTACGCCGCTCGCGGTGCACGTGTTCCCGGTGCAGCAGGGCTGGCCGCTCGCTCCGCAGCTTCCGCAGGATCCGTTGGTGCAAATACCACCCAGCGTGGGGCAGGTTGCACCGGCTGCGGTGCATACGTTGCTGACGCAGCAGCCGGTGCCGCAGGCGGTGGTGGGGCAGCAAGCCTCACCCGGCTCGCCGCACGAGGTACAAATCGCGGCCGCGCCGGCGCCCGTACAGGCTGTCCCGGCCTCGGTGCAGGTGCGATCAGCGCAACAGATGTCTCCGCTGCCTCCGCAGGCCCGGCAGATGCCGCCCTGGCACACCGAGGAAGCAGCGGTGCAGGTGTTGCCCGCACAGCACGCATCGCCCAGCGCCCCGCAGGTCCCTGCGGTGCTCGTGCCGGTGCTCGTGCTCGTCGTGGTCGGAGTCGCAGTCGACGTGCCGGTCCCGGTCCCGGTGCCCGTACCCGTGCCCGTGGCCGTGCCCGTGCCCGTACCCGTGGCGGTGCCCGTACCCGTACCCGTACCCGTGCCCGTGCCCGTGCCCGTGCCCGTGCCTGACGGGGTGCCGGTGCTGGTTCCGGTTTGTGTCGCTGTCGCGGAGCCCGTGCTCGTCCCGCTTCCGGTTCCGCTTTGCGTGCCCGTCCTTGTCGTCGACCCCGTGCCCGTCGGGGTGAGCGTCCCGGTCGTCGTGGTCGTGATGGTTTGAGTGACCGGCTGCGTGACCGTGCCGGTCATGGTGGTCGTTCCCGTTCCACTCTGCGTGATTGTCGTGGTGCCGATGCCGGTCGCGGTGGTGGTCTCGGTCATGGTGGTTGTCACCGTGCTGGGGCCCAAAGCCTGATCATTCCCCCCGTCGGCCGCCTTCGCAGGCGCGTCGCGCCCTCCGTCTCGGCCGAGCGGCAGACCCGAGTCGCGACCGCAACCCATGCTGAAAACGACGAACCCCGCGCAGGCCAGCCAGAAGCGTGCAGCCGACGGCGCTGCGATGCAGCCGAATCGAGACATGTTCATCATCGTGCCTCCCACCCCTTTAGTGCCTCTGCCTGGCCCTTGCCGTCAAATTGCCTGGCGATGCTGATGCACGTGTCTCGCCTTGCTGCGCCGCAGCAGCGACAAGGGGTACGGTCTTCTTGGGGGATGGACACGCGACCGAAAGTGCCAGCCGCCACGCCCTGTCATAGCGCAGGCTTCGCCCGCAAGCGAAGAGGGCGGCAGGCTTCAGGCGGCAGGCTTCAGCTTGTTCGGTCGGAGGCGGAGTTGAGCTTGTCTACGGCGCGAAGGCCGTCACCGTGGCGCACCTCGAAGCGGCTCACGGCTTGTGCCCAAGCACTTCAGCCTGAAGCCTGAAGCCTTACGCCTGAAGCCTCCGAAGGGATCTGCGCACCGGGCGAGGCTCCTCGAAGACAACGGATCAGGGTGGTCGCGCTTCAGGCCAGAGTGCCGCTTCCGAGGGCGGTGCGGACCGCTTGGCCGAGCTCCTGGGCCAGCGCGCTCTTGGTCACGAAACCATGGGCACCCGCCCGACGCGCGAGGGTGGCGTAGGGCGACTCGGGCAGAGAGCTTATGATGATGACGGGCAGGCCGGGCTTGCGGGTGCGCAGTATTTTGAGCACGTCGATACCGCCGCAGCCGGGCAGCCGCAGGTCGAGCAGCACGAGATCGAAGGAGCGCTCGGCCGCAAGCGCGAGGCCCTCCTCTCCGGAGAAAGCGGGCACCATCTCGGCCTGCGGGACCACGGCCGAGAGGAGCTCGGTGATGCTCCGGCTGACCGCGGGGTGGTCATCGACCAATAAGATCCTCTTGGTCGGACTTGGCACAGCGAGCATGGAGAGTATTTCGCCAGATCCGGCACAAACCGCCTGCCAGAGGGATCCCGAAATCCCTGTCAGAACCCGTCCTACACGCACCCCACGCCCGACCGGGTATTGGTCTTCCGGGGGCCGCAACTCGGTGCGTCCCTACTCGACCAACCCCTCGCGAATCGCGTATTGGATGAGCTCGGCATTGGTGCGCATCTGCATCTTCTCGAGCAGGCGCGTACGATAGGTGCTGACGGTTTTCTCAGACAGCGCCAGGCCGACTCCGATTTCCTTGACCGTCTTGCCGGCGGCGAGCCCGCGCAGAACCTCGAGCTCGCGATCGGAGAGGCGCTCGTGCGCCGGCCGCGAGGTGTCCACGCGCAGGCTCTTGGCCAAGGTTTCTGCCACCCGCACGCTGACATGCGTGCCCCCGGCCAGCACCTTGCGCACCGCGCCCGAGAGATCCTCGGCGGCGCTGTCCTTGTTCACGTACCCGGCCGCGCCGGCACGCAATGCGCGCAGGGCATAGTGATCCTCGGCGTGCATGCTGAACACGAGCACGGGCAAGTTGGGGCGTAGGCGTTTGATGTCGCGAAGAGCGTCAAGCCCGCCGCGCCCCGGCAGCGAGATGTCGAGCACCACCACATCCCAGTCTTGGTCACGCAGCTTCTCCATGGCCTCGGAAGGCTTGCTGGCTTCACCGAACGCGACCTTGCCCAGGGACTCGCCCAGAATGTCGCGCACCCCGCGCCGAACCACTGCATGGTCATCTACGAGCAGAACCCGAGTCATGGCGCGATCCCCCCAAGGTCAAGGGCACCGTCGCAATTGACACGGCGCTCGTTCGGGCGGGGCATAGATCCGCCCCCCCGGCTCTCTCTCGGGGCAACTTCCCTACGAATCTCCTCACGGTGCCGCATTCCCCTCATCTCGGAGGTGACTATAAACCATCCTGGCCGCGCATCAATCCCCGGCGGCTGTCTCATCGCGTCCGCCGGCAAAGGCTTTCAGTCCTGCCCGAGGTCGCCGTCTTGGCGGCCGGTCAGGTTGAGCACGGGTCCGCCCGTGTCCTCTTCATGCATTCCATGCATGAGGCGCGCCTTCACCCGCGTGGCCTGTCGCTCCTTGTAGCGCTCGTGGCTGTTTTCGCCTTGCTCGTTGGCCTGCGAGGTCTGCAGATCCACGATCTGAAACTCCGTCAAGACGAACACCACGCTGCCGGTATCGGCGAACAGGGGATCGTCGGCCGGCAGGTTGAGGTGCTTGTCGATGCGCACGGGAAGATCCGCGACGAAGTTGACCACCCGGTAGCTCGGCCCCGAAAACTCGTTGGCCACGCCCACACGCTTCTCCGTCGCCACATTGGACAGGTCGAGCACAGCGGCCAGATGGGGACGAAGCTGCGCGTCGCGTTCGATGAACCCCTGGAGGTCCACGATGTCGTTCAGCGACTCGCCGGGAATGACGTAGTTGAAGGGCACGAGGCGGTGTAAAAGCTCGCCCAGCACGCACACGATCTCGTCTTCCGTGCGTGTGACCATACGGAAGCGCAGCTTGTCGTAGACGTTGGCCGCGATGCTGTCGCGCTTGGCCAGAAGCTTGGTGACAAGGCTGTCCTGCTCCTTGCGGCTCCACTCGAACTCGACGATCTGGCAGCCCGCGCTCTTCATCTCTTCCACCATGCGCAGGACCTTGTCCTCGACGACCCGGAAGATCCGGCCCGCGCTCACCGCCAGACGGGTGGCGAGCTCTCCGCCGGCCAGGTGGTGAAGCACGTGCATCACCTTCAGGACCACGCAGGCGTGGGTGCGCCGCTTGCCCCGCTGCGAGGCCACGAGCGGAAGATCGCGCGCCGGAACCCGCACCGCGACGTCCTCGGACACCCGGAAACCGAGGTAGCGCTCGAGATACTCGACCGCCTGTTCGCGCAGGTCCTCGAGCCGCGCCATATCCCCCGGCACGTCGGGATCGTACTCATTGATGCGCAAGAAGCGATCAACCTGGGCGCGGTCGGTGAAGTAGAGCCGGTGCCAGTCGATGACCGAGCCGCCGCGCAGGAGATTGCGGACCGCAGTCAGATCCGCCAGGCCGAACTTGAAGGCACGGCCGGGCGTTTCGCCACTGTTGCGAACCGGGTACGGGGAGCGGTCGAGATTCACCAGCGTCATTCGAGACCAGCTATCGGCTCAAAGTCGCAGGCAGTGTAGGCACGACTCCGGCCCCCGGCAAGGCGAATCGGCGCTGGCCGCGAGCCCCGCGATGTCCTTAGCTGCTCTTGCGGCTCGCCGGTCTGCCCATGCGCAGCGTCCCGATGAAGATGGCCAGAGCACCGAGTGATGTGACCGTGCTTCCGATGAGCGGAATAGTAGACATAGGTATCATTATATACTACATGTGGGACCACGCAAGTTATTAGTGATTCTCATCTCTTGCGCTTCATGACGCGGCGACCTCGAATCAGCGAGCCCATAAGAAGGATACCGAAGAGCCCTGCCGCCAACCACGCCGCTCGCTGCTCATAGACCTGGCCACGCCCTTCGTAGACGACGGAAAGACAGAAGCTGACCGCGCCCAAGAACCCCCACAGGAGCTGGTGGCCCGCGGCGTACATCCCCTCCGCCGACTCCTGCAGACGGTGGATGCGGGTCTGGATGTCACCGCGCGTGGCGAGGTTCAGGAATCGGCCAAGCTCGCTCGGCAGGGCGAAGGCCGCCAGGGCCGCCTCGCGCGCCGTTTCAAGGATGGTCTCCGACCACTCCTTGCGCTCACCCAGGATGAAGCGATCCACGTAGGGCTGAATGACCTCCGCGGGGTTGAGCTCGGGCGCCAGGGTGGTGCACACCCCGAGCAGGAGCAGCAGGGTGCGTTCGAGCAGGACCCACTCGCGCGGCACGTGGAAGGCGTCGCGCAGCTCGGAGAGCGAGACATCGAGCTGGCGCAGGTCTAGCAAGGTGGCGATCTGCCCGCGCAGGTCGAGGCTCGCGCTGAGGCTGCCGGCGGAAAATTGCTGGAAGCGCATCTGGGAGCGGAAGCGCTCGTAGAAGTGCTCGATCACGCGGTCGAAGACCTCGGGATCCGCGTGGCGCGAGATGAAGCCCATTTCCTTCATGGCCGCGACGATGCGGCCCACGTCGCGGGTGACCGCGCCTTGCAGGAAGGACACGATCCCTTTGCGCATCGCGGGCGAGATGCGCGCGGTGGCGCCGAAGTCGAGAAACACCAGGGTGGGCCCGTCTTCAGGGCTCTTCCCGGGCACAAGCAGGAGGTTGCCGGGGTGGGGGTCCGCGTGGTACAGGCCGTCGACGAAGATCTGCTTGCAGTAGGCCTCGATGCACAGGCGCGCCCCGCGCACGCGGTCGATGCCCGCGGCGGTAACGCCGGCCACGTCGCCCACCTTGACCCCGTTCATCCATTGCGTGGTCAGCACCCGCCCGGTCGAGTATTCGCCGAGCACGCGGGGAATGAGCACGTCCTTGCGCCCGACGAAGTTGGAGGAGATGGCGGCGACGGCCTCGGCCTCCTGGCGAAAGTCCAGCTCGGCCAGCACCATCTTCTCGATTTCTTTGTAGATGACCTTCCAGCCCCAGTCGGGAAGCAGCCAGCCCAAGATCTTGAAGATGCGCCGGAGCGCGTGCAGATCCGTGGCCACGATGGTTTCGATGTCGGGGTACTGGATCTTGACCGCGACCTTCTCGCCCGAACGGAGGCGCGCCACGTGCACCTGGCCGATCGAGGCCGAAGCCACCGGGCTCTCGTCGAACTCGGCAAAGACTTCGCGCGGGGCCCTGCCGCCGAGCTCCTCGCGCAGGCGAACCTCGACCTCGGAGAAGGGACGCGGCGGTACGCTGTCTTGCAGGGTCTCGAGCTCCTTGCGAAAAGCCGCGGGCAGGAGGTTGGCCATGACGCTGATGAGCTGGCCGACCTTGATGAAGAGGCCCTGCAGGTCGACGATGGCCGCGAGAACGCGCCGGGCGTTCTTGCGATGGACCGTGTCGGCCAGCTTCTCGGCCTGCTCGCGGGTGCGCAGACGCCGGCGTAGGGAATAGAAGGAATAGGAGAGCACCACCTGCATGGTCACGAAGTAGGCGCGCAAAAGGCGCCGGAACGGCCTGCGAAGGGCCCTGCTGCGGCCGGGCTTGAGGGTGGAAGCCATGGAGCCAAAGAGCATATCCCGACCCGTGCGGGCGTGCACGCGTGGTAAATTGCAGCGATGGCAGACGAGCGCAAGGCACGCGGGGGCGTATTTCCGGACAGCGACACAGAACGGGCCGAGCGCGGTCTTTCGGATCGCGTGCGGCGAGCCATGGCAGCCGGGCTGGAGGCCGCCTCGCGCTCGAAGGACGACCTCCTGCGCGCCGCCGGCTCGGAGCTGGGCGCGTGGCTCGACCGCATCGACGTGTCAGGCGAGCTCGCCAAGGTGCTGTCCAAGATGGTGGTCGAGGTCAAGGCCGAGATCCGTTTCCGGCCCAAAGAGGACGGTACCCTTCACCCCGAGGTCAGAGGTGACGTGAAAGCGAAACCCGGCGCGAAGCCGTAGCCCGGCCGGGGCGGCAAGCCCGCCTTGTGGACCGCCGTAGTCCCGCGCTAGCCGCGGAAGGTCGTGGTCGTAGTCGTGGCCGGAGTGATTTCCGTCGGCCACTACGACGAAGACGTCTATGGAGAGGAGGTCCATAGGTACTCCGCCGGCGTGTTCGGAAACGCGGTCTGGTCGATCACTGGAGAAGCTACGCCGAAGTCCACGATGGTGGACAGTTCCATTGCCGCCGGCAGGCGCAAACGCGAAGACCACGGGGGTTGAGGCCGTCGCGGTGGTAAGGGCTCGTCAGAGAATAGATGCTACGAGTTGGGCGACGAGGCGCCCGGCTGGCAAGGCGCGAGGAGGAGGAGTACTCGACGTATTGCGACGACGAGCAACGAAGCCAGCCGGGATGGATCGGCCGTCCATATTCGCACAGATATCTTCGAGCAAGTCCTAAGTACTGCAGCTAACGCCCTTGTCGTCATGCGCGCGAACGACCGTTGCACGGCCGCGCTTGTACGCGGTAGCGTCTGCCCATGTCGCATGCAGCGCGCTGGTCGGTACGCTGGGACGGCCCGGAGGGGCTCCTCGAGGCCCGCGAGCCCACGCGTCCGGAGGTCGAGGCCGCCTCGGCGAGTCTCTCGGCCTGGTACAACGAGGCGCACAACCGCTCCATGATGGCGAACGAAGAGGAGATGGACCCCGGCGACGTGGTCGAGCACTTCGAAGGGATGTGGAGGGGGGGCGGACGCAATTTCCTCTTGTACGCACAAGGCCGGCTCATGGGGGATGCGGATCTGCGCCACGTCGACGCGGCCACGCGCACGGCCGAGTTCGCCATCATGATCGGCGAGCGCACGGCTCAAGGCCGCGGCTTCGGCACCCGCTTCGCGCTCATGCTGCACGCCCTGGCCTTCGAGCGGCTCGGCCTCGAACGCGTCTATGTCTCCATCATCCCGTCGAACCAAGGCTCCCTGCGCCTCTTCGAGAAGCTCGGCTATACGTCCGACAACAGCCCGGCGGCGCGGGCCTACATCGACGAGCCCGACGACCTCACCCTGTCCTTTCGCCGCGCCGATTTCCTGCGCCTGCACGGCGATATCGTCCGCCAACTCGCGCTGGCACCCCGGCCGGCCGGCCAGGCGTAGAGCATCGAACGGGTTGAAAGCTGAGCGATTCTCGGGCGGCTCACCATAGCGCGGGCTTCGCCCGCAACCGAAGAGGGCCAAAGACTGTAGGCTGCAGCTTGTTCGGTCAAAAGCGGCGTCGAGCTCGTCCACGGCGCGAAGGGCGTGACCCTGGTGCGCCTCGATGGGGATCACGGCTTGTTCCAAGCCCTCTCCTTGCAGCGCCGCGGTCCAAGAACGTGGCCGCTATGCTACCTGCTCTTCTCGAACCGCTCCAGCTTGCGGTACATGGTGCGACGGTCGAAGCCGAGGATCTGCGCCGCCGAGGTCTTGTTGCCGCCCACGGCCTCGAGCACGCGCAGGATGTAGCGCTTCTCGATCTCGTGCATGGGCAAGAACTCGGAGGTGTCCTCGCCCGCGGGTAGGATGGGGGCTCGTTTGTAGTCGCGGAGGTTCTCCGGCAGGTCCTCGACCACGATTTCCTCGTAGTGCGTGAGGGCGACGGCGCGTTCGATGGCGTTCTGCAGCTCGCGCACGTTCCCCGGCCAGGGATAGGCGAGCAGCCGCTCGGCGGCGGGGACGGAGAAGCCGGTCACCCGCTTGCCGACCCGCTTGGCCAGCTTGCGCGCGAAATCCTGTGCCAGAAGCAAGACGTCGCCACCGCGGGCGCGCAGCGGCGGGACGGCAACCCGGATGACGTTGATGCGGAAGAAGAGATCTTGGCGGAAGCGCCCTTCTTCCACCTCGCCTTCCAGATCGCGATTGGTGGCGGCCACGATGCGAGCCCGGAAGGGAACTTCGTTGTCGCTGCCCACCGGCCGCACCACCCGCGCCTCGAGAGCGCGTAGGAGCTTGGCCTGCATGCCCGGCGGCATGTCGCCGATTTCGTCGAGAAACAGGGTCCCTGCGCCCGCCTTCACGAAGAGCCCCACGCGCGCGTCCTTGGCGTCGGTGAACGCTCCCCGCGCGTGGCCGAAGAGCTCGCTCTCGAGCAAGGAATCGGTCATGGCCGCGCAATTGAGCGCCACGAAGGAACCCGCACTGCGCGGACCGCGTTCGTGGAGAGCGCGGGCGACCAGCTCCTTGCCCGTGCCGCTTTCGCCGGTCACGAGCACGGTGGAATCGGTCTGCGCGGCAGCGTCGATGAGGTTGCACATGCGGCGGACCTCCGCGGACTCGCCCAGGATGTCCGGGAAGGGCCGGGCCGCGGTGACCACCTCACGCAGCCGGCGGACTTCCTCGCGCAACTGATGATGCTGGCAGGCGCGTTCGGCGGCTACGACGAGCTGGTCGATCTCGAAGGGCTTGGTGACGAAATCGTAGGCCCCGGCGCGAATGGCCGAGATCGCCGTTTCCAGACTTCCGAAGGCGGTGATCACGATGATGGGAAGGTCCGGACGCTGATCCAGGAAGCGCCGGCCCAGCTCCAACCCGTTCATGCGCGGCATGTTGATGTCGACCATGACCGCGTCGAAGTCGACGTCGGCGATGGCGGCGAGGGCTTCTTCGGGCGAGGTCGCGCTGTGCACCTCGAATCCCTCGCGGCCCAGGCCATCGACGACCAATTGGCACAGGGCCGCGTCGTCATCCACGACGAGAAGGGTCTTGCTCATGGGATACCTCCGTTTCGTGGACGCAAGGCAGATAGATGGAAAAGCGGCTGCCTTTGTCCGGCTCGCTCGTGGCCGTGATCCAACCCCCGTGGTCCCGCACGATGCCGTGGGCGACGGAAAGACCGAGGCCCGTGCCGCTGCCCACGTCCTTGGTCGTGAAGAACGGCTCGAAGGCGTGGCGAAGCTGTTCGCTGGTCATCCCCACCCCGGTGTCTTCCACGTGCAGGCAGGCATACCTGCCGGCAGGGGCCGACACGCCCGCGGGCGGCGAGACCACTTCCTCGCACGAGTGAATCGTCAGGGTGCCGCCGGTGGGCATGGCCTGAATGGCGTTGACGACCAGGTTGGTCAGTGCTTGCTCGATCAGGGAAACGTCGATGTCCGCGAACGGCTCGGGGTCGGCATGGCTCGTCTTGAAGACGACCCCCGATTTCTCCGCCATCGGACCCAGCAGAGCCAGGGTGCGTTCGACCGCAGGACGCAGGCTGTCCTCACGGCGCTGGGGCATTCGCCGCGTGCCCGCGAAGCCGAGCAGCTGCTTGATGATGGTGGTCATGCGCTCGGCCTGGTCGATGATGGCTTGCGCGCTCGCCACGAGCTCCGGGCCGGTGACCTGGCCGCGCACGATCATCTTGGCCCGTCCCGAGACCACGTTGAGCGGCGTGCCCAACTCGTGCGCCACGCCCGACGCCAGTTTGCCCACGGTCGTCAGGCGATCCGCGTGGCGAAGCTGATCCGAGGCGGCAAGACGCCGGTCGGTCTCCTCCTCGAGGCGCACCTGGGCGGCCGCGAGTCGCTCGCACATCTGGTTGACTTCGCCCGCCAGCTCGCCGAGCTCGTCTCGTTGCGGAAGATGGAGCGGGCCGGCAAGATCGCCCGTCCCGATCCGGCGAGCCTTGGCCACCAGGCGGCGCATGGGGCGACCGACGAAGAAGAAGCCCGCGATAGCCACGGCCACGAAGGCTGCGAGCGTCGCGAGCGCCGTGCGCGCGACGATCTGCGTGAGTTCCTCGCGGAACTCGTTGTCACGCTCCGTGAGCGGTCCGGAGACCTCGAGGGCTCCCACCTGCCGCCCCTTCACGACCACCGGCAGGTACGTCAGCAGGGCCTCGTTGCCGGCGACCTTCTCCACGAAGGCCCGCTCCTCCTCTCCATCCAAGCCCGCCAGACGATCTGCCTCCACCAGCGGCTGCATCCCCGGGCCGCTTGCGCCGGGCATGTGCACGAAGCGCAGATCGAGTCGCTGGGTGCGGCGCACGCGGTCCGCCGCGTAGGTGAGCATTTCCATGGCCAGGGCCGGGCCCTCCTGGGCCCAGATCTCAACCACGGCCGGACGCAAGGCTCGTCCGACCAGGAGCGAATTCTCGCGTGCACGCGTTTCCGCGAGCACCATCTGGCGGCGCGCGGCCTGATAGCCACGCAGGGTGAAGACCAGGAGCATGGCGGCGAGGATGAAGGCCGTGAGTTTGGCCGCTAGCTTCATCGTCCCACCATCTTACTGCGAGTGGGCGGCCAAGGTTCAAGTTGCCGCTTCGGATGAAAACGGACCACGATGGATGGGAGCACTCAGACGGTTGAATGGGAGGAGTGGCCATTTGCCCCATCCATCGTGGCCAGAACTATCGCATGAGCAAATCGTCCCGGCGATTCCCGGCCCAGGCGGTCTCGTCGGGCCCGGGATGCTTCGGCCGCCTCTTCCCAACTCACGATCGAGATTCGCTTGCCGGGAACGCCCAGGCGTTCGAGATTGAGCTTGGCTTCGCACGCGCGCCGATCCCCGAATCACGGTAGGCGCCGGGCTTCTCGGCGCCGAGGCCAGCGACATGCCGGATGATGCGATCTCCTCGGGCGCATGCCAACAACCGAGCCCAAAGAAGCGACCTGGGAGGGTGACATCTGTGTTGCGGATGGTTTGTCTCCTCTTGGGTCGGCGTCGCATCCGAGTGCCCGCGGATCCGCTGTGCGAGCTGATTCGAATGCGCCAATCTGGCAACCAGCAAGGCCCATGCCAGCAGCGCGTCACCGAAGAGGCTCGGGGAGACTCGCATGGCAGTGGTTGGCCGCGTGACAACATGCCACGCGTGGCGGATTGCCTCGCCCGCGCCCGGTCCTGGACCACGTCAGTTGGCTTCCGAGCAAGCGCAATCGGGGGTGGCAGGTGGGCGGAGATCAGTTCTTGGGGATCGCTCCCAGATTCCGGGGTTGCAGCCATCGAGCCTTGTGCACAAGAGATGGCCTTGGCGGCGACGGCGCACGGGGCGCGCTATGAGGGAGGAGCCTGCCGCGCGCTCCGGGCCAGGCTGAGCTTGAGCGCGAAGGGCGTGAGAAGGGTGGTCAGGATGACCGTCACGACCAGCGCGGAAAACGTGTGGCGGTCCAAGACCGGCTTGGCGCCGAGCCGCAGCTCGAGGCCGATGTTGGCGAAGATGAGGCCGACTTCACCACGCGGAATCATCCCCATCCCGACCGTCAGACGATCCACGCCGCGACCCCACGCACCGAGGGAACAGGCTTGCTTGCCCACCACGGCCGCGGCCGTGATCACAAGGGCCAGGCCGAGAACGCCGGGGGCTGCGAACGCGCGCAGGTCGGTGCGAATGCCCATGAGCACGAAGAACACCGGGGTCAGAAATCCCGCGATGGGCCGGATGAGATCGGCCAAGGCTTGCTCGCCCCGTTCGACGAAGACACGCTCGTGCTCGCGTTCCAGGATCAGGCCGGCGGCAAATGCGCCCACGATCGAGGCGAGCCCGATCCGGTCGGCCAGCCAGGAAAGCAGAAGGCACCACGAAAGGCCGAGGGCTAAAAGCACGCCCCGTGCGCGCAGGCGCGTGGCCTGCGCGAACAGCCTTGGTGAAAGATACATGCCCAAGACCAGCGCCCCGACCAAGAACCCGCCGGCCTTGAGGGTGAGCAAGGTGACGCTGCCGTAGGAGAATACTGCGCCGCTGTCGGCGGCGGCGATGGCTCCGCTGACCACGGCCAGCACCACCAGACCCAACACATCGTCGATGACTGCGGCGCCCAGGATGATGCGGGCCTCAAGCGTGTGCAGGCGCCCGAGATCCTGGAACACGCGCGCCGTGATGCCGACGCTGGTGGCGCACAGGGTGGCGCCCACGAAGACGTGGGCGTGGGTGCTTTGCCCCGGTAGCAGCCAAGCGCAGACCAGCCAGCCGAGGGCAAAGGGCGCGAGGACACCCAAGACGGCCACGAGAAGCGAGGTCGCGCCGACCTTCATCATCTGGCCGATGGTCGATTCCAATCCTACCTCGAAGAGAAGCAACAGAACGCCCAGCCGGGCCAACATATCGAGCGAGGCATGGGGCCAAAGGGGGTCGAGCCCGGAATACCCGAAGAGCGACAGATTGCCGAGCGCCACGCCGGCGACGAGCTCGCCCAAGACCGCCGGCTGCCGCAGACGCACGGCGATCTCGCCCCCCAGCTTGGCGGCGGTCAGAACCAGCACCAGGGCGAGCGCGACCGGGGCCACCGGGTCGCCATGCCCGCCGCCGGGCGATGCCGCGGAGAAGGCCGGCCAGAGGAAGACCAGGATGAAGACGAGGTGCCGCATGCTTGCGGCGGATTATTCGCCAGACCAGGGCGGGCTGTCGACCCCAATCCCGCGACAAGCGCAGCGACGGGAGGGATTTGGGGACACGCCCTGGGGCACCGAACGGTTTGGAACCCAGATCTTCTCAGAATGTTCACCGCAGAGAGCACGGAGACAACGGAGGGCGCAGAGAACGACAGGTTCTCGACCTCGAGGCGGATACCCCTGTTCTCTCCGTGTTCTCCGTAGCCTCTGCGCTCTCTCGGGTGAACAGTCCAAGAATCGTTCGGTTTTCAAACCGTTCGGTGCTCTAGTTCTGCTGCTTGCTGGGTTTTGCGGTTCCCGCTTTCGCCTGGTCCTTGGGGGCCGAAGCCGCGGCAGTGGCACTTGAGTCTCCCGGCACGAGATTCGGGAGCTTGGCGCGGCTGCATTTGCCGTTGATGCAGGCCCAGCGGTGACCGGAGGGAGGGAAGCCGACCGTGTCGACGCAGTCGAAGCTGTCCTCGCACTGGCCCGCCTCAAGCTTCCGCTTGGGTTCGAAGCTGACGGGTACAGGGGCTGGTTCCGGGCTGGCCTTGGCCACGGGGGCTGACACGGCAGGCGCCGGCTTGGACGCAGGCGGCCCGGAGGCAGGCTTCGCGGGAGACGCAGCGCAGGAACCTGCGAGCACCGCCAGGATTAGGAACGGTCTGGTCGAGAGCTTCATCGGCCTCACCTCACGGAGTGGTTGTGAGGTGTGGCCTTGCAAGTCCCATGCCATCTCGTCAGACCCCTTGGTGCGAGAGTTGTTTGTCTTTTCGCAATGATGCGAGGCCGCCACCCTTCGTGGTTGCCGAGGCAGCCTGTCACACGAGGCAGCTTGTCACGGTGTTTCTCTTCGGTGTCCCGAGAATGCGCCGAGGCAAGCGGCCATTCCGCCCCTTGCCCCAGGCACGGGACTTGCCTTGGGTATCCTCGAACCTCGCAGTTGCACCGCGTGCCCTGCAGTTGTCATAGACACGGCAAATGAAGCTAGCAGCCAAACTTACAGCGTTCATCTTGACGGCGATGCTTCTGGTTCTGGCCGTACGCGGCTACCAGGCTGCGCACCGGCAGATGGCTCTTGCGGAGAATCGAGAGAAGGAGAACTCGCTCTTGGTGGGGCGGGCTCTGCGCCCGGCATTGGTAGAGGTCTGGAAGAAGGAAGGCGCGGCCCTGGCCTTGGAGATGCTCTCCTACGCTGCCGATCGCGTGCGCCGGACCCAACAGCTCGACCTGCGGTTCGTACACCTGCCGCATGCCGACGGGCCCGGTTTGCAGCCGCTGGTGCACGCCGATCGACTCGCGGACCTGGGCGCCGACGAGGAGCGGGTCTTCGTCGAGAACGTGGCCGGACACGAGACCCTGCTCACCTATTTGCCGGTTACGGTCAATGGCAAGATGGTCGGGGAATTGGAGATTGCCGGTTCGCTCACCGAGCGCGACACTGAATTTCGCACCGAGCTCATGCAAGTCGCAGGACGCAGCGCATGGGCGGCACTGGCAGCCTTTTTCGCGGTGGCGGTTGCCGGCTACCTGTTTGTCGGCCGTCCCGTGCGCATGCTCGTGGCCAAGGCACGCAGGATCGGCTCCGGCGACCTTGGCGGCCCCCTCAAACTCAAGCAGAGCGACGAGGTCGGCGAGCTCGCCGCCGAAATCAACCACATGTGCGAACGGCTGGCGGTGGCGCAAGCGCGGGTCGAGGAGGAAACCAATCAGCGTCTCGCAGCCTCGGAGCAGCTCCGCCATGCCGATCGTCTGACCACGGTTGGCAAACTTGCCTCCGGCGTGGCCCACGAGTTGGGCAAACCCCTGGGTGTGGTCTCCGAACGCGCGGGAATGATCGTGCGGGGAGGGGTTTCCGGCCCCCAGCTGATGCAGAGCGCGCAAGCCATCATCGATGAAACCGAGCGGATGGCCATCATCATCCGGCAGTTGCTCAGCTTCGCTCGCCGGCGCCAACCCCAGCGACGGGAGGAAGGCCTGCGCCCTGTGGTTGATCGAACCCTGGCTATGCTGCAACCGATGGCGGACAAGGCGGGGGTTGTCTTCAAACCCAGCCACGGAGAGCCGGAACCGTTTGCCGACATCGACGCGTCCCTTATCGAGCAAGCCCTGACCAATCTGGTGGTGAACGCGATTCAGGCCATGCCCAAAGGCGGCACGCTCACCATCCGTTCGTGTGAAGAAGTCGTTTCGCCGCCCGCCGGCATTCCCGCGGCGGCCGGATCCTATGCGTGTCTGCACGTGGAAGACACGGGGGTCGGCATGAGGAGCGAGCAGCTTCGCCATGCCTTCGAGCCGTTCTTCACCAGCAAGGACTCCGGTGGCGGCACAGGTCTCGGGCTTACGGTCGCCCACGGAATCGTACGCGACCACGGCGGCTGGATCGCGGCTACGAGCGCGCTCGACAAAGGGAGTCGCTTCTCGATCTATCTGCCCTTGATGCGCGGCGCGGAAGGCGCACACGAATAGGCACCGGCCCCGACAGCAGCGAACGGGTCCTAGCTCGGACTGCTCACCATAGCGCGGGCTTCACCCGCAACCGAAGGGGGCGGCAGGCTGCAGGCGGCAGGCTGCAGGTTGATCGGTGGGTGGCAGCGATCGTGTTTTCCACGGCCCTGCACTTCACTACTCTATGGTGAACATCCTGAAAAGACTTTGGCCCTAACCCGTTCGTCGCTCTAGTTCAGGACGCGTGCGATGATTTCGCGCAGGCTCTCCACGTCGAACGGTTTGTCGAGCAGGGTCAAAGCCCCGATCTCAAGGGCCCGTTTGCGCGTCGCCTCGTCCGCGAACGCGGAGAAAAGGATGAGGGGGGGCATGCCGGGGCTTCTGCCGATGGTCGCCAACGCATCGAGCCCAGGCCACCCGGGCATGTTCAGGTCGGAGACCACGAGATCGAAGGGGGCGAGGGGATCGTCGGGGCTGAGCGAATCGCCGAGAACGTCGATTAGATCCACGCCATTTGAGACGGCGACCACCTGGTAGCCGTCCTTGCGCAACGCCCAGGCGAGCAGGAAGCGAAACGGAGCGTCGTCCTCGGCGAGCAGCAAGCGATGAGGAACCAGATGGTTGTCGTTGGTTGGACTTTCGGGCCAATGGGGCAGGCCGTTTTCCGACTCCGGTCGGGGTTCCGTCTTGGATTGCATGCGGCTCGCTGTCTGCAAAAGCGGTGCCCGCGCATTTGCCCGTCTATCTGCCTACAAACTGAGCCATCCTTCTGTGGCAGCCTGCCTCATGTGTCGTTCGGCCACGTGCTGCTCCGAGCGAGGTTGCTGCGAGTCAAGCCGCCTTCTTGTCGAGGTACTCCCCAGAGCGGCGTTGCATGCACTCGCGACACAAACCATGCCAGAACAGGGTTTGCTCGGGCCACGGATATGGGGCCTGCCGAAAGGCTCGAATGCCGAGAGACTTCCGGCGGGGTCACCATAGTGCGGTGAACATCCTGGGAGGGCGAGGGTTCCGGACCGTTCGGCGCTCTAGCGCTTGGCTGCCGCCGGGCTTCTCGACGAGAGCGGCGGCGGGGCAGGGGGCTCGTGGGCGAGGTGCACGGTTCGGGTCGGGAACGCGAACGAGGTGCCGGCCTTCTCCACCACGTCCATGAACTCGAGGAGGATGTCCTGACGAATGACCTGGAACTCGCTCCAGTCGGAGGTCTGAAACCAGGCCATGATTTCGATGTCAAGCGACGACGCGGCAAACTCCTTGAAACGGACGACCACCGCCTCCGGCCAGATCTTGGGGTGACGGCGCAGCCGGCTTTCCAGCCCGGCCAGCACCTCGCGCATCTGGGCGACCGTGGTCGAGTACACAAGCCCCACCGTGCACGCCAAGCGGATGCGATCGCGGGCCGTGAAGGACTCGACCCGCATGTCCGCCAGCTTGCCGTTGGGCAGAGAGATGAGCGTGCGGTCGAGGGTGCGGATGCGGGTGGAGCGCAGGCCGATGGCCTCGACGGTCCCCACGAAGTCCTCGATCTTCACGAAGTCGCCTTCGCGAAAGGGCTGGTCGGCACCGATGGAAAAGGCGCCGAATAGATTCTCCAACGTGCTGCGTGCAGCCAGCGCCACCGCGAGCCCGCCGATGCCGAGCCCTGCCAGAAGGCTGGCCACAGGGTAGCCAAGCTCCGACAGCAGCGCCACGACCGCCGCGGCGAGCAGCGCCACCTTGGTGACCCGCGCGCCGAGGGGGACGAGGGCGCGGGAGGCCGAGTGTTCCTTGGACCAGCGAGAGCCTTTGAGCCCTTCTGAGGCGACATCGACCATGCGAAAGAGAAACCAGAAGAAGGCGAAGAAGAGCAGGCCGTGCAGGCCGCGCCCGACCACCACGCGGTTTCGCTGCGACAGTCCCAGCCACGGCACGACGGCGTAGCAGATGGCAATGAACCAGCCCAAGGTGAGGGGGCCGCCGAGAGGGGCGACCAGAAGGTCATCCCATCGACCCGCGGTCTTGGCCGTGAGCCGCCGGACGAGCCCTCGTGTCGCCCGACTCAACAGATGTCCGAGAGCCCACGCCACGAGAGCCAGCAACGGGAGCGCGACCCACTGCCACCACGGCAGGTTCCGGAATGCCATCATCGTGCTCGTATTCTTGTGGACGCCGCCGCTCGAGGCAAGCTTTCGCGCGTATGTCCCGCATGACCGGTCAGCGAAAGGCGTGGTCCTCCGTGACGGGCCGGCCTGGTAACGCGGGCCTTGGTCCCGCCCGTGATCCGCCGGGTCGAAGGAAGTGATGCGGGCAGGATGCCCGTGTTTCCGGGGCACACCGGATCGGCGAAACCGCCGAGGAAGAGTCGCCCGATGTGACGGGTCATGTGGCAAACACCCCGCACCACGCCCGGTCCATGGCCGCCCAAGAACGGGCACGCCGACTACGCCGAAGCCTTGGGAGCTTCCGACGGGTCCCCGCCGCGTCGCCGGCGGGCCAAACGGGACAGAGCCAGCAAGAGCGCCATGGCCAAGCCAAGCTCCTTCCCCCGGACCGACCCGTCTCCGAGTCGGCACGAACACCCCGAGCTCGTCTGGTTCGCCGTGATGCCGCTGCTCGAGCCGCCCGTCGGTGATGTCGCGCCCCCGGCGCCGCCTCGGCCGCTCGTGCTTGCCTGGCTGCCCGCCGCACCCGTCGCGCCGCCTTCGCTTCCTTGTGTCCCACCGCCGGCCCCGTCGCCTGCTCCGCCCGTCGGTGCGCCGCCGCCGGCGCCGCCGCCCGTTCCGCTCTGCCCGCCTGAAGCCATGCTGCCTCCTCCGCCGGCAAGGCCTGCATCCATCCCGCCGGCTCCGCCGCCTGCGCCGCCCGTCGGTGCGCCGCCCGCGTCGCCCGTCGGTGTGCCGCCTGCTCCGCCGCGGCCGCCGGCGCCGCCGCCCGCGCCGCTGCGGCCGCCTGAAGCCGTGCTGCCTCCTCCGCCGGTAGCGCTTCCATCCATCCCCCCGCGCCCTCCGTCTGTGGTGCTCCCCAGGGTATAGACGCGTGCATAGTCTATCAAGGCGTCGGCCGGAAGATTGGCAATGTTGGGCTGGCCGAGATGGCTTTCGAGAGAAAAGACAAGCCACCTCTCCTGAGATGCGTACAGGGTCGGCCGCGACGGTTTTGCGTCCCATACCAGTCTGCCGTCGAAATAGAACCGGAGGATGTCCGGCGACCTGCGCTCAAACCCGTAGACATGGTAGTCCGCGGTCACATCAACACCCACGTTGACGGCATTCCCCACGCCGTCGGCGATATGACGCCCATTGGACCAAAGATGCAGATTGGACGTGATCCTGGTGGGATTGAAAATCTCCTGAATGTCGATCTCGACGCTGGGATCGCTGCCTGGGTCTGTGCCATGCGACATCCAAATAGCGGACAGAAGACGCGCCGCCCAAGGAAGGAGCTTCGCCCTGACCTCCACATAGCTGTTCGGCCGAACAAGGAACTTCGAATGCACCGCCGCGGCAGTAATCGGATTTCCCGGCATTGCCCGCAGATGCAGATTCCCGTCTTGCACAAAAGCGTTCTCCGGTCTGAAGGGCCACCCGAGGCCCGTTCGGGCGTACCAGAGCGGTCCCGAGACCCACATATCGGTGTTCAGGGATGGACCGTCGAATTCGTCGGATTTGGACATGTCCTGTACCCACGTCGATCCACTGGGGGGCGTGGCATTGACGGAACCGACCGTCGCGACGAGAAAAAGAACACACGCGAGAGCGAGACCCCTGATTCGCATTTCCACAGCCTCCTTCCGTGTCTGCGAGCTTAGCCGAATCGAAGGGGACATAAAAGGCTCCGAGAACTTTTCCATCCCACGCAACGCTCCGCGCGAGCTGCGTGCTGCCCGGGCCTGCGGCCTTGCGCCGGAGCAGAAGCGGTGTCCCATGACTATAGGGCTAATCCGCCCCCTCGCGCCTCCGCCGGGGTTTGCTCATCCTTGGTCTCCGAACGGGGCTCGACGACTTGCTCCACGTCTTCGGGGTGGCCGCACCCAGGTTCCACCCGGGAGCCTTCACCCTCCGCCGTCGGGGGCCCGCTGGCAAGGCCACCCAGCTTCGAGTGGCTCGGCCTGCAGGCTCTCGGCCCCGTGTTACCATGGGTTGCGTGCCGTCGGTCACCCTTGCAAGCCCTGCCCTCGCAGAACGACTCGATTCTCGCTTCTGGCGCGCCCTGGGCTGGCTGCTGGTGCTCCTCGTGCCTTTTTTCGGACGGATGTGGCTTATCGGCACGTACCGGCCGCTCTTCTCCTGGGACGCGTTCACCCGATTGGCGAATTCCGGTACCTTCACCATCCGCCATTGGCTGCCCGTCCCGCAACTACCCATCTACGTCATGGCCGCCCTCGGCTTTGAGGTTCCGGCCATCCGCCTTGTCTACGCTGCTGTGGCCTCGGCCGCCGCGACCGGGCTCGGGATCTTCGTATCCCGCTTGTCGACGTACGCCTCCGGGATCGCGGCCGCGCTGCTGGCTTCTACCCTGACCCCGTACCTCACCTACAGCATCTCGCCCTACCAGGAGGGATTCACCCTGCTCTTTCTGGCCATCGCGTTGATCGCGCTCCACGATCTGGACGCATGTGACGGCCGACGTGGGTCGTGGCTGGTGCCAGAGCTGGTGGCCGCCGCGGCTCTTGTTTGTGGTGTGCTGTGCCGCTTTGAGATGTGGGGGTTCTGGGCGCTCCTCGGAGTGGGCTTCGTCGTGCGACGGCAGTGGCGGCGCTTGCGTGTGCTCGTGCCGGCTGCCCTGGTCATGCTGGTTTGGGTCGCGGGCGAGACGCACCGCCCCAGCCCGAGTCCACTCACCTCGGAGATTGCAGGCTACGGGCCTGCGGGTCTCGTCTTCCGCGCTCTTCAATGCAGCGCGGATTCGGCTCGGCAGCTGGCACGCGACGTGCTCTGGATTGGGGTTCCCTTTGCCGTGGTCGGCGCGGTGGTCTCCTTCCTTCGCGGCGGACGCGCCGGCCGCGAGCTTTTCGCCTTCTGGGCGGCGTTGATGGGCTTGGTGGTGGTCCGCGACGTCAATGCGGCGGGACTCACGGATCGCATGACGGTCCTCCCGTCTGTATTCACCATCACCTATGCGTCCATCGGGCTTCACTTTCTCGCTCAACGAGTCTGCAAACGGAGCCAGGCCTGGCTCGTGCTGCCCGCAGCCCTCGTCCTGGCCGCGCTGTTCTCACACGGCACCTACCTCAAGGTGCAGCTCTACTCCCGGGTTTTCGCTCCCGAGGCGCAGGCCACGGGGCTTCTCCTGGAGCTTTCCAGGAGCAAGCTTTTTCGGGATGGAATCATCGTCATTCCCCGCTTCATCCCCAACCAGTTCGGCGAGAAGGCCGTGAAGGCGATGTTCGCCAACTCGACCCAGCTCGATGTCAACGATGAACGCTGGCTGTGGAACCGTGACCGCATCGCCAGGTTCGGCCATCGGGCGCGTGTGATCGTGGGCTTCGATCACCTGGCGGGCCACTATCGGGTGTTCCCGCCCCAGGCGCCACCTGCGAAAGACCAGGGGAAGGGCGGGACGAGCACCACCGGCGATCCCTGAGTCATCGCGAGGGCGCGCCCCCGTGTCTCCTGCGTGAACGGCCGGGAGCGGCCAAGGTTCCCAGCGCCGAAAGCAGGGCCAGGAGCCGGCGGGCAAAGAGGGTGCAGCCCATGCCGACGCGGACCGCGTCTTCCCTGCCCATCGCTCCCTGCAGGAAGAGGACCCCTGCGAGAGACATGCTCACCTTCGCAGGGAAAGAAAGAGCCTGGCCCCGGCGAGCAGGTTCATCACCTCGTGCCAGTGACGTATCCGCGCCAGCCGCCGCACGATGTATCCGGGCCGCAAATAGTACTGCCGCAGCGCCTTACGGTGCCAACCTCGGATGGCATGACTGGGCAGACCGGGCAAGCTCAGCACCGGATCGTGATTGGACAGGGGCGAGTAGTGTTCCCAGCCGGCATCGGGACGAAGAAGCCCGTCCTGCAATGCCTGCTGGTAGAGCCGCGATCCGGGTAGGGGGCTGGCGACGAAGAATGCGGCCACGTCGGTATCGAGCCGCTGCGCGAAGCGAATCGTTGCTTGAATCGTGTCGACCGTCTCGCCCGGGTAGCCGATGATGTAGCTGGCGTGTGTGGCGATGCCGGCCCGCCGGCATGCGCGCACCACCTGCAGGGCCTCATCGAGGTCGAGCTTCTTGTCCATGCGCCCCAGCATCTCCGGGCTGCCCGACTCGATGCCGAAGCTGATCTCGCTGCAGCCGGCGCGCGCCATGACGCGCAGGCTGGACTCGTCGAGCCCTTCGGCCCGGGCGGAACACACCCACGGGAAGCGCAGTCCCTCGTCGATGATCCGCGTGCACAGTCGCTGCAAGCGACGCCGGTCCGCGGTGAAGAATTCGTCGGCGAAGTTGATCGAGGTGATGGCGAATCGCTCGAGACACTGGCGAATCTCCGCGACCACCGATTCGGGGCTGCGCGTGCGGACGCCCCGCTGCCAGACGCTGCGAGCCGAGCAGAAGCCGCAGTTGTGGGGACAGCCGCGACTGGTGGACACAAGCGTGTTGGGCCCGAGCCCGACGCGTTTGGAAGGCGGCGGTTGATAGCGGCGATGGTCGACCAGATCGCGAGCCGGGAAGGGCAACCCATCGAGATCGCGGATGAGCTCGCGGGGCGGATTGCACCGGAAGCCGCCGTCCTGCGCCAGGTAGGCGAGCCCGCGAATCTGGGCAAGCTCGGGACTGCTGGCCCCAAGGCTCGCGCAAAGCTCGGACAGGGTGACCTCGCCCTCGCCGATCACGACGTAGTCCGCCCCGGTCTCGCGCAAGGAGCGTTCCGGCAGGGCGGAAACGTGCGGGCCTCCGAGCACGATGGGCGTGCTGGGCAAGCGGGCCTTGAACCGGCGGCACAGCTCGACGATGGTGGCGAACGCGCCGGTGTTGGCGGTGATGCCAATCAGCTCCGGCGCGAAGTCGGCAGCGTGCCGGACTGTTTCGTCGCCGCCCAACCCTTCGGCGTCTGCGTCGAGGATTTGCACTTTGGCGGCCGGATCGTCTGCCCGCACATATGCGGCGAGATAGCAGAGATTGAGGGGAATGAGCGAACCGCCTTGGCCTTGGGTCCCGCCCATGCCCCCGAAGGGCGGATTGCACAAGAGGAGTCTCATTTGTGTCCTTGCAGAAGGCCGAGGGCAGCGCGCGAGAGGGCGGCGAGCTGCGCGGGGGAGCGGATGCGAAAGAGCTGCCGCGCAATGAAACGCGGCCGGAGATAGAACGATCGGTAGGCGCGCTTGACCATCCGCCCCAGCTCTTCCTCGCCGAAGTTCTGGGTCCAGACCGGGCTACGAAACTCTTGCAAGGGATCGCGAGCGTAGTCCAGCCAGACATCGCGCGGTACCAATCCTCGCTCGATGGCCATGGCATAGAGGGGTGTGGCGGGATAGGGGCTGCATACGCTGAACTGCACGTAGTCGGGATCCAACCGCCGCATGAGGTCGAGCGTCTTGTTGACGTCCTCGTGCTCCTCGTCGAGGTTGCCGATCATGAAGTCGGCCAAGGTGATGATTCCCTCCTTGCGGCAGCGGTCGAACACACGCAGCGCCTGCGCGAGATCGATCTCCTTGCGCATGCTGCGCAGCACGCGCTCGGAGCCCGATTCGACGCCGAAGCTCAGGCGATGGCAGCCGGCCGCGCGCATAAGCGCCAGCAGCTCTTCGTCCACGCAGTCGACCCGCGTGCGGGCTTCCCAGATGAGGTCGTGCCGGCGGGCGATGAGCCCCCGGCAGATGGCCTCGATGCGGCCGCGCTGGATGGTGAAGGTGTCGTCGTGGATGAAGACCTCGCGGATGCCGAGAGCGACGATGTCGTCGATCTCGCGCAGCACGTAGTCCGGGCTGTGCCACCGGTACCTGCGGCCCATGCGATTGCAGAAGACGCACGAGAAGGGGCAGCCGCGGCTGGTGACCATGATGGTGTTGGGGGTGCGGCGAGCAAGAATCGATGAGTAACGCCGGTAAGGCGAAGAACGGCGCGCGGGCGGCGCCAGGGAATCGAGGTCGTCGAGAAGCCCGACGGCTGGAGTGAGCCGCGCACGGCCATCGCGCAAGCATGCGATGCCCGGCACCGTGGCACACGCCTCCTCGTCGAAGAAACGATCAAGAAAAGCGACCAGGGCCCGCTCGCCCTCCCCCGCCAAGGCATAATCCACCCCGGCCAGCGCCGCCGTCTCGGCGGGATAGAGGGTCGGGTGTGGGCCGCCCATGATGATCTTGGTTTCCGGGCGCAAGCCCTTGATGGCTCGGGCCGTCAGCAATGCGTCTCGCAAAGTGAATGTCATGGCCTGCACACCTACCAGGTCCGGCTCGCAGGCCAGCGCCTGGCGCGCAGCCTCCTCATGCGACAAGCCTTCGAGGTTGGCGTCGAGAAAGACCGCCTGGTGGCGAGTCTGCTCGACCGCGGCCTGCAGGTAAAGCAGGCCCAGCGGAGGGTTGTGGCCACGGCGTGCGTCGACATAGTCCGGGGTCGCGGCGCCCAGCGGGCAGCGCAGCGGTGGGTGCAGAAGCACGAGCCTGACTGCGCGGGCGCTGCTCATGAGTCGGCAGGGTCGCCCACCACCGCCAATCGCGGGGCGGCAGGTGGCGGCCCGCTCTTGCGCTGCCAGCGAAACAGGACCGGCGCCGAACGGATGTCGAAGCGTTGGATGGCGATCTCCTCGGTCATGGATGTGCTGCGAACACGGAACCGGGTGTCTTCGGCCAACGAGCGCAGGCCGGACAGCACGGCCCCCAAGAAGCCGGAGATGAGAAGCATCAGCGTTAGGACCAGGCCGAACAGGAGCATGAGACCGGTCCCGATCTTGAACTTGTGCACGCCTTCAGGCGTGAACCACAAGTAGTAGGCCACCCGGGTGGAGGCGGCGAGGGTCAGAAGCGCCGACAGCCCGGCCAGCCAGCCGAAGAAGCGCATGGGGCAGTAGAACAGGAACACGAAAAGCATGACCTTGAGCTGGCTCAGGATGAAATGGGAGCCGGAACGAAACAAGCGCGAGGGGCGTGTGGCCGGGTTGACCCGGATGGGCACCCAGGCCGCGCGCAGGCCGGTGCGCCCCGCCTGGATCAGCATCTCGAGGGTGTAGGAGAAGCTGTTGAGGATGAGCAGCCTGGTTGCGGCCAGCCGGCTGAGGGCGCGAAATCCACTTGTGGTGTCGGGAATGCTGGTGCTGGACAGGCGCTGTACCAGCGCGCTGCCGGACCTCTGCATGAACTTCTTGGCCCACGAGAACTCGCGATGATGGTCGATGTCACGACAACCGACAACGATGTCGGCCTCACCGTCCAGGATGGGGGCCACCAAGCGCGCGATGTCCTCGCCGCAATACTGGTTGTCACCGTCGGTGTTGACGATGACATCGGCACCGAGGCCGATGCAGGCGTCCACGCCGCGACAGTAGCTGCGGGCCAGACCCATGTTGTACGGGTTTCGCAGGACGTGGTCGACCCCCAGCTCCTCGGCTACCTCGAGCGTGCGATCAGTGCTCCCGTCGTCGATCACCAGGGTATGGATTTCGTCGAAGCCGGGCACCTCGCGTGGCAGGTCGCGGATCACCCGGCCGAGCGTGTCAGCCTCGTTCAAACAGGGAATCTGGATGAAAAGCTTCACTGCCCTCCCCGGTGACTGGGCATGCCCGACCTGCCTGCGACATCGATGACCAGAAGCGAGCTGTCCCAGCCTTTCGAGCGTAAGCCGAAGTCCCCCGCGCGTCCAGGATGGGCGGACGCTTTCGCGCACCTACTGGCGGACGCGGCAGCGATCCCGACCGGGCTTTGACCTTGTGTTGATCCTGACGACATGATGCTACCCGCAACCACACGTGTTCTTTCCACACTTGTCGTGCTGCCCGAAGTCGTAAGGGCGCCGATCGCAGCCGGCGACGAGAGAATCGCAGTCGGTTCGGCCAGGGTCCTAACCACAGCGCGGGCTTCGCCCGCAACCGAGGAGGGCTTCAGGCTTCGGGCTTCAGGCTTCAGACTGCAGGCTTCAGCTCTTTCGGCCGAGTACGGCAATCACCTTCTCCACTGCGCGAAGGGCGTCACCTTGGTGTGCCTCGAGGGGGATCACGGCTTGTGCCCCAGCACTTCAGCCTGGTGCCTGGTGCCTGGAGTCGCATTACGCGGCTGCTGAAAGAATTGTCGCGTGCGGCGAAGAAATCGCACGGTAGTAGGCCACCGGCCTCGAAACCTCCCCGGCTTAGGAGGATTCTCGTCCGTGGAAATCCAGGTCAGGGGTGGGGCGCGGCCGGCGGCTGGGTCGGGGGCGGCATTCCCGCGCCCGTGCGCTGCACGTACTCCTCGATCACCTTGCGCACGTTGGCGTCCTTGGGCACCACCGCGATCTCGATGCGGCGATTCTGCTCGTACGCCGCCTCGGTCTTGCCCGGATTGATGGGGCGGAACTTGGAGTAGGCGCTGGCGGCGAAGTAGCCGCCGTAGTTTTCCGCCAGGCTCCGGTTGACCTCGAAAAGATAGTCGAGCACCGCCGTCGCACGCTTGGCCGAGAGATCCCAGTTGAAGGAGGCCGAGCCGCGCTCGTCGGTGTGTCCTTGGATGAGGATGGTGTCGATGTTCTCACGGACCTCGGGATCCGCAAGCAGGTTGCCGAGGGCCTTGGCCAGCGAATCGAGCACCGGCTTGGCCTGTTTCTTGATGGCGTAGGAGTTGTATTCGAATACCAGACTCTCGTTCACCGCGATGTCGCCGTTGTCGCCGATGGTGGCGATCTTTCCCTCGGCCGCGCGTCCCCCGCCGAGCTGCGCCTCGATGGCGTCCTTCAACTTGTTGAGCACCGAGACGCGCAGGACCGCGATGCTTTCCAGTTGCGCGCGCAGCGTGCCGAGCTGCCGGTTGCTCTCGGTCACGAGGGCCTGCTGATCGCGCAGCCGGCTCTGCGAGAGCGCGAGTTGCGCCCTTCCCGCCGCAAGCTCGGCTTCGAGCGAGCGCAGTTGGCGCTCGGAGGCCGCGATGCGCCGCTGGAAGGCATCGAGGTGCTTCTCCGCGATCAAGTTGCGCACGTAGGCGAGCAGGACCAGCACGAACATGATGAGCGCCATGGTCGACATGACGTCCGTGAAGGCGGGCCAGATCTCGCGCGTGCCTTCGTAGTCCGACAGAAGATGTCGCCGGTTTCGCACGGCCCTTCTCCCTAGCCTCGCGGACCTGGCCGAAGCGCGCCGATGTGGGCCTTGAGGGTTTCGCTCAGATCGGCAAACGCCAGGCTCAGGCGCTGCACGTTGTCCTTCAAGTGGGCGTTGAACTCGCGGAAATCACGCGTCGTCGCCGCGAAGGCCTGCAGCGCAGACTCGAAGCGCGCGACGGCGCCGTCGAGCCGCGTGACCGATTCGCCGAAACCCACGAGCGACGGCTGGGCCACGGCGCCTGCGCCAGGCTGCCGCACCAAGGTCCGGTCGAGGTGGGTCTCGATCTGCACCATCAAGGCGGTTCGGCGATCCGAGATGTTGGACAGAACGCCGAGCAGCGTGAGCACGACCGCGGACAGGACGCCGACGAGCGAGTTCGAGAACGCCACCGCCATGCCCGAGAGCGCGTGGGTGAGGCCCTGGCTCACGCCCTGGGTGACATCCACGCCGGTTCCCGCCTCGACCGCAACCAGGTGAACGATTCTTCCGATCGACAGCGTCAGCCCATAGAAGGTGCCGAGGAGGCCCAAGATGATGACCAGGCCGGTGGATGAACGAACGAAGCGCTCAGCGAGGAGCAGGGGGCGAAGATCGGCCTGGAAGCGATCCTCGATGATGGCCTGCGTATTGGGCTCGGCCGAGCGGCGAGCGGCATCCTTGGCCGCATCCACGATTCGCCGGAGCACGGGCTGGGCGAAGGAGTCGCCGGGCTCGCGGGCGGACAGGAGATCACGTTCGATGGCGGCATAGCGGGAGCGAAGATAGAGGTTGATGGCGATTCCCAGCACCAGGGTCGTTGCCGTGGTCGCCAGGATCGTCATGCCGGCTGCATCGATGAGAGATAGGCCCGCGAGCAGGGTGCTGAACATGGCTAGATGATTCCTCCGTGTGGGGGGCTATTCTGCTCCACTTCTTCTCCGACCGGAAGCGGCTCCTTCGTCCGTGCGGCTGGAGACAAGCTCGCGCGGCAGGGGTCTTCGCGGCAAGACCGCGGTGCCCTCGAGCCGCTCGAAGCGCTTCGCGCCGTCGAACCGGCTGTGATACGTTCCGAGTCACCCGGACGCGGCGGGAACTCCGGCCGCGCCTTCCGAAAGGCAGTGTGCATGTCGCGCCGCAAACGCATCCTTTTCGTCTCCGAGTCGATTACGCTGGCGCAGATCGTACGCCTGGCGAGTCTGGCGCGCGCCCTCGATCCCGACCGGTACGACATCCATTTCGCGGCCAGCGATTTTCCCAGCTACGTGGACATCCCCTTCCCGCGCCGGCCCTTGTGGGGACTTGCCGGCCCGCATGCGCAGGCGCGCTTGGCCGCGGGCCGGCGCCTGTACACACGGCGCGTGCTCAGGCGCTATGTGGAATCCGATCTGGAAGTCATCGAGGCCGTGCGCCCCGACCTCATCGTGGGCGATCTGCGCTGGTCGCTGGCGGTGAGCGCGCCCCTCGCCCGGGTTCCGTTGGCCAGTCTCATCAACGCCTACTGGAGCCCGCACCTGCGGCGCGCGGGTTTTCCCATGCCCGACCATCCCATCGTGGCTTGGCTGGGTGAGAAGTTGGCGGCGAGGTACTTTGCCAAGGCGCTGCCGTGGTTCTTCCGCCGTTTCGCAGCTCCACTCGACCACGAACGCGAGCGCGCAGGCTTGCCGCCACTCGGCGGACTGCTCGACATTCTCACCTTCGGGGACTTCACGCTCTACGCCGATCCGCCGGAGCTGTTCGACATGGTCGCGCTTCCCGCGCGGCACCGTTTTCTCGGTCCCATTCTCTGGTCGGCGCCGGGTGCCTTGCCCGAAGGCTGGGGCAAAGAGAGCACGCAGGTGCCGGTCTACGTGACCCTGGGCTCGTCCGGCGCTGCGCGCTGCCTGCCCTCCGTGCTGCGTGGGCTTGCGCGTCTGCCCGTCGACGCTCTGCTCGCCACCGCGGGAAAGAGCGTGCCCGGGCCGCTGCCCGACAACGTTCGCGCCGTGCCCTTGGTCGACGGAGAGGCCGCGTGCGCGCGCAGCCGGCTCGTGATCCACAACGGCGGCAGCTCCACCGGCTATCAGGCCTTGGCCCAAGGCACTCCCGTGCTCGGCATACCCTCGAACCTCGACCAGTACCTCGCCAGCGAACGCATCGATGCGCAGGGCGCGGGCCTTTCGCTCCGCTCGGGTTCGCTTACCACGGCCCAAGTCGGCGCGGCCGTCCGCCGCTTGCTCGACGAGCCGAGCTTCGCGCAACACGCGCGACGCCTGCAGGCGATCTTCCGCGCCCACGACGCCGGGGAAAACTTCCGCCGGTTCGTGGCGAGCGCGGTGTAGGCCAGGGGAAATGGTTGCGCCGTCCGGCGGCGGCGCCACCGGACACCGAAGCAGCGTCGCGGGCAATGGCCGGTCGGCGCAGACGAACGTTCTCCCGGCAACGTCTCCAGGATCGAAGATGCACGGATTCACATGGCGACGGCCCCGTTCCACTACCGTCGAGGACCTTCGCTCGGTGCGAATCGTCGGGAATGCCCGAAGATCTTGTCGCTTGGGCGGGCCGGGATGTAGGCACAAACACACCATGTGGTCCGTTGATGCGTCGTGCGTCAAGAAGCCCGGGCGCCACACCGGCCGCCGGCGCCTCCCGCGTGCGATCCTGCCGAGAATTCTCCGACCGACACGGCTCGGCTTTTCAACTAATATGTCCTTCGTGCTCGCCGCTCGGTGCCACCGGGATGTGAACTGACGCAGCCTGGACGCCAAAGGAAAAATCAACGGAGATTCAATGTACCCATTACCCGAAGCACTGCTCGAACGCCTCACGCAGCGGCAAGTGGTTCTCGTCGCGGGACTCGGCTGCTCACAGATGGCCGGCTTTCCGACATGGAAAGAGCTGTGCGAGCTTCTGGCGAACCGGCTCGAAGCGGATGACGACCGGGAGGTGGCGCTTGAGCTGGTGGGCCGAGGCCAGCTTTCCTCGGCTCTCGCGCTTCTGCGCGACCTTCTGCCCGAGAACCTGCTCGTCGAGATCGTGCGCAACTCCTATCCTCTGCACGCCGAGGCTCCCGGCAGCATGACGGCCGTCGCCCGGGCGCCTTGGCGGGGCATCGTCACCACCGCGCTCGACGGGCTGTGGTCCGCCGCCGTGGCCGGAGACGTGGAGGTGGCGAACCGCATGGTGTTCGCCGCCAGCGCATCGGCTTTGGAGAGCGGGCGAGGGCGGTTTCTCCTCCAGCTTCTGGGCCGCCCCGACGTGCCCGCCTCCTTGTGTCTGGCGCCCTGCGAGATCGGGCCCAAGATCATCGCCCCCGGTGCCGGCAAGTACCTGGAGCGCTTGCACAAGAAGTGGTCGTTTGTTTTCGTGGGGTTCGATCCGGAGGATCCTGATCTCGACTGGCTGGCCGGCCGCATCCTGGGGACGAGCGCGTCGACCGTGGACCACTTCTGGGTCGCGCCTTCGCTTTCGGACATCGACGCGCGTCGAGTGAAGGGCGAATTCGGGCTTTGTCCGGTGTCGGTGGAGGGCGGTTTGCCCGAGGTGCTGGCCGCGCTGGCGCAGGCTTGCTACGCGTCGGCCGCGGCGGCGCCCGCGATCGACGAGGTGGAAGCCTGGCTCGAGCGCCTGGCCGCCGACCACGGCGACCCGGAGGCGCGCGCCATGCTGGACCAGGGGCTGGCCCATCTCACCCAGGAGCAGGAGTGGGATCGTCTGGTGGCCGCCCTCGTCGGGCGGGCCGAGCTGCAATCCGATCCGGAGGACCAAGCCGAAGACCTGCACAAGGCGGGCATGGTGCTTTGCGAAAACCTGGATGCACCCGATCGCGCGTTTCCGGTCCTGATGATGGCCTTGGGCCTCACCCCCGGCGACGAACAGCTTCTGGCCGACACCAAGCAGGCGGCGGAGAGCGCCGGGATGACCCAGGAATTCCTGCAGGAGCTGCACGATCTGGAAGGGGAATTCGCCCTCGCCCCGACGAGCGGGCAGGTGCGCCTGGGGGTGGCGCGGGTGCTGGCCAGCGATCCCAAGCAGACCGAAGAGGCCATCGCCGTCTTCCGCAAGGTGCTGGAATCCGATCCCGGCAACCTCGAGGCCCAGGAGGAGGTGGAGATGCTCCTGCGCAAGAGCGAACGCTGGGACGCCCTGTGCGCGATGCTGGAGAAGGTCGCGGAGCACGACCCGCAGAACCTGTCCGCGGTGGGCAAGCTCGAGCAGCTCTACGAGCGCCTGGGCAAGACCCCGCAACTCGTCGAACTTCTGCAGCAGCGGCTCGCGCGCAACCCGGGCGATGAAAGCGCGGGCAGCAAGCTCGAGGCGCTCTACGTGCAAGAGCAACGCTGGCAGCCCCTGGCCGCGCTCTACGAACGGCGCTTGGAACGAAAGCCGGACGACAAGAAGGTGCGCGCGAAACTCGAAGCCCTCTACTACAAGACGCAACAGTGGCCCTCCCTCGACGCTCTGTACGAACGCCAGCTCGCCGAGGATCCCGATGACGTCGGGGTTCTCGACAAGATGGAAGATCTCTACCGCAAGAGCGAGCGCTGGCGCCCCTTGGCGAATCTGCTCGCCGTCCGCGCGGACGAGATGGATGTGGCCCAGGCCCGGGCTGCGCACCTGGAACGGGCATCCATCTTTCTGGACAAGCTCAGGGACACGGACGCCGCCCTGGCCATCGCACGCGCGCTCGTCACGACCGACGAAGCCACCGCCGAGGACATCTTCGCAAGGTGCCTCGACCGGGATCCCGACAACCCGGCCCCGCTTCTGGCCCTGGCGGATCTGACCCGCGACAAGGGCGACCATTTGCGCGCGGCGAAGTTCCTGCTCAGCGCCGCCGAACGGACCCAGAACCCGCTCGAGCTCGGGCGTCTGCTCGCCGATGCCGGCAGCATCTTCCTCGACCGTCTCGACGACGAAGCCAAGGCGAGCGAGCTGTTCGCGCAGGCCCTGGCGGCCGATCCCGAGCAGGCCGCTGCCGCCGCCCGCCTCCTCGCGCTCTACGAACAATGCGAGGACTGGGCCGCGGCCGAGCCTTTGCTCGATTTCTTCTTGCGCAAGACCGAGGAGGGACCGGGCAAGTCCGACCTCTATCAGCGCTCGGCCCGCTGCGCGCACAAGCTGGGCAAGCTCGACAAGGCGGTCGCGAGTCTCGGGGCGGCGGCCAAGTACCTCGGCAACTCGTTCACGGTGGCCCGCGATCTGGCCGACCTGCACTTCGAGCTCGGGGATTTCCCCGAGGCGCGCGCCGCCTACCAGAAGGCACTATCCTTGCTCGCTCCCAAGGCCACCGCGACGGAACGCGCCGGTCTGTGCGAAAGACTGGCCGCCTCGGCGGTTCGCTCCGGCGATCCTGACAGCGGCCTCCGCTACTACAAAGAGGCCATCGCCCTTGTTCCGGAACAGCCAAGCACGCTGGAGGCACTCATCGAGCTCGAGTCGGAGCGTGAGAATTGGCGAGAGCTCGTCGATCTCAAGCGCCGACTGGTGGCCCTCCTGCCCGAAGAGGCCAAACCGGAGCTCTTCGAGGACATCGGTGACCTCTTGCAGGAGAAGTTCGGCGACCGCCGGGCCAGCCTCAAGGCGTATCTGCAGGCCTTGGCCTTGCAGCCCGAACGACGCTCGACCCTGCACAAGGTGCTCGACCATTTCACCCACGAACGCGAATGGTCCTCGGCCATCGCGACCTTGGGCAAACTGGCCGCCCTCGAAATCGATGCGCCGACGCGTGCGCGCTACAACTACGCGGCCGCCGCCATCTTCCGTGACGAAATCAAGGACCCGGCCAAAGCCGTGGAGCTGTTCGGCAAGGTTCTGGAAGACAACGCGCTCCACCCCAAGGCTTTCGACGCGGTCGAGAGACTGCTTGGCGAGGCCAAGGAATGGAAGGAGCTCGAACGCGCCTATCGCAAGCAGATCAAACGCCTACCGCAAGAGGCGCCGGTGGACATGAAGCTGCGTCTGTGGGACGGCCTTGCCGACGTGGCCCTAAAGCAGCACGACAAGGAGAGCGCGGCGCTTACCTTGAAGGTGGCGGTGTCGCTCGACCCCGACAACATGCCCCGGCAGGAACGGCTGGCCAAGCTGTACTTCGACATGGGGCCGTCCGCGGCCGAGAACGCCATCGCCCAGCACCAGTTCCTGATCTCCAGGCAACCTGACCGTCTCGATTCCTATCGGGCGCTGGCCAGCCTCTTCTACCAGGCAGGCGCGCACGACAAGATGTGGTGCGTGGCGGGCGCCTTGACCTGCCTCGGCAAAGCCGATCCGCCGCTGCAGGTGCTGTACGAGAACTTCCGCCCCTCGCAAATGCCGAGCGCCACGGGCAAGCTCAATGAAGAGCTGTGGCGCAAGATCGCGTACCCGGCCGAAAACCCGTACCTCGGTGCGCTTTTCGCCATGCTTTCGCCGGTGATTGCGGCGGGCACCGCCCAACCCCACAAAGCCCTGGGGCTCGACCGCCAGGCGCGGGTCGACGTCGCCGGCAACAACTGGTCGTACGCCGCGGCCTTGCGCTACGTCGCCAGCAGCATCGAAATGCCCCTGCCGGACGTGTTCGTCAAACGCGATGTTCCCGGAACCGTGACTCTGGTCAACCTCAAGGAGAAGAACACGCTGACGCCCGCGCTGGTCATCGGCATCGGGTTCGACCAGCTCAGCTCGCAAAGCCAGGTCATCTTCGACCTGGCCAAGCGTATGGTGCTCTTGCGGCCCGAGCGCTTTCCGCGTTTCGCGCTGGCTACACCCTCGTCGCTGGAGATCCTCGTGCGCGCCGGTCTGCAGTTGGGCGGCTCGCCCATCGGACCGGGCGAGCACGGTGAGGAAGTCGACAAGATGGCCAAGCTGCTCGAAGGCCAGCTTGCCGCCCCCCTGCGCAGCGAGCTTCGGAGCCTGGCCAAACGCTACTTGGAGGCGTGTGGCGACAGCCTGGACATCCCTACGTGGATTGCGGCTTCCGACCAGACCGCCTCACGCGCGGCGCTCGCCTTGTGCGGCGACGTGGTCGCCGCCAGTCGTGTGCTCGCCCTCGAACCGATGGGGCAAAGCCCTCTCCCGCTGCAGGAACGCATCGGGGATCTCTTGTCCTATTTCGTCAGCGACGACCACTTCGCCGTGCGTGCCGCCTTGGGCATCCAGGTGAGCCTGCCCGCCATGAGCCCGCCGCCCGAGCGGCCATCCAAGCGGCGCATGAGCCGCTAGACGAACGCCGGGGAGCGCGTGGTTTTGCCGAGCGCATCCTCGCCCAGAAGCCCATGCGATCTGCTACTGTTCTCGAGGTGAGCGCCACCGAACAACTTGCGGGCTCCGGGCCAGGCCGCGATTGGACAAAGCTTCGCGACCGACTGGTCGCGCTGGCCGAGCACTCGAGCGCGACCTCGCGCGCATCGACGTTTTACGACCTAGAATCGAAGCCCTTGCGCCTCTGCAAAGAAAGGACCCGAACCCATGAGCTGCATCGTATCCATCCACGCCCGAGAAATCCTTGATTCACGCGGCAATCCCACCGTCGAGGTGGATGTCCGCCTTGCCGACGGCAGCCTCGGACGCGCCGCGGTTCCTTCCGGTGCCTCTACCGGAAGTCGCGAGGCCCTGGAGCTGCGCGACGGCGACAAGAAGCGCTACGCCGGTAAAGGCGTCCTCAAGGCTGTCGCCAACGTCAACCGCACCCTATCCGTCCTCGAAGGCGTGGAGGCGGTCGACCAAGCCGCCCTCGACCAACGCATGCGCGACCTCGATGGAACGGCCAACAAGGACAAGCTGGGTGCCAACGCCATCCTTGGCGTGTCGCTCGCGGTAGCTCGTGCGGCGGCGGTCTCGGCCGGCAAGCCTCTCTACCGGCACCTCGGCGGAGGAGCCGCCAGCCTCTTGCCGGTGCCCATGTTCAACATCCTGAACGGCGGTGCCCATGCCGACAACAGCGTCGATTTCCAGGAGTTCATGATCGCGCCCGTGGGCGCGCCATCCTTCGCCGAAGCGCTGCGCATGGGCGCAGAAACCTACCACGCGCTCAAATCCATCCTCAAGGGCAAGGGCTACTCCACGGCCATAGGGGACGAAGGCGGCTTTGCGCCCAATCTCAAAGCCAACGTCGAGGCGGTCGAGGTCATCCTTCAAGGCATCGAGAAGGCCGGATTCGCGCCCGGTAAGGACATCGTCATCGCCCTCGATCCGGCGGCGAGCGAGTTCTACGAGGACGGCGCGTACGTGTTCCGCAAGTCGGACGGCAGCCGCAAGACCGCCGAACAGATGGTCGACTTCTGGGAGAGCTGGGTGCGGCAGTTCCCCATCTGGGGCATCGAAGACGGTTTGGCCGAAGACGACTGGGGCGGTTGGAAACTCATGACCAAGCGGCTGGGCCAGAGTATCCAGCTCGTCGGAGACGATATCTTCGTGACGAACCCGGCGATCATCCGGCGCGCCATATCCGAGAAGGTGGGCAACGCCGCGCTCATCAAACTGAATCAGATCGGAACCCTAACCGAGACCTTGGAGGCCATCGCAATCTCGCGCGACGCCGGCTACGGCATCGTCGTGAGTCACCGCTCCGGTGAGACTTCCGACGATTTCATCGCCGACTTCACCGTGGCTACGGGGGCCGGACAACTCAAGACCGGCGCACCCTGCCGAGGCGAGCGTGTGGCCAAGTACAACCAACTGCTGCGCATCGAGGAAGAGCTGGGCACGCAGGCCAGATACGCCGGGCCGGCGGTGTACGGCAGGTAGCTCGGTCGAGAGCGATCGCGGACCAAGCCGCACGCCAACACCAAGCCATCGCGAGCTTGGGCAAACTTGCCGCCAGCGCCGATGCGGCACTCGGGCGGCTGCAAATGCCAGCAGTCACCCTCGATTGGGTCGGGCGGTCTCTATGTGCCGCTGCTTCTCTCGGCTGCGCTCCTGGCGGCCCGGGCCGCGGCGGCGAGGTACTGCAGGGCGAGGTTTTCTTGGCGATTGGGCCCGACGAGGACGACCCGGCTCATGCGGCGAGACCCCAGCGCAGGCTGGCCACGGCAGCCGCGTCTGCTCCCTTGAGAGACACCTGCGCGAGTTGCGCAGGGCCGGCGGGCGGCAGGCGCCACAACACCACATCGTGGGCAAGCTGCTCGATGTGGCCCGCCGAAACCGTCCAGCGATACGCGAACCTGTCTTTTCCACCATCGTGCTCGGCCAAGAGAATCAGGTTCCCGCCCACGCGGGCCAACGGGCGAAGGTGCAGGTTCACGGCCGCTGCCAAGGGCAAATCGTCACCCGCGGCTTCGGGCAGGATCGGGCTCGGCGCCATTTCGCAGATCTGGGCGCAGGTGACGCATTCATCGCCGGAGCTGGCCCAGGCGAACCAGCCGTTGCGATCCTCGCAAACCCGGATGGTCGTGGTTGACTCCACGGTGCGCACCGACACCCGCCGCTCCTCTCTGCCCGATGCCGGCGTATGCTGAACGGGTGCTGGACCGCATCGCCCAAGCTTTTCGCGACACCCCCGTGGTGGCTGCCTACTTGTTTGGCAGCCGCCAAAGCGGCCGCGCAGGCGCGGACAGCGACACCGACATCGCGGTGCTCCTCCCGCAAGGCATGCAGTGCAGTCTGAACATGTTGGGTGACCTGACCGTGCGCTTGGCCGAGGCAGGCGTGCCGTCGCCGGAGGTGCACGTGCTGGGCGAGATGTCCCTGGCTCTCCAGGCGGAAGCCTTGCGCGGAACGCGGGCCTTCTCGGCAGACGAGGATCAGCGCGCAGCATACGAGGCCTGGGTTACGCTCCGCTACCTCGACTTCGAGCCGCTTCTCGCCCTACAATACCGCATTCAGCGCCGCCGTCTGGCGCAGAAGGGTGCTCTTGGTCATCCGAGCGGTCACCGATCGAAGGCTCACGCAGCTTGATGCCTTTGTCGGCTTCCTCGACAGGCTGGGTGCCCTGGCCATGGACGCCTTCGTAGACGACTTCGCCGCCTGCGGCGCCGCTCGCTACTACCTTCAGGCCGCCATCGAATGCTGCGCCGATATCGGCGCCCACTTGGTTGCGACGGACACCCGACGCCGGGCGGAGGACTACCGGTCGATCTTTCGCATCCTGGGCGAGGAAGGCGTGATCCCGGTCGAGGTCGCAGTCGCCATGGAACCTGCGGCATCCCTGCGCAGCCGGTTGGTCCATGCGTATGACCAGATCGACGACCGCCGGGTGCACGAAATGCTCCGCTCCGCGCCGGCGACCCTGCGCGCCTTCGCCAAGTCGGTCGCCAGCTACCTCGACCGCGTCGACCGGCCTTCCCCGTGAGGCGACCTATCGCTTCAGGGCGGCGTAGAACGCGATCCCGTACATCTCGCGCAACGCGATCTCGGTGTTCCGCAGGCCCTCGGCCTGCGGCAGGAAGCTGAGGAAGCCGTACGTGGCGTTCGCACCGACCTGCAGATCCACCGGGAAGGGAACAAAGTCCACGCCCGCCTTGCGAAACAGGCGCGCCGCGCGTGGCATGTGCGCGGCGGAGGTCACGAGGGTGATCTTCCGCCAGCCGCGCTCGCGCATCAGATCTCGCGCCGCCAGCGCCTCGTCCATGGTGTTGCCCACCTCGCGGGTGACGAGCATCTTGTCCGCCGGTATTGCGCGGGCCGTGGCCAGGCGCACGCTGCGTGCGCCGTCGGTCTCGGCCTGCCTGGCCCAAGGCAGGCGCCCGCCGGTGAACACCAGGAAGTCGCCCTTCTTGCGCTGCAAGAGCTCCACGCCGGCCTCGAACCGCTCGCCGGCTTCGTTGATGTTGGGCAAATAGCCATCGGGCACCCAGGGGCCGAAGAATCCGCTCAAGCACACCACCGCGTCCGTCTTCTCGACCTGGTCGAGCGGGACCGGCGGATAGCGGCTCTCCAGCCCGCGCAGAAGCGAGCCGCCGACCACGGGCATGCTCGCGACGTAGAGCAACACGAGGGCCGCCAGTGCGGGCCATCGCTTGCGGCGAAAGAGCGCGACGCCGAGCAGGAGCGCCACCCAGCCGAGCGGCAGCACGAAGATGGGAAGCAGCTTGTGGAGGTAGAGCATGGGCGAAGGTCTGGCGCCGCGGGCACCCGCGATCGGCCTCGTTATACCCCGACCGGCGCCCCGTCGCTTTCCAAGGACTTCTGCGCCGCTTCCAGCACGCGCACCACCCGCATGGCCGACTGCCCGTCGGTCAGGGGGCGCTTGCCCTGGGCCACGCAGTCGATGAAGTGGCGGATCTCGCGTTCGAGGGGCTCGACCATGGGCACCTGCGGGATGTGGATGTCGCCGTTGCGGATGGAAAGGAACTGCGCGTACTCGGTGAAGGAGAGCGGCCGATCCACACCCTTGTCGTAGACGCGGATCTTCTCGACCGGGTGCACGTCGTCGAATTCGACCATCTTCTGCGAACCCACGATGGTCAGCCGCCGCTCCTTGCGCGGATCGAGCCAGGACACCTGGATCTGGGCGCTCACCCCGCTGCGAAAGCGGAGATTGACGAAGACCACGTCCTCGATGCGACTCTGCAAATAGGTGCCGCCGCGCGCGCTCACCGACTCGGGCTGGTCGGAGAGCAGGTACTCGATCATCGACACATCGTGCGGAGCCAGGCTCCACAAGGCGTTCTCGTCCTGGCGCACGCGCCCCAGGTTCACGCGCAGGGAGTAGATGTAGTAGATCCGGCCCAGCTCGCCGCTGTCGATCATCGCCTTGAGTCGTTCCACCGCGGGGTGGAAGAGCATGAGGTGCCCCACCATCAAGATGCGCTTGTGCGTTTCGGCCGCGGCCACCACGGCGTGCGCGTCGGCGGCGTCGAGGGCCATGGGCTTCTCCACCAAGACGTGTTTGCCGGCATTGAGAAACCTGCGCGCCTCGTCGGCGTGATCTTTGGCCGGGGTCGCCAGCACCACCGCGTCGACGTCGTCCGCGGCCAGGGCCTCGCACAGCTCGCTGCCCAGACGGGCCCGCGGGGCGATGCCGCGCGCGCGCTCCCGCGCCGCTTCCGAGGTATCGCACACCATGACCAGCTCGGCCCCCTTGGCGCGGCTCAGGGCGCGCACGTGGTTGATTCCCCAGGCACCTGCTCCGACGACGGCGACGCGAACCATGTCAACCCCCTTGGCGATAGAAGGCCGCGATCTGCTCCACCACGAACCCCTGCTGGGCCTCGGTCAATTCGGCGTAGATGGGCAAGGCCAGAACCTCGTGCGTGGCGCGTTCGGCGCGCGGAAACGCGCCCGGCTTGTAGCCCAGATGGGCGAAGCACGGTTGCAGGTGCAGGGCCAGGGGGTAGTAGATCTCGGTGCCCACATCGTTCTTGGTCAAGTGCTCGCGCAGGGCATCCCGCTTCGGCGCGCGAATGCAGAACTGGTTGTAGATGTGGCCGGGGGCGTCGTCCGGCAGGCGCAGCTCGGACGGCATGCCCGATGCGGCCGCGAACATGCCCCGGTAGCGCTCGGCGTTCCTGCGCCGTTGCGCGCTCCACTCGGAAAGCCGGGGCAGTTTCACGCGCAGGATGGCGGCTTGCAGGGCATCGAGGCGGAAGTTGCCGCCCACGAGGTGATGGACGTACTTCGGTTTGCTGCCGTGGGCGCGCAGGATGGCCACCTTGTCGGCAAAGTCGTCGTCGTCGGTGAGAAGGGCGCCGCCGTCGCCGAAGGCGCCCAGGTTCTTCGACGGGAAGAAGGAAAGGCAGCTCGCGATCCCCGTCACCTTGCCGGCGCCGATGGCCTGGGCTGCGTCTTCGACGATGGGCAGGGGCACGGCGGGCAAGGCTGCCGGCCGGCCAAAAAGATGCACGGGGATCACGGCACGGGTTCCGGGTCCACAGGCAGATGCCGCGGCCGCCGGATCGAGGTTGAAGCTCGCTTCGTCGATGTCCGCGAACACCGGACGCGCACCCAGGCGGGCGATGCCGCCCACGGTGGCATAGAAGGAAAAGGGCGTGGTCACGACTTCGTCACCTGCGCGCACGCCAAGGGCCATGAGCGCGACCAGCAAGGCGTCGGTGCCCGAGGAAAGCCCGACCGCGCGGCGGACCCCGAGCGTCGCCGCCAGCTCGCGCTCGAAACCCTCCACCTCGGGACCGAGGATGAACCCCCCGCTGTCCAGCACCCGCGCCATGGCCGCGAGCAGCGCCTCGCGCAAGGGGGCGAGCTGCGCCTTGACATCGAGCAGGGGCACCTTCACCGCTTGTCCTCCGGCCGAAGGATCTTGGCCCCGCTCTCGTCACGACCCTCGGTGAACTTCTTGCCGCAGGCCGCGCACACCGGAGCGCTGCCGCTCGGCAGGCGAACCCCGCAGCGGCACATCCAGCCCACCACCCGGCCGGGCACGCCCATCACCAGGCCATGGGCGGGAACGTCCTTGGTCACCACCGCACCCGCCCCGATGAAGGCATAGGCGCCGATGGTATGGCCGCACACCACGGTGGCGTTGGCCCCGATGGAGGCGCCGCGGCCCACCCGCGTGGTGCGGTACTCGTGCTTGCGCTCGATGAAGGCGCGCGGATTGACCACGTTGGTGAACACCGCCGAGGGTGCCACGAACACGTCGTCCTCCAAAATCACGTCGTCATACAGCGAGACGTTGTTCTGGATCTTGCAGCCGGCGCCGATCACCGCCCGGCTCGACACGAAGACGTTCTGGCCGAGCACGCAACCGGCGCCGATGCGCGCCCCGGCCATCACGTGGCAGAAGTGCCAGATGCGCGTGCCCTCGCCGATGTAGGCCGGCTCGTCGACAATCGCGCTCGCATGGGCGAAGTACCCCTTCCCTGCTCCGCTCGGCGTGTTTGGCTCGGCCATCGCCGACCATAGTACACCACCCCGCGGTCGCAGGCCCGATCGCGCGGCTAGTACACGACGCCGAGCCGGAAGAGGAACACGTGCTTGGTGTAGTCGATGCCCGCGCCCGGCCCGGTGTGCAGCGTGGTCCGGTTCAGGCTGAGCGCGTAGCTGGCTCCGGCAAGCAAGAACTTGCCGATCATGTAGTCGATGGCCGCACCGGCCGTCGTGGTGTCGTCGCTTCGGGTTTCGGTTCCGTAGCGCCGATGCTCGTAGCGGCCGTTGAGGTAGGTGACTAGGCGGCTGGCGACGATCTGCTGGTACGCGAAGTAGACCGCGTCGAGGTAGTAGAACTGGCCGACAAAGGGCGAGTTGACGAAGTCGTGGTGATAGCCGAGCCCGGCCCGGGAGAGCAGGGACATAGCGTAGTTGATCTCGGCGACGGCGCCGAGGTTGCCGAGACCCGATGGATTGCTGCCCGTGGAGTAGAAGGCGTTGCTGTAGCCGGCCGCCAGGTTGACGGAGAGCTTCTCGGTCAGAAGCCCGCGCAGACCGAGGAGGGTGCGCAAGGGATAGGAGGAAGACCGGCCACTGCTGAAATAGGTGATCGCCCCCTGCGCCGCCTTCACGTAGATGGTGGTTCTCGGCAGCCAGCGCCAGCCGATGTCGAGCACACCTTCGTTGCCCATGTTGCTGCCGCTGTCGAAGGTGTCCTCGTACTTGTCGATGAGGTTCGAGTAGCGGAGCATCACGCGCAGCCTGCCCCCACCCGGAGCGAAGGTGAGGCTGGCCGAGGCCATGTTGTTGTTCCGGGTGAGGACGTTGGTCGACTTGGTGTACGGCGCCTGCTGGAAGCGGCTGAAGACCTCGGAAAGGGTGAAGCTGAGCGCCTGACCGGAGGAGAACTGGGCCATCCCGCCGACGGAGGGGTTCACGGCGTTCTGCTCGGTGATTTCTTGCTCGCCGCTGCCCACCAGGTACCTGACGATGTTCACCGACCCCGAGACATCGTAGTAGGTGCCGGACGGGATGGTGCCGTCGCGCGCGGCATTGCTGATCTCGAGCCTGGGTGTGATGTGCAGAACCGGCGCAGGGCTGGTGCCGTCCTTGGTACCATAGAACACGTTGGTGTCGTAGCCGATATCGGCGAAGAGCCCCGCGTGCAGGATGGCCTCCTCCCCCAGCTTGAGCCCGGTCGCCAACCCTCTGGTCGTCAGGCTGCGACCGCGTCCCGTGGACAACGATTCGAGCGACGCTCCAGCCGCAGAGCTGGTGAGCTGCATCTGGGCCCATGCGGGAGAGCTTGCCCATAGGGCGAGGCACAGGGCGAGGACGAGTGGCCGAAGTCTCATGGGTTCTTGTCTGGGGTTGGCAGCTTGAATGCAGATCCGCGACAGGTTTTTCAGGATCGGGTGGATGGCCTACTGATAGGGGCTTCCGGGAGGTGGCCGCTCGACCACGGAGGCGGGAGGCTCGGCAGGGGGCGGTTGATCCACGTCGTCCTGAAGGCCCGGCGGTACTTCGATGAACACCCTGGTGGGACCTACGTAGTTCGTTTCCGCGCCGACGCACGCATCAGCCTCGGTGCGCAGCACCTGCACCTTCTGGTTGATGATGGTCACACGGGTGTACTCGTGCAGTGCCGCCCCTTCATCGCGACGCGATATCATATCCTGCAGAGCCTGCAGGGCCTGGTCCATCATATTGCCGTTGACCTTCACCTGGGTCAGCTTGTCGAGCAGGCAGTTCAGGCGAATGACGTCCTTGTCGCTCTTGGCCTGCTGAACCTGGGTCTGGATCTGGAGCACGATGGCCTCGATCTGGCCGCGGTATTCTCGCCCTTGCGCGAGCATCTCGGCCCCGCTGATGGTCGGCGTCTGTGGCGCCACAGGCGGAGGGCCGGGCGCGGCTGGTGGAGCCCCCCCTGCCGGGGGTGCGGCCCAGCTCGCCGATGTGGCGAGGAGGACGAGACCCGTCACGCTGATTGCTCTTGCCATGTTGAACCTCACGGATGTCACGCACCTGGACCAGGGGGCCCCCATTATAACTCGGGGGAAAGAACATGGAAACTCATTTCGCAGCGCACAATGTGTTATCCCGACTCGCATGCTCATTGGGACGCCTGGAAAACAAACGGGTAGACCACGTCCACCGATCCCCCTGACGGGGCCGGGAAGCGCCAGCGGCTGACCAACCCCTTGATGCATGAAGACACCTCGCCGTCGCCGACGCTGTCTTCATCGATTTCCACGGCCGAAACGGTGCCTGCCGCGGTGATGGTCCAGCGGATCTTGATCTTGCCGCTGAGATTGGGGTTGCGCTTGAGCGCGCGCTCGTAGCAGGCCTTGATGGCGCCGATGCGGGCGCGCACCTCTTTCGACACCAGCGACGGATCGAGCTCGCCGTCCACCGCCGGGGCCTCGCTCCTGACGATGCCGCTGACTTTCTTCTCGGTCGCGCCGGCCCCCGTGCTTCCGCCCGCGATCGTGCCGCCGCCCCGCAGACCCGAGATGTCGGCCACCTTGCCCGAGCCTCCGGTGCCGGTCTTCACCCCGCGCAGCGAGGCGTCGCCGGTGGCGACGGTAAGACCGCCCACCCCTTGGAATGCCTTCTCCTGGTCGCGGTCGACATCGCCCTTGCCGAGGACGTCGGCGATCGACCCCGAGCCGTCGGCCTTGGCGCCGAGCAACTTGAGGATGCCGGTGTTGCGAACCTGCTCGGCCAAGCGCGCCCGCCGTTCCGCATCGATGCGGGCTTTCTCTTCCGCCGAGATCTCCTTCTTGGGCGTCTTGCTCGGGGCCGACACGGCCACCTTCTTCTCGGCCTTGGACTCGTCCGGCTTGTCCTTGTCTTCGCCCTTCTTCGTCTCCTGCTTGGGCGGCGGCGCCCTCACCACCATCTGCACGAAGCGGTCGGGGATCTCCTCGATGTCCGGCTTGCGCGGCCAATCCACGCTGCGCAGATAGAGCACGAAGACGAGGTGGGCGACGAACGAGCCGACCGCGGTCGCGGTGTAGAACCAGTCCATGCCGGTGAAGAACGACCCTCGCACCGAGGCGGGAAGCTGCGGCCGCGGCTGGGGCGGCGGCGGGGTGACGAACTGGAAGAGAATGCTGAGGTCACCCAACGTGACCTTGCCGCGCGACCGTTCGTCGAGCAGGTAGCGCGAGCTTTGCCCTTGCCGGCGCAGGCGGCCGGCCTGCTTGAGCTGGGCCAGCGAGACGACCTCGTTGCCCACCGCGATGCGGGCATCCATGGCGTCGGCGAAATTCGCGATGTAGCCGCGCGGGGTGGCCTCGAAAAGGATCCACTGCTTGGGCAAGGCCTCGGAGGGGACCGCGAAGGTGGCTTTCGCGGACCAGCCGATGCTGATGTTCTCGCGCTTGCGGATCAGCCTTTCCTCGACGATGCGACCGCCCTGGACGATCCCGATACGCAGAATGCGAGTCTTAGCCGCGGCCGAGCCGTCGGTCCTCGCTGTTGTGGCTGTCTTCTGCATCGCCATCCTGCGTTCCCTCGTGGTCAGTCCATCTAGAATGGTGCCTTCGTCACGCTGTCGAGAATCTTGGGCACGAAGTCCTGTTTCAGCTCGTGCCAGTCGTAGTTTATGCTGGATTTCTGCAGGACGTAAAAAGCCTCGGGTTTCTGGATCTTACCCTCGATGACGATCTCGCCTTCGATCTTGTAGATCTTCTTTCCACCCGCCCCGCGCTCGATCTTGACTTTGGCCTGCTGCTCCTCGGCAGCGGGGGCCGGCACCTGGGCCGCCGCCTCGGCCTTCACGGGCTCAGCCTTGACGGGAATCTCCGCGGCGGATCCCTTCTTCTTGGATTGGGCCAGAAGGGCCGGGGACAAGAGGGCCAAGACCAAGAAGCCGGCCAAGGCAACGAGCCAGGGATTCGGGTGCAGAGAACGGTCTCTCATGGCGTCCTCGGGTCTGGCTGTGGGGGCGCGGCCGGAAGGGGTGCCGGGTCCGGAGTCGCGGGCCCTGCCGAGGGTAGGGCCGGAGGCATGGCGCTCGGGGCCGGGGCCTTCTTGGCATCCTCGGCGGCCTTCTTGGCGGCCCGCTGACGCTCGCGCTCTTCCTGCTTCTTCTGCCGCTCGATGCGCTTCTCTTCCTTCTTGATGCCCTCTTGTGCTTCGTTCACGTAGGCGTCCACCTCGGGCGGCACGCTCTGGCCGGCGCCGGTGAGCATCTGCCGGTATTGCTGGAAGTAATTGATGGCGGTGTTGAGCTTCGCCGTGGTGTCCATGTCGGGCATCTTCTCGGCGTCGAGGTACAAGATGCCGAGGTTGTGGACCGCGTCGGCGTAGCGCGGGTAAAGCGAGAGGGCTTGCTTGTACTCGGCCAGGGCCCGGTCGTACTGCTTGACCCCTCGGTAGGCGTTGCCCAGATTGAGGTGCGCCTTGGAGAAGGTAGGCTGGAGCTGCACCGCCCTTTCCAGCACCGGACCCGCCTCGCGGTAGTTCTTGGCCGTCAGGTACTGCGCACCCAGGTTGTTCCACAAGACGGCGTTGTCCGGCTTGGCCTCGGCCGCTTTCTTGAAGAGCTCGATGGCTCCCGGCGTGTTCTTCTTCTCGACCTCCATGAAGGCGAGCATCTGGTAGATGTCTGCACGGTCCGCCTCGCTGGCGCCGGCGTTCTTCATCATCTCGCCCAAGGTCTTGACCCACTCGTACTTGCCCAGCTTGAAGTAAGCCTTGGCCATGACCAGCATGGCAGGGGTGTAGCGTTCGTTGCGGTTGAGCGCAGCCTTGGCCTGCGCCACCGCTCCTTGGTAGTTGCGCGCGTCGAAGAGCTTCTTCGCCGCCTCCACTTCCTGGGTTGGAATCACGGCCGGCGGGGGCTCGCGCCGCTTGCGCACGGCCGGGGCTGCGGTCTCGTCAGCCGACGAAAATGCGGGCCAAGCCGTGCTCGCCGCCAGGACCAGGACCACAAAAGAAAGCCGCCGCATCATGGATACTCCACCCCGATCCGTTCATCCTTGACGAAGGGGAACTCCTCGGGAAGGTACTTCGACAGGTTCTCCCGCGCCTTCTTCACGTATTCGTTGGTCACGCCCAGATCGGCCGCGCGGGCGAGCGTCGCCTTCCACTGCCGCTTGGCCTCGTCCTCGACCGGCGTGACGAACTGGTAGATGGCGTCCTTGTACTGGGTCTCGGCCACGCCGCACAGCTCGGGATCGACCTTGCACGCCTTCTTGGAGAGCTTCTTGACGTCTTCCGGCGGGTTGTCCGCCGCCTTCACCAGCTTCTGCGCGAACTCGTAGAAGATGTCGCCCCGACGGAGGAACGAGGCCAGGGTCCAGTTGGCGTCCTTGTAGTCCCAGATCTTGGCGTACTCCTCCTGCAACGCCTTGGCCTCGGTGGTGAAGGCGTCGAAGACCTTCCTCACCTGCTTGGGGTCGCTGGCAAAACGCAGGGTCTTGGCCTGGAAGGCCTTGAACTTGTCCTCGAGAATCAAGAAATCGGCCTTGGCCGCGGCCGCCGCCGCGGGCGTGGCGGGCGGAAGCCTGCGGGCGATGAACTCGTCACGCACCTGCTTGTAGGCACCAAGCATCGCGCGCCTGTCGCGCCCCTGCTCGGCCAGCGTGGCGAGCTCGAGGTGTGCCTTCACCACGTATTCGCCCGCGGGCTGCACCTTGCCGTAGCGCTTGATGAGCTCGCGCAGGCAGGCCGACTCCTTGCCCGCATCCCTGGCTTTGTCGTAGGCCGTGCAGGCGAACGAGAAGGCCTGCGCCGACTCGGCCGGCTTGTCCGCGATGGTATTCGCGTACTTCTTGTAGAGGTCGGCGGCGCGGTCATACTGCTGATCGTTGTCGAGGAGCTGGGCCGCGATACCCAGGGCTTGCTTGCGATGCTCGTAGTTCTCGAACTTGGGATCTGTCGCCACCTTGAGGTAGCCGCCCACGGCCTTCTCGAACTCGAAGAAGCGGAACTGGTTGCGGGCCGCGTTCCACACCGCGTCCCGGGCCAGGGCGCTGTCGGGGTAGTCACGCGCCAGACGCTCGTAGCATCTGGTGGCTTCGCCGTACTTGTAGATCTTCTCGTAGATCACGCAGGCGTTGTTGAGGTTGCTGGCCGCGTCCTGATCCTTGGGGTTGGCGGCGATGAGATCGAGGAGGTCCAAGGCCAGGCCCTCGTCGAGATCGGTGGCCGTCCTGCTGCGCGGCTGGGCCCCCGCCCCCGTCGGCCCGGCGGTGGTCGCGACCCGCGCCGGGGCCGCCGCGCCCGTGACGATGGCGATGCCGCCCGCGCCCTCGCGGCACTGGATGAGCTGCCGGCTCGTGCCCTTCTCCTCGTTCTCGAGGGCGATGTCGAGGCGTTTCTTGATGACCGTGGTCTTGACCGAAGCCTTGATGTCCTGGATGCGTGAAAGGTAGGGCTTGGCCAAGGGCGACTTGCTGCAGGGCGATTCACTGAACTTGTCGACGATCTGGAGCAAGCGGCCGAGGGCGCAGTCCTTGGCCTCCTCATCCTCGACGCTGTAGTCGATGAAGTAGGTGGTCAGGACCGCGTCGTAGGCTTTGAAACCGACCTCCGGCTTGCTCGCGCAGTAGGCGTCGGACATCTCGCCCAGGCGGGCGCGCGCCTCGGGCCACTGCCGGTGCTTGAGCAGGATCACCGCCGTGGCGTAGCGCAGATCCGGGACCCGGTCGTCGGGCAGATTGGCAACGTACCAATCGAGCGCCTCTATGTACTTCTTGTACATCTCGTGCATGGGCAGCGCGGTGACCGGCGGCTTGGTGTTCTTCTCATCGGGGATGGGCGGATCCTCGATGCGCCTTTCCTGCTTGAGCCTGTCGATGATCTCCTCGATGGCCTTGATGACCTGCAAGGCCGCGTCTTTCTGGTACTTGTTGTCGACGTTGGAATCGCGCACCGCCAGGTAGGCGGGGATTGACTCCTGCACCTTGCCGCCGTAGTAGAGGGCGTCGGCATAGAAGGCCGAGAACTCGTAGGTGCGTTTGGAGTTGGGATAGGCCGCGAGGTACTTCTCGTAGAGCTCCGCGGCCGTGCGGTAGGCCTGCCGGCACTCCTCTTGTTTGTTCAGGTCCGAGGTGTCCTGCAGCCACTTCGTCCGGCATGCCTGGGCGGCCGCGTGCACGTTGGTCGCGGCGGTCAGAAGCGCGTCCTCGGCCAGTTGCGCCGCCGCCTCCAGGGCCTCCGGGTTGCTGGCGTTCTGGCGATACCACTCGCTGCCCTTGCTGTAGTTGCGGCCGAGCAGCTCGCGCTCCTTGGCCGCGGCGATGAGGTTGCGATCACGCTCGTAGGCCCTGATGACCTTCTCCTGCAGCTTGGGGGCGTCGGCGAAGTACGGCCACATCTGCAGGATGTACTTGTAGACGGCGATGGCCTCGGTGTACTTGGTCGAATCGAAGTAGATGTCGCCCAGGCGCTGGAAGACTTCCTTGACGTGCGGCTCGCCCTCGCGGCCGCGGTAGAAGCCCTGTGCGCGCTGCAGGCCGGTTTCCGGATCCGGCACGCTGTCGCCGTCCCAATCGGGCTCGGAGAAGCTGATGCCGAGGTACTGCACGGCCTCGGGCCGCAGGTCGGAGCCGAACTTGTCGCCCGCCGCCTTCTTGCTGTCGGCCCACTTGACCAGGCCGTCGAACTCGCGAATGGCGTCGAGGAACCGGTTGTCGCGGTAGTACGACCACGCCAGCTTGTAGATGGCCTTGTCGTAGTACGCGGAATCCTTGTATTGCAGCACGCGGCCGTAGGCGGAGATGGCATCCGCCAGCTCGGCCGCGTCGAAGTGCATCTCGCCCACGCGGGTCCACGCCTCGGGAAGGAACTTCGAGTCCTTCTTGATGGGAAGGCAGTCCTTGTAGAAATCGGTGAGCGCCCCCTTGCCCTGCCCGCTGGCAACCGGTCGCTTCTGCGGCGGATCGAGGGGTTTGTACTGGTTGCTGCACACCAAGGCCAGGAGAGCCTGGCGCGCCTCCGGCTCCTGTCCCATCTCGCCGAGACAGAAGCCGAGCAGGTAGTAGGTGGCGTCGAGCAGACGGTAGTTGGGGAACTCGACCAGGAGGCGGCGATACAGGCTCACGGTCAGGCCGTAGTCGGCCTTGGGCGGCGGCGCGGTGGGGGGATTGGGCGAATCGAGGGCCTTCTGATAGCTCTCCTGCGCGGCGAGGAATTCGTCGGACGACTTCTCGTAGTAGAGCTCGGCGAGCCGGAACATCACGTCCGGCGTCCACTTCTTGTCCGCCGGGTACTTGCGCAGGAAGCCCTCGAGCACGACGATGGCGTCCATACGCCGCTGCCGCTCCTCTATCTCGTTGCCCGAGATCATCGGCTCGTACTTCTCGCGGATCGCCCTCACCCTCTGGTTGTACGTGCGTCGGATGATGCTCGCGGCGGCCTTGCGGAAGCCGCCGACCTCCTCGCTCCAGCGGGCGAGATCCGCCGCCAGCTCGTCGATGGCCTTGGGATCGACGGGCCCGGACCTCGGCCTCGACCCCGCGGCCTCGGCCAGGCCCGCGGCGAAGAGCGCGGACAGGAAGGCGGCGCGAGCCAGCCCGCGTGCGATTCGAATCGTACCCTGCCCCGCCACGCCTACTTCTCCTCCTCAAGCAACGGCCGGAAATCCTCCTCGACCGTCTTGAGCTCCAGCTTCTGCTGGTTGATGAGCTTGGACACCGTGGAGGTGCGCTCGTCCTTGAGTCCCCAGGCCACATCGACCAGGCCGACATCCGACTGCACGAGAAGGTCGTAGAAGCGGTCGGTGACCTTGGACAGCATGGCGAAGGCGAGGCCTCCGCCGAGGCTCTGCGACTCGCTCAGGATGCCGCCAAGCTTGCCGCTCGCGGTTTGCAGGGCCCCCCGCTGGGCTGCCAGCTCCTGCTTGAGCTCGCCCAGTCGTTTCTGGGCCACGCCTTCGAGCTTGCTGTCGATTTCGGCAAGCCGGGCTTGCACGCCGTCGGCACGCACGAGGATGTTGGCGATGGCATCGAAATCGCCCTGAGCCCCGGAAGACAGCCGCAGGCGCACGCCCTGGTAGATGTCGCGCTCCTTCCTCATGGCCGCGAGCAGGGCCGCGATGGCCCCGCGGTCGGAATCGCCGGTGGCCACCCCCACCGTGGCCTCGCGCACGGCCTCCGCGATGTTGTTGCGGATGCGATCGTTTTCGGCACGCAGCTCGGCGATGGCATCGCGCAGGCTGGCCACCGGCTGGACCAGCTCCTCGGGCCGGATCTTCTGGTCCGCGCGCGACTTGATGAAGTACTGCTCGATGGCGACCAGCTCGGCCTCCATGCCTTGCACCACCACGCTCAGCTCGGACGCCCGGCCGTCCAGTTGATCGAGTTCGGTGCGCGAGCGCTTCTCCCGCTCGCGGAGCGCTTCGGCCGTGAGCGGCAAGCCGACGAGCTGGTTTTCCGCGGTCATGCGCTCGACCGCCAGCCGCTCCAACCTCCCCTTCTCCTCGACCGAGAGAGCCGACGCGGTCAAGTCGCGCATCTTGGCCACGAAGCGCTGGCGGATGGCCACGATCTGATTGAGCACCTCGGAGGTCCGCGTGCGCACCGAGGCCAGGTCGGGGAAGATGCCGACCTGGAGCTGGCCGCCCACCGCCATCTCGAGGCGGCTCAGCGTCTGCTCGGAATCCTTGATGCCGCGTTGGAGCTCACTCACCTCCTCGGTCAGCACCAACACGCGCCCCACCTCGGGATCGCCTTTCACCCACTTGGCCGCAGGCTTGGGAATGAGCACGCCGATGTCGAACTTCTCCAAGCCCTTGCCGACCAAGGAATCGAAGTACTTGGGCTCGGCCCGGCACTTGTCGAGGGTGAGCTTGAGCTGGGTGTGGACGGGAGCGAACTCGTCTCGAGCCTGCAGGAAGGCATCGTTGGCCAAGGAGAAGTTGCCCAGCCGCACGTGCAGGTTGCCCATGAGCAGGCGTAGCTCGGGGGCTTGCGGGCCGTCCGGGTCCTGCAGCAGCATGAGGTCGAGGGCGCGGTACGCCGCCCGGAAATCCTTGGCCTTGATGGACGTCCACGCCAGCTCGTTCATGGCTTCTTCGAAGTGAGGCGACTGGCGCGGAATGCTCGCGTAGGCCTCGCGGGCCTTGTCGAACTGGTCGCGCTCGTAGTTGATGCGCCCGATGGCCAGGCGGGCCATCTCCTGGATTTCCTTCTCGGCGTCGTTGCGCGGCTGGGCGCGGGCAACGTAGTCGAACCAGGACAGCGCGGTGGCCAGGTCACCCTTCTTGAGCAAGGTCGTCGCGGCGAGGTATCGCGCCTGGAGGAAGTAGGGGCTTGCCTGGGGGATGTTGGAGAGGGTTGCGAGCGCCTCGTCGAGGCGGTCGCGGAAGTAGGCGTACTTGCCGCGCACGTAGGGCACCGAGGGCTCGAGCCGATCGGGAGGGATGTTCTCCAGGCGCTTGAGATAGCTGTCGACGTTTTCGAAATTCTCGGTACGCAACGAGATCTCGACGAGCCGCTGCAGGGCCTGCTGCTCCAGGCGCGAGCCGGTGTTCTTCTTGGCCTCGATTTCGAGGTAGTGGCGGGCCGAGTTGTAGTCCTTCTCCTGGAAGAGCGCTTCACCCAAGAGAACCAAGGCGTCGTCGTACCCCTGGCTTCCGGGATACTTCTCCACCACGTCGAGCAGGACCGTGGCGGCCTCGTGGTAGTTCTTGAGCTTGAAGAGCATCTCGGCGTCCACCACCCGGCGCATTGCGAGCGTGGGATCCGGGGGCGCCGCCGCCTTGAAGTCGGTGGAAATCGATCGCACCCGTTCCTCGAGATCGACCAGCCGGTTGCCCGCGTCTTCGAACTCGCCGGCCCGCACGCGTGCGCCGGGCAGAAGGGCGGCGGCCAAGACAGCCGCCAAAACCCCGTGCCGGGCACTCATGTAAGGAGAATCCCCTGTCGGCTTGTGCATCGGAAGTCCCAAGGCGTGCGCGCGCTACTGCTTCGCCGCCGGCATGCCTGTTCCCTCGGGTGCTACCAGGTTGACCTTGAATTCCACCGCGGGCTTGTCTTCCATGTTGGTGGTGAAGCCCCCCTTCTCGTAGCCCACCACGGTCACTACCGTGGCCTTGCCATCCGCGGCGATGAAGGTGTGGCTGGAGCTGGTCTTGAACTTGTAGCCCTTGAGGTAGCTGAACACGCCGAAGCCGCTGCCCTGGTAGACGAGCTGAACCGTAAGGGTGTGGTTGCCGGGCTGGATGGCGCCGTTGTAGACGTCGAACTCGGGCATGTCCGCCAGCCGACCGGTGTCGTCGACCTTGTTCATGATTTGAACACCGTCCAGGGCATACACGACCTTGATGAGGCGGAAGGTGGCGCCCATCTCGTTCTTGTGCTTGATGACGCAGCGAGATGCCCCGATCACGCCACCGAGAACGGTCTCCTTGAGCAGGTTGAGCCGGGCGCGGGTGCGAAAGACCTGTTCCTTGAGCTCGTTCACGTTATGTTCCAGCGCCTTGAAGCGAACCGCCGCTGACCCGGCGTCGCCTGGAGCTGGAGCCGGGGCGGCCGCTTCAGTTGGTATGGGAGCGGGAGCTGGGCCGGGTGACCTGGCCTCCGCGGCTTGCGCACGCGGAGCCATGGCACCGAAAACGATCAAAAAGCCCAGAAGCCCCCTAGTTCGTCGCGTCGTCATCTCAAAGCTCCTTCCGAGCATCCGGTATCGAGTCCCCAAGTATCACCGTTCCGTGGTATGCGCGAAAGCGTCATACCTCCGGGTGGATAGTTTATATCAGGCAACTCCGCGTCCAGTCAAAAGCACATCACTCCTTCGGGTCGCGGAAGTCGCCCCCCGCGGCCTCCACGTCAAAGCGCATCTTATCAGAACTCAAAGTCATTCGCCTGGGCGCGGCTTTTTTTCCGACTCGGAAGGCGTTGGCTCCCTTCCTACCTTGGCAAGAGCGCCCCACGCGAGCTCGAGAACCTGGCCTAGACCCTCGCCCGATATCGCGCTGATTCCATGGATCTCGATTGCGCGACGTGCAAACAGCTTCTTGAGGGCGGGCAGGCGCTTGCGCACAGCCGGCACATCGATCTTATTAAGTACCACGATCTCGGCCCGCTTTCCGAGCTCCGGGTCGTGAAGGCCAAGCTCGCGGCGCAGGGTGAGGTAGTCGCGCAGGGGCGCGCGGCCCGGGACTCGCAGGACTTCCAAGAGATGGATGAGCACGCGGGTCCGTTCGAGGTGGCGGAGAAACCGGTGGCCCAGCCCCGCTCCCTTGTGGGCGCCTTTGATGAGCCCCGGGACGTCCGCCAGGACCATGGAGCGTTCGCCCGAGAGCCGAACCACCCCGAGGTTCGGGATGAGGGTGGTGAAGGGGTAGTCGGCAATCTTGGGGCGCGCCGCGGAGACGCGCGCGATGAAGGACGACTTGCCCACGTTGGGGAAGCCGACCAGCCCCACGTCGGCGAGCAGCTTGAGCTCGAGGCGCACCACCCGCTGCTCTCCCGGCCGGCCCGGCTCGAAGCGCCGGGGCGCACGATCGGTCGGGGTCGCGAAGTGCATGTTGCCGCGGCCCCCCTTGCCGCCACGGGCCGCCACGAATCGCTCGCCGTGCCTGCGCAAGTCGGCGAGCAGCTCCGCGGTCTCGTCGTCGTAGACCATGGTGCCGGCGGGCACGCGCAGGACGATGTCTTGGCCGCATCTGCCGTCTTTGTCCTTGCTGCCGCCGCGCTCGCCGGCGGGCGCACGGTGCTCGTGGCGATAGCGAAAATCGAGCAGCGTGGAAAGCCCCTCGTCGACCTCGAGAAGCACGCTGCCGCCGTGGCCGCCGTCGCCGCCGGCAGGTCCACCCTTGGGAACGTACTTCTCGCGCCGGAAAGCGACGGCGCCGTCGCCGCCGTCACCGCCCCACACGCTGATGTGCGCCTGGTCGATGAAGGCGGTCACGCGCGCTCTCCTACGACACCGATCGGTTTGCAAGCCGACCGACTCTCTGGCTGTTCACCACAGAGAGCGCAGAGGCTGCGGAGGACACAGAGAGAGAGAGCATGAGCGAAATCCCAAGGCTCTCATTCTCTGCGCCCTCCGGCCTCTCCGTGCCCTCTGTGGTGAACATCCTGAGAGGAGTTGGGTGCCAAACCGTTCGGTTCTTCAGGCCCAACCCGCAGTCCGGTTGCCCGCGGCTACGCCGCGTCGATGCTGACCAGTTTGCGGTTGCCCGACCGGCTGAACTTCACCTTGCCGGACTTGAGGGCGAAGAGCGTGAAGTCGCGCCCCATGCCCACGTTGCTGCCGGGATGAAAGAGCGTGCCGACCTGGCGGACCAGGATGTTGCCTGCGAGCACCTGCTCACCGGCGAAGCGCTTCACGCCCCGGCGTTGTGACTGCGAATCGCGGCCGTTGCGCGAGCTGCCTTGACCTTTCTTGTGTGCCATGGCGTCTACGCTCCTGCCTTGATGGAGAGGATCTTGAGCGCGGTGTAGGGCTGGCGGTGGCCCGCCTTGCGCCGGTACGACTTGCGCCGCTTGTACTTGAAGATGACGATCTTCTCGCCCTTCTCCTGCCCCAGGACCTCGGCCTCGACCGCGATGCCCGAGACGTGGGGCTTGCCGACAAGCACGCTGCCGCCGTCGTCGGCGAAGAGGAGGGGTGCGAAAGACAGCTTGTCTCCGGGGGAGGCAGGAAGCTTCTCCACGCGCAGGGTCTCGCCCTCGCTGACGCGGTACTGCTTTCCTCCGGTTTGAATCACGGCATACATGACTTGGGCTCCACAGCGAGGCGCGTAATTTAAAGGAGATTGGCGCGGTGTCAAGGGCCAACCGGCGGCCTAGCTCGCAGCAGCACCGAGCGGGCGTGGCCGGACAGGCCCTCGGCCTCGGCCAGACAGGCCACGGCATCGGCCTGGGCCGCGACCCCGGCTGGGTCGTATTCGATGAAGGACGTGCGCTTCAGGAAATCCCCCACCCCGAGCGGTGAGGAGAAGCGGGCGCTGCCGCCGGTGGGCAGGACGTGGCTCGGCCCCGCGATGTAGTCGCCCAGGGCCTCGCAGGCCTGGTGCCCGACGAAAACCGCCCCTGCGGCCGTGACCTTGGCGGCCCACTTGCCGGCGTCCGCAAGGGCGATGCCCGCGTGCTCGGGCGCGAGCTGGTTGACCAGGGCCAGCGCGTTTTCTTGGCTTCCGACCACGATGGCCACGCCTTGATTGGATATGGCCTTTTCCGCGATGGCCCGGCGCGGAAGCTGGGCCAGTTGACGCTCCACTTCTTCGCCCACCTGCAAGGCGACGTCCCGGCCGACCGCAACCAGGATGGGCACGGCGAGGGCGTCGTGCTCGGCCTGCGCGAGCAGATCGGCGGCGACCCAGGCTGGATTCGCGGACGCGTCGGCGGCGATGACGACCTCGGTCGGCCCGGCCACCATGTCGATGCCCACGTCGCCGAAGACCAGGCGCTTGGCCGCCGCCACGTAGGCATTGCCCGGCCCGACGATCTTGTCGGCGCGGGGAACGCTTTCCGTGCCGTAGGCGAAAGCCGCCACGGCCTGAGCACCGCCGATGAGGAAAACCCGATCCACGCCCGCCACGGCTGCTGCCGCCAAGGTTTCAGGCGAAGGTCCGGGCGTGGTCATGACGACCTCGGCTACACCCGCCGCCTTGGCCGGCACCGCGGTCATGAGCACGGTGGAGGGATAGCGGGCTGTCCCGCCGGGGACGTAGATGCCGACGCGGTCGAGGGGCGCATACCGGCACGCGAGGCGAATCCCATTCTCGACGGTCTCAAAGGACCGGTACTGCTCGCGCTCATGGTAGGCGCGAATCCGCTCGGCAGCCTGGGTGAGCGCGGCCATCACCTCGGGCGCGACCTTGGCCACGGCCGCGTCCCGGTCGGCGCGCGCAAGCTCGAGGCTGGAAAGCTCGCGGTTTTCGAAGCGCCGGGTGAATTCGCGCACGGCCGCATCGCCCCGGGCCCACACCTCGGCCACGATGGCGCGCGCGGCCGCCGCGATGGCTTCGGGCAGCGACCCCGAACGGTGGACGAGCTTCCTGACTTCGACGTCGAAACCCGCATCGCCCTCGATGATGGTGCGCAGCATGCAGGGAAGCTACCTTCCGCCCGCGTGATGCGCCAGAGAAAGTGCCTTTCGGGCGAATCGAGATGGGGAGCGAATCAAAACACAGCGCGGGCTTCGCCCGCAACCGAAGAAGGCTGCTGGCTGCTGGCTGCTGGCTTCAGCTTGATCGGCTGAGAACGGCAATCACTTTCTCCACTGCGCGAAGGGCGTAGCCGTGGTGCGCCTTGAGGGGATCACGACTTGTGACCCAGCCCTTCGGCCTGAGGGCTCCCGCCCGGAGCCTGAAGCCTCATGACGCAGCCGGCCGCCCGTCAACGCCGGGACTTCAAGGCGGCCCGATATTCGCGGATGGCTTGACTGGCCGTGGGTCGGTCGAGGTGACGGGCGATCTCGGCCAGATCGATTCCGGGAAGTACCGCGCTCTCGCCGGACTCGACATATTCGTCCCCCTGCAAAAGATGCGCGGTGATGCGTCCGCGACGCCAGAACCAAACCTCGCGCACGCCGAGCTTGGCGTAGATGCCAAGCTTGTCGATTCCCCCCGAAGTCCATACCACCTCGATGGCAAGGTCGGGCCGTTCGGGCTCCGAAGCTGCCCCGAACACGTAGCACTCGTCAGGCTCCAGCCCACAGGTTTCTGCCTTGCGCTCGAGCGTCCACGAGCCGAAGGGCGAGAACTCGATCTGGTTTTCCTGACACCAGACCTCGACCAAGCGACCGATGAAGGATTTCAAGGACTCGTGGGATCGGGATGGAGTCATGAGTTCGAGTACCCCCGGCAGGTAGGCGATGCGCGGCACGGGATTCTCCCCCCGCACCTCGAGCACCCTCTGGTAGTCGGCCCAGGTTGCGCCGCGCAGAACGACGATACGGTCTTCCGCAGGGGTTTCGTCGTGCTCATCCAGTCGCGCGGCCAGCATGGGCGGATCCTACCCGACCTTTGCAGACTCTACCAGCCGAAGGCGTTCTTCCGCGGTCGGCGGTTCGTGCAATTGGGCTTGACCTCGCGCCGGGTGCCCGAAAGGATGCCGTCGCTATGGCGAGACGGATGAAGTCGAAGGCCGGGGGATTCTTGTCCCTTTTGCGCTCGGGTGATGTGCGCGGCCTGTTTGCGAGCTACTCGGATCTCGCGCTCGCGGTGCTGGTGGCGGTGATCGTGGCAACCATGATCGTGCCCTTGCCCACGTTCCTCCTCGACCTGCTCATCACCCTCAACATCGCCGCGGCGCTCACCCTTCTTCTCATTGCTATCTACGTCGGCGATTCCCTCAAGATCGCCACCTTCCCCAGCCTGCTTCTGCTCACGACCTTGTTTCGCTTGGCCATCGAGGTCTCGGCCACCCGCCTCATCTTGCTTCGGGCCGACGCCGGCCAAGTCATTCACGCCTTCGGCAGCTTCGTGGTCGCCGGCAACCTGGTGGTCGGGGTGGTGGTGTTCCTCGTTCTGACGACCATCCAGTACATTGTCATCGCCAAGGGCTCGGCCCGGGTCGCGGAGGTCGGCGCGCGTTTCACCCTCGATGCCATGCCGGGCAAGCAGATGGCCATCGACGCCGAGCTGCGCAGCGGCCACATCGATGCGCAAGAAGCCCAGCGTCGCCGCAACCTGCTCGCGCGTGAGTCGCAGTTCTACGGCTCCATGGATGGGGCGATGAAGTTCGTGCAGGGCGATGCCGTGGCCGGCATCGTCGTGCTGCTCACCAATATCGTGGGTGGCCTCGCCATCGGGCTTGTGCAACGAGGCATGGAGCTTTCGGCCGCGATTCGCACCTACACCCTGCTCACCATCGGCGAGGGCCTGGTGGCGCAGATCCCGGCGCTCGTGATTTCGACCGCAGCCGGCATCCTGGTCACGCGCGTCTCGTCCGAGGAAGAGGGCGGCCATCTCGGCAAGGACATCGGCCGGCAAGTGCTGGCCCATCCCAAGGCCCTGGCGGTCGTGGCCGCGCTGCTCGCCGTGCTGGCGCTGATTCCAGGCTTGCCCGCGCTGGCCTTCTTGATTCTGAGCGCCGGCTTTGGTCTTCTTGCCTACCGGCTTCTGGCCGGCGAAAGGAGGGGCGCCGCCGCAGCGCGGGCGCCCTTGCTGGTTCCCCTGGCCGTGGATCTCTCGCCCGACCTCTACCAGATCGTCGCGCCGCGGACGGCAGGCACGGCGGCCGCGTGGGAGGCGACCTTGCGCGAGCGCTTCTTCCTCGACACGGGCATCACCCTGCCTGCGCTCGCCCTGCGCGAGGCGAGCGACCTCGGGCAGGGAGGGTTCATCATCCGCGTGCGGGAGATGCCGGTGCAAAGCGGCACGATAGCGGCCGGAACCACCGCCGCGTCTTCGCTTGAAGAGGCCCTGCCCGCACATCTTCTGCGCGCCCTCCACCGACACGGGCACCTCTTCGTCGGCATCCAAGAGACCCAGGGCCTGCTCGACGCGGTCGAGCGAACCCATCCCCACTTGGTGCGTGAGGTGGTTCCCAAGGTGGTCGGCGTGTCCGTGCTCGCCGATGTGCTCGAGCGCCTGGCCCGGGAAGGCATT
>Ga0172362_10000091_pt1 | contig 59521 bp, 29 predicted proteins | sample LakKivs1_kivu2a2_FD_114534 | JGI IMG/M metagenome (GOLD analysis project Ga0172362, IMG submission 114534) | Sediment microbial communities from Lake Kivu, Rwanda - Sediment s1_kivu2a2 | ecosystem: Environmental > Aquatic > Freshwater > Lake > Sediment | place: Rwanda: Western Province, Lake... | reverse complement strand
TCCTCGATGAAGTCAAGGTGCCGCGGAGTCCGCGGCATCCCGAAGAAGCGCTTCGCGAAGTAGTCGTACGCGATCTCCCGCCTGGTCTTTATTTCCTTATCCGTAAGCTCATGGTGGGTGTCTTTGAACAGATAGGCATGTCCCATGGTCTTAACCAGGTTATTGATCCATTCCTTGTCCCCCTCATCGCCGACGCTGTATCTGGCATAAGTCCATGCAAGCACCCTTGACGCCCTGATTGTCGCGTTCGTTATGTTGGTGACGATGTACTGAGGATATCCATAAGGGGTCGTCGGAAGTGTGACGTACTGGCCTATCTCATCGGGAATGAACAGTCTCCCATGATTGCCATCACACAGATAGCGCACGCTCTCGATCAGGAAGGTCTTGTTCGGGTAGCGAACGGGCTCGCCTGGCCACTGACAGCTGAGCGTTTCCTTCCTCGAACTGAGCATTTCACCCCACTTGTATTCCTTCGGACCATACAGTGGCTTCGGATACTTGGTATGGTACGGCAGGTAGTTCATCATTCTGATGGACATACCCGGGAACTGCTTCTCGTCCTTCGCCAGGGCTTTCGCCACATCCCTGAAGATGTGGTCGTAGGCGCCTGCCTTGAAGTGCTGGGTGCTCGTGTCCTTGGGCCTGATCGCCGGATCGGAGGTGGGGTCCCTCATCACTCTGATGGGATCGTAATCGGTGTCGGCCACCTTACTTACCTTCGTCAGCGTCATCGAGGACACGGACTTCATGGCGGCGGTGCCGCGGATATCCGCAGGACCATTCTTGTAGTAGAAGTAGTCCATATCGATGAGCTGCTTCACTAGATCGGGATCGGGATTCAGGATCACCCGGCTCAGTGATTCAAGGACCGCACCGGTGACGTCGACCTTCTTCAGCGGGTGTCCCGCCAGCTTCTCAAAGTAGGCGTGTCCGTATCTCGCGTACGTCCGGCTGGATACGATCATGAAGGGCCCGTTAAGCGCGTCTGTCCATACCTGATCGGTGGATTTACCTACCATCGAGCAGTAGTTCTCGAACTCATACTCGTCCATGTGACCCGCATACACGAGTCCCGCCGTATTAGTGGGCGCTCCCGTGAAGGCGCAAAACTTCTTGTCGTATGCCCCGGAGATGTGCGAGTTCCCCCGCTTATCCTTCCTCTCGAAGTAGGGATAATAGTGCTTGATCCCGCCTATGAACTGGTGCCGGTGATCCTTACAGCTTGACATACCGGACCAGAGCGCGATGGAGAGCCACCTATCCGAGCGATACACCTTCTCATCAAGGGCCTTCTGGATGGGCGAGCGCACGAACATCTTGTAGAGGTAGAAATCCCGCATGGTTTCTGAGAACTGGGTTTCCTTTGCGACCCGCTTGATGGTCGTCCAGTCCTTCGACTTCAGGGCTTCGCTTACCTCGGTGGGAATCTGTACCTTGTCCTGAATGACCTCGAAGTACGCCTCGTTGGGACACTCGGTGAGCAGCTTCACGTACTGGGGCATGGTAAGCCCCGCCTTGGTGGCGTTGTTGGGATCGATCTTGCCGACCCACTCTTTGTTATCCCGGTATGAATACTTGGCGGTGTAGTCACCCTTGTCCTCCAGCCATTGGGGTGCGGGATGCAGGAGCTTCGCAATGCGAAGCTTCGCCAGGTAGAGCTTCAGGAATATCTGTACCCGGATCGCCCGGGCGGCAGGATGGTTGGCGTTGGTAATCACCGGGCCGTAGCCCAGCCTCGCGGGATTGTTGATCTCTTCCCTGCCGTAGGCCTCCCAGCCATGAATCAGAGTGTCATGGACCGTCCATTCCCTCATCCTCTCCCGCAGGAGATCGAAGTCATAGACATAGAGGAAGGGGCCCTTCTTGTTATGGGTCAGAACGGTCTTGAAGGGATTCTCTTCCCTGAAGTCATACATGAGGTCATCGTCTACGATACCGCAGTAGGGAATTACCTTCTCCTCAAGGTCGACGGTGGGCTTTCTCCATGGCCACCATTCCTCGGGATAGAGGTTATACGCCGAGATGGAATGGGACACCGGAACGACGTGCCACTTCCCGCCCCCGAAGGGGCTGACGAAGAGGCCCTGCAAGGTGTGATCATCATCCCACCCTATGATCTGTTCCATGTTATGAAATGGAGCGCCAGTGACCAGGGTCTTCCCGCTGGCCCTAAGCTCCTGCTGGGTCTTATAGTCCAGTGAGTAACGGAAGGCAAACCCTTTCCACACCAGGGTCTTATACCCATAGGCCGATCCATCACCCTCGATATACGTCAGCTTCTGTGCCTTGAACTTGGCTATCCGATCATATGTATCCTCATATGATGCAATGGGATTCCTGCACGGATAGTATTCATCTGGTTCGTACTTATCCCAGGTTACCGGTCCATGCCACCGCATGTACACTTCACAGAAGTGCTTCAACAGAAGTTGCTGGTGGGTTATTTCATAAGGATGGCCCTTATAGAATATATGCCGGCCGCCCTTGGTGTGAAACATCTCATCAGTATGGGCCCTGAATCCGAACCATCGTCTGTGTGGTTCGGCGTAAGCCGGCCATACGATACCCATAGCCAGAATGAAAGCTACCAACCGTTTCATGATGCGCCTCCAATAGGGAATATACGGCTTTGTGCCATATGCTTCCAGAGGTACTGTCTATGACCGGAGACTAGAGGGTACATAACCCAGTTATTCCTTCAGCGCACGACAGGTGCCGCGAGAATCTGAGCTTCTTGCTACGCAGGAATAAGGGTAACCTGACCGCAACGGACAGTAAATTCTTTATCCTCTAAACTTTGAAAGCACTTGTATGGTAGTTCATCTAACCCTCGGTGTGCATAAGTGAGCGAAGCGAAGCGGAGCGAAACGGATGCACACCTCGGGAGAGGTCATACGCCTTCCGTATCGGAAGGAAACACTGCTTTCAGATGTGTATTATCTTGCTGATGGATGTGCCCGATAGCAGCTACGAGCCATCTTGCATTTGTCATCCATCTCTGTATTAAAGTTCCTCTTCACGTGGGTGAACGTGACGTTGACTCCAGTAGTGTCAATCAGAGCTTTTACTCTCTCATGGTGTGGCCTCAACTTCATGTCCTTCACTGTGTAGATCCCAGACATCTGGTTTATGATGAGTTCAGAATCCCCTATGACTCTGACAAGAACGGTCTCTTCATCATGCTCCAAAAGCATCTCTATTCCAGTAGCCGCCGCATCCCACTCAGCCTCATTGTTCGTGTGAATCCCTTCCATCCTCCAGCTGTCCTCGAAGACTTCCCCGAGTTCATTCACAGCTTTGAATGCGCATGACGCTATGCCTGGGTTTGGTGAAGCGCCACCATCGAAGGTGAAAGTCCACCTATGCTTCTTGAGATTACCCATCCTTGGCCTCCTCTACAATATCTGTACCAGATTCCAGGGACTTCTTTCGATAGGGATTAGGAAGTGCCTTATTACATAGTGGACACTTCTTCATGAGAAAGTCTGTGTGTATAGTGGCTTTACAGCCTGGGCAGACGAACTTGACAAAGCCTCTAACTTCCTTTGGCTTCTTCTTGGTCGGGCTCGTCGTTGGTGATGCTGAGATACTTTCCATAGATCATCCTGTCTGTGATAGTTGCCGACAGTGAAATGGTAAAGCCATTGAGTATAGCTCTCACAATCTCCTCGGCTATACCAGAGGGAATACTCAGAGGTATCCACTCCGGATAGATAAACACTGCTCCAAGAGTTCCAACCCAGAAGCCGGCACATTGGGAGCAGTACATGAGTGTAGCAATCCAGTCCTCTAATCTCTTGGGAGCGATCCACAGGACTCTGTCTTTGATCCAAGTAAAGATCTCTCCCCTGACGGCCGTGATTGTTACAGCCGTCCAGATGATGATGCTTATCAGCATCTTAATGAGTAACACCATATACGACCCTAACTCTTCCATTCCTTACAGTATCTCCTTGTCTGGATGAAGGGCTCTCCGTACGAGAGATGAGAGGTTGAACAGAATATCCATCGATGTTCCAGCTCTTAACGCATACTTCAGTGCGTCATACTGATGGCCACATCCCGTCCAATCGTCATCTCTTCTTAGGATACATCCCTCACATTGTTGGTCAGCATGGAGAAAGCAGAGCGGACAGAACTCAGCTCGGGAGACTCTCTCCGCATCAGCTCGCTCCTCTTTGGTTAGGCCTGCTATTGTCGCATACTTGCCAGCAAGGGTAAATGCCTCGAGAATATGATCAGGAAACTTCCCCTTGAACTCCTTTGCCACGGCTACTGATAGTGACGCAATGAGCTCAAGGGTTTCATTGGCATCCACGCTTACACCTCCGAACGACCGGGAGCTCCCACCTTCTCCTCAGTGGCCTCCTCCCTATTGAGATAGATGTGTTTGTACACTTGGTAGACATTAAGGATACCTCCAAAAGGTATGGTTGTATTATACTTACCGGACGAATTTAGCGTGCTACTAAGGTGTCTGACCCGTAGAACAGACTTATCATAATCGATATCTACCACCTTAACCGTAGATATCATATCATACAGGTGAAGGCGATCGTCATTATATCTTATGCGGTATGTACTTCCAACCGAGATCTTCCCTATGTGAATGAGCTCGGTTACGTTGAGCCAGCTATCCGATGTCGATGTCATGACGTACCTTTACTGGTACAACCCTGCAGTACCTGATATTCATCTGTCCATACTTCTCCAGGGCCTTTCGATAGACGTCCTTCTTAAGCTCTGGTCCTGACTCTCCAAAGAACTCTGAGACGTCTATGATATCGTAGATCATGCCTGCCTTTGAGCTCTTCCGCACCAGAATGAATTCCTCTTCTGGCATCTGGATAGAACGAGCTTCAGGATTTGGCTGGCTCTGACGTTCCTCCTTTGTCATTCTCGTCCTCCTTATGTATGATACCAAGCTGCTCCTTGGCCTTGGCCAGTTCGACCCGCATCTTCTCGGCATCTAGCCATCTCTCCTTCTCGTCCTCGAAGTGGCTGTTAAGTGCCTTGGATGCAGCATTGTGAAGTATCTTCAGGGGTGCCCTGTTGTCACTCTTGACGGTTATGCCCATCGAGATTCTCCTCTGGAGCCTATGGAACTCCCCGGGCTTTCCAGCCACGGGGACGTTCACATCAAGCTCCTCGGTATAGTTCAACAGGATGGAATCAACCCACATGTGATCGGCCATGGCTTTGGTAGCTTCATCCAGCTCTGATGCTGGAGAAGCTCCTTGCTCACCCTGCTCGCGAATCTTCTCGAACAGGTTGCCGTCCCCGTTGCCCGTATTACCCATACGTCCTCCTTATAGCACGTCGTTGCTTATTGCCGCAGTCTTTCGGTACAGAAGCTTTGGATCGCGGCATAACTTGAGTATGGCATCGACCCTCTTCGGCTCCTTGATCAGAGCTTCTACAGAGTTGGCCAGCCCGTTTCCGAGCTTCTCTCCGTTGAACTCATACCAGTTCCCAGACTTGGAGACTATGCCAAGCTGTGCGCCTACTTCCAGAGAGTTGGCAGCGACCGTCCTGGTGGCATCGTAGAACATAGTGAAAGTTTCCTCTGCGAACGGGGTTCCAACCTTGTTCTTGATGACTTTTGCCTGTACCTCATTGGCATATGCCTCTGAACCAGACTTGAGAGTCTGCTTCCTCCGCATGTCAATTCGAATACTCGCGTAGAACTTCAGAGCGTTACCGCCTGAGGTTGTCTCGGGATTCCCATACATCACACCTATCTTCATTCTCAGCTGGTTTATGAATACCACCGCACAGCGTGACTTGCGGATGATACCAACGAGCCGGCGAAGTGCCTCACTCATAAGAGCTGCTTGCCTTCCTGGCTGGGTGTTACCAATGTCCTTCTCCTGTTCGAGCTTTGGACTCATGGCACTCACCGAGTCAACCACAATGATATCCACAGCGTTGCTCTTGACGAGATCTTCTACCATTTGAAGCGCGTCCTCGGCTGTCTCCGGATAGAAGATATCCAGGCGGTTAATGCCAATCGATTTCATGTGCTTTCCCTCGAGAGCATTCTCAAGGTCAACGTAGGCCGCCTTCAGACCCATCGCCTGAGCCTGTGCAATCGTGTGAAGACACAGAGTAGTCTTTCCGGAGCTCTCAGGTCCAAGGATCTCAGTTACCCTTCCACGGGGTATTCCACCGACTCTCGTTGCCCGGTCAACCGAGAGAATCCCCGTGGGAATCACCTCGATGGAACATACGCTCTTCACTGTTTCGTCATCCAGGCCAAAGGCTGTGGCTGCCTCCGGGCCATACTTCTTCCTCATACCGTCAAGGGCATCGAGGAATCTCTGCTGTTTCTCCTCTGCGAGGCTTTTAGGCGCCGCCACTGGTTGTGCCTTATCAGTCTTCTCTGTCTTTGCCACTGTGCAAGTCCTCCTTGATTAGATCGGACAGTTTCCCGTCCAAATGCTTCCAGATGAGTAGTCTCCCATTATGGCAGCATGGTACAATGACATGATATTCACCACTCCATGTCAAGACATAATAGGTAGGTTGAATGGGTAATAGACCGGTCAACTCAAGGGGCCAGATGCTTGCAGACCCCGTCACTTGGAACGTTTACGACCGCGGCTACCGCGGTGGTGCCCAGGCGTCACTATTCATAGGCCCAGTGTGGGTGGAGGAAGTTCTTTCCATCCAAGTGTCCACTCAGACTTCGGACATGCCGGTCTATCCATATTCAAGCCCATACTTCGGTCAGCTGATGCTTGGTAACTACCAGGTAACTGGTCAGATTGGGATTGCCTACACCGAACCGGACTACCTTCTCCGGATCATAGAAACAGCCAGGAATGCCAGTATCCAGGACTCTGAACTTCGCGAGCTCATTGAGGGCAGAAAGAGCATCTTCATGGATACCGTGAAGTACCGCCTGCTCACCAGCAAGCTTCTTGACCAGGGAGAGATCTCCCTTGAACAGAATATTCTTACTGAGTATGCAACCAACTATGTCCAGAGAATCACCAGGGAGATCGAGACAAGTTCCCTCAATCGTGGAGGACTGAACCCCCAGAACTTCGAGCTGACTGTCGTGACTGGAAGTCTGTACGGGGACACCCAATCCATTGAGATCTTCGAGAACGTCAAGATCATAGGGACCGGCCGTGTCATCGCAAACGATGATAGCTCGGCCATGGAGGTCTACCAGTTCATCGGAAGGAAGAAGCCAGATAGAACCCAGCGAGTAATTGCTCCCCGAGACTCGTATCTCCTATCCCGGTCGAATCTTATCCAGCTGGCAACAGAAGTAGTAACTCAACTGGTGGACGCAATGCTTGCTCCACCCAAGCGGACAGTGTATGCCACTGAGGTTAGAACATCAGAGATGCTCTCGACGGATAAGATCGCGATCGCAGGCCTTCTTCCCCGGACTCCACGTATGTACGGAAAGCAGTCGTCATTCGCTGAGATCGTATACTCGCTTGAGTTCCCATCCCTGTTCAAACAGTTCAAGAAGCTTGATGGAACACTTGAGAATATCAAGTCCATCGACAAAGTGAAGCTCATTCGTGCAAGCAACCGGACGGAATACGAAGTTGATGCGTACTTGGGGTGTCCCCTTGTCATCCGTAATGGAAACGTGACGGAAGAGCAGGGATTTGACAATCGCTTCGGGCGAATAATATTCCCCGATAGAGAGCAGCTGGCAAAGCATATTAAAGCTGTTGCTCCAATCAAACCAATCCAGACGAACTTCAAGCGTGGGGGTAGCATCGCTCTCCCAAGGTACTCCAACAAGGAGTTCGGCATGGGATCATATTACCCGCCCGAGATCGTTGACCTTACCACGTTCGACTATGATGAGCGGAAGCTTGACACTATCACCTATGGTACCCTATGGTGCAGCACGCTGGGGGCAAGGTCAACAAACGGGACTCTCAGGGAGAAGAGAGAAGCAGACACTGAGGAAGAGCGCCTGGACAACCTCATTAGTGAGATCACCCAACCTCTGAACACAATGGCGCTTGTACATCAGATAGAGGCTGACTGGGAAGAGTCAAAGACATACTTTGAGATGAAGTTCTCTGCTCCAAGACCGATTGACTTCTGTAACCTGCACATACCAGGCAAGGGGAAGCGGGTTAAATCTGAGCTGAAGGTGGGCAAGCCGGGCAATAAGATCGTCGTGACCTTCTCAAAGTCAGGAACGTTCTGGGGAGACAACAGCCTCGATATGGTTACCTTTGAGGGACCAATCAAGGATGAGTACAGCGAGCAAGTCAATGCCGCGGCAGATGCCGGCAGAATGGGTGATGTACCAAGTGCTGACTGGTCAGTATTCGAAGAGTCGAGATTCGACATCAAGCACTTCTCTCATGATGCACCACCACCGTCCGCAGACAATCCGTCAACTCTAGACCCACACTACTTCGAGCTAGAGCTCAAGCTCTCTATGCCGGCTCTTGCATCGACCATGAACAAGTGTATCTACGTCACTCCGTTTGTCTTCCTTGAAGGAGACACTGTAAGAGTACCAGCTGGTCCAATCTATGTGGGAACGCAGACAGACGAGAAGCTACCATCCGGGGCCAACGTCAGTGATTACTTCGCTACACTGGTAGCCAAGAAGGATTGGGAGCGCCTGGCCTTCTACATGAAGACACGAGAAGGACGGGACGATAGTTGTAAGGTAGAGATAGCATACGATAACGTAGTCATGGACCAGAGTGGCTATTTCGACCAGAACGGAAGGATTCGGATCAACGGAGTTTACTTCCTCAAGGCAAAGGACAATGTACACTTGGTGCGAACAGATGATGGAGTATCATTGGACCGCCGGTCATTTCTTATCTCTGACTACCGCGGAACTGGACATCTCGGCCTTCCCAAGAAGGTTCACATCTTCTGGGTTGCCTCAGTAATGCCTTTGCTACATCTTCCTCCCAGTATCAAGGATGAAGTATCAAAGGTTGATATTGTGCACGATATCTCAGGGCTCTGCGGGCGATATGTAGAGCTGTACAACATCACAAGGTGTGATGCCATGATGCACAACGCCACACTGCTGGTAAACCTAGACTCGGGTATTCTGAATCCTATCAGGAACGCTCTTGTAGAGATCTTCAGAAGGATCTTTCCCAGCATCGATGCTCCCGTCCTCAGCTATACCTTCCCACTCAAAGCAATGTGGGAGCGGTTCGCTGGGTTCCTGAGCGGATACAGCTTCCGCATAGATGTCCAAAGGCTCACTGAGAATGTACTTGACTGCTCGTTCATCGGGAATATGGATGCACTTGTAGGGAGAACTCTCCCTGCAAGAACTGACGGTGCGAAGTGGACACTGGGGCGAGCACTTCAGATTGCAGAGAGAGAGCAAAGAGAGCAACAAGTCTCCGAGACAGAGAATGCAGGTGATCTCAAAGAGTCAACGTATACGGAACTCAACACCATAATCAGAGGCATTATAGAGAGAAAGCTTCAGGAGATGGGTGGAGAAATCATACAGCGCATTGCCGGCAAGGGTCATCTTGTCATCGACGTGGACAATCTTCTGCCAGCAAGTGATGTCGTAGCCTATGGTCTTACCAAGGATGGCTACCAGGATCTGCAGGCAATGACCGCGTACAATGCAGCAGCTGGTGGTGACACTGTTACCAACCAGATAAGACTGGGAGGATATGAGGAGCAATCATGAGTCAGATATACGATCCATCGGATTTAGGCAATAACATCAATGGGTTCAATATCGTGGAGTGTTGTACGTATAAGCCCGTTGAGATGTACATCATGATTCCGAACCTTGGGTATGGTTTCATGGCCCATGTGGCTAATACCTACGCTGACAAGATATACAAGCTTACTCCTGGTGATGTACACTCTGTGTCACGAACAATCTACCAAGAGAAGCAGAATGCTGTCGAGAGTGGCAGTATGCCGGCAGAAAGGGAACGTTTCGCCCCAATGGGAACGGGGGTGAGAGCAAGCTACATGGTTATGAAGATCTCCCTCAACAGTCAGTGTGCAAGAAAGGTACAGATTGATCCACCGCTAAGGCTTCCCCTTCCGTTCAAGGTCCGTGACACAGCTGGCTCTGACTGGATTACCAACTTTCTGACACATCACCTCCTCCAGGAACCACAGATGAACCTGGTGGGAATGATGACAAGCATTGTGTCAAATGAAACGGGACCTGTCACAGGGCAAATATCGTCTGCACTGGCATCCATGCATATCAGAGCACTTGCTGATCTTCGGATCAACAAGATTCCTGAGGCTCAGCCCGGAACCACTCCGTCTACCACTCCTGCCGAGGAGACTTGGAAGTTCACTGGAAGACTTGGAGTCAACGACAACAGGGTGGAGTTCACCCACATGTTCAAGTCTGTTGGTCAATCTCTGTATAACAAGGACTATGCAGATCTTATTGCGCAGGCAACTCCGGGAGTTCCATGGGGAGAATGTCTGCTACGGCCGGCAGTGTTCGTTGCCTTTGCTGACTCAACAGGAAAGCAACGGCTTTATTATTCCCCAGACCATACACAAAGACTCCTGTCACTCATCGAGATAGAAGGAGCTGCCAACGCACCGAGGCTTGAGTTCAGCAAGCTTACCTATGCCTTCGGGATCGATCCGGCAAAGCGTGCGCTCATGCAGCCCTGGCTTCGATATGTATCAGAAGAAGACGAACCTGCCTACATCGGTCAGCCAGGACTCGAGGATATTTACACCGAATCTCTGGCAATGCCAAAGGAGTCCGTGCATAACGTTGAGATTACAAGCAACCTCAGCGATATCAAGGTTCTCAATCGTTCAACCGGGGTGGGCGAACAGACAGAAACAGTGACTCTCTTCACTCCAGGACCTCCCCTCTTCACAAGGGGAGAGATCTACCGGGACAGCTTCAGGAGAGATCATGGTGGGTGGTACTTCCCCTTCAGCTGGGCATACATCCTTCCTCTTGCAATGTATGCACGCTCTGCGGCAGACACCCCAGAGGGATGCCAGTTCTGTGGGGGTACCAAGTACATAGGATATACCCACTGTGTAGTATGTGGTGGTGGCAACGGAATTCGCTGTCCGCAGTGTATTGACAACGTTGAAACCATGTACAGTCAGGAGTCTGGCTCAGAGGTTACTGTAAGGGTCCCTGGATTTCTCTCGCAGGATTGCACTACCTGCAACCCAGGTGCATGGGAGCTCTTTGGTGCATTCAGCTCTGTATATCCCCAGGAACAGGGAAGAATACCATGTCCTGAATGCTCTCCTAGAGCAATGCAGCGTGCTATGGCTGCGGGATGGACAGATGTTGTGGACGTATTCCGACTGACTCTTGGCAAGGCACAGGATGGAACTGGAACATGTCCTACATGTAACGGGCAGAAGACCCTCCCATGCCCAGAGTGTGTGGCAAACCCAAACGAGGAACTCAGAAGCCCAACTCCGGGCCGATCGAGACTGAAGTGCTCACTGTGTAATGACAAGGACAACAGTTCCTACAAGGGCAAGGACACAGCAAAACCAGGCTATCTTAAGTGTTCAAGTGCGAACCTCGCGTTTGCCGCTGGTGACCCAAAGACCAGGGCATTCTACGAGCACCTCAATGAGAAGCAGGCGCCGACGTGTGATGATACAGGCTATGTCACCAAGGTAGACTGTCCTGCGTGTGATGGTGGACTCCAATCGTACAGATTCAGAAGCGTTGACTTCGCTCCAAGTGTCGACCCGATGGATGATCGGTGTGACAATGGAACAGATTACACTCTCAGTCCCGAGGATGCCGCAAGATCCCAGGGCAACTCAGAGGTTGAGCCGGTTGGTACTCCATTCGTTACTGACTTTGACATGCCAGACTTCGAGTTCAGCGATCAGAACGTGGCTGTCTATGCGAAGCTGCCCTTTGCTTCATGGAATACTCTGAAGCAACAGGATCCCTTTTGGAGGGACGATTCCTACGGAGTTACTGACGAGGCTACAACCCCATACAAGTGGCTGCCAAAGTACATGTACAAGATTGATGGATCAAGAATATCCATCTTCAGGAAGCTCCCAGCAGGAACTCTGTTCAAGTTCTATGGGTTCCCAACGCATACTCTGAATGGTACCGACCAGACCCTTGGATGGAAGCGGCTCAACGCGTCGAATCCTCCTGCACTTGCAGACACAGTCTTCGATGGTTCTTCATGGTGCTTCGTCAAGGACACATCCATGGTGCCAATCATATCCGGTATACGCTGCGTGCAGGTATCAGATCTGTACAGGTACATGTACAAGCACCGTGATCAAATGGGTACCCTATCACATCAGAATTACCACCGCGAGGGGTTCGCCCACTTGGCCAACGCTACGAAGGAGTTCTATGCGTTAGCATCAAATCCTGTGTACGAACAGATCAGACAGCATGTGGGCACCGCCCGCTGCGAGTATATCCCAGATCCTGGGAGTCCATCACGATGGCTCTACGCCCCAGCCGATCCGACTAGAACGCTGAGGGGCACGACCAACGATGCATCGTGGGTCAAGCTACAGAACTTCGAGGACATAACCGAATGGGAGCCCGCATTCAGAGCTGCCAATTCATCAAGGCAGAAGACGTTTGATGAGTGGGCCCACCCTGCAATAGACATCAATACTCGGGCACTCCTGAAGGTCAGCTCATCCGTCAGCACAGAAGATAATGATTCTATCACGGAAGTTCTATCAGATATGTCAGCCTATCGTGACCTGCGCTACTGCAAGGCTGAGGACGAATTCATCTTCACCCACATCGCCAAGGGGGAGGCGACAAAGATCAAGGGCAATATGAGCAGTGGTGGTGCGACGGCCATAGCCAAAGCAGGTATTGCGATTACCCATCCCATCGTGGAGATTCCCCTGGGAGATCCGGACCTGCCACGACAGTATAGGCCATTCAACCCAATGCTTGAGATAAGCGACGTAGAGATGGCACCAGATGGTGCAATATCTGTGTCTGCGTTGTTTGGTAGCAGTATAGCCATGGACGATATCATGGTATGTACTGCGATAAAGGATCTCATCGAGCAAATTCCCACTCTAGCAACCGATGTGCGGGAATTCATCCTGGTCAATCTCCCATCTTGCAGATTGGATGAGACAAGCCCAAGTGGTGGGGTTATTACCTCACCAGAGCCAACATTTGACTACTCGTCAATAGTCTATCTTGATGAGAGAAGAAAGAACGAGCTTCGAGATGCCTTATCCAGAATGGCCAATGTGCTCACGTTCCGGCCGTCTTCTGGGTCTACTTCTGGGTCTAGCCAGTCCCCAGCCCAGTACGTAGATCAGTTCCTCGGAGTCATGGAAGTCTACGTTGCGAACCCCAGTGTACAAAGACCTGAGAATCTTGCCTTCCTTGCGAAGGAAGCAGTGTCTGCCTATATGGAAGTAGCATATCAGGCGGCTGTCGCTGCATCAAGAATCTTCAGCGCCGAGTACCTTGATATATCGGGCACATGGTATATGCAGCCTTCCATCGCCGCCAAGGTCGGAGACGAGACAATAGATATCGTATGTACAGAAGAGGCCATGGTCAAGGGACTGTGGTTCTACAACCTCCGCAAGCTGAACCTGCTTTTCATCTCCGCTCTGTCCATGGTAGTGTCAGCAGCTGAGCGAGCCATGGTATACATCAAGGCACTTGATCGGCGGTACGATCCGTTCCCTGACTTTATTGCAAACGAGACCAGACGCTTGTTGATAGCAGGATTCATCACAGCAGACAACGAGTACTGCTTCCCGAAGGTGCAGGACATAGATCTTACATCCCTTTCAATCTCATCGGTAAAGGCGAACCATATCACTGCATTCACTGATGATACGAACATCAAGTACGATGTGAAGCTGAAGATCCCTGAGCTTGATGTAGTGGAGTGCAAACCAATGCCATTCCTTGGGTTTGGCATAGGACAGGACGGACAGAGCTGGTTTGATCCATGGAGCTCAAAGCACAAGTATCCATTCGAGGGAGATGGGCTGCTTGCACGGTATGCTGGTGAGACCCCAGATCTGACCTTTCCCGCGGCACTACAACTGCCAGATCTTACCGTGTATGAACCAATTCAGGAAACCCTTTCCATGAGGGACTATGCCGAGTATGATGGACCTGGTAGTATCAGGTACATCGACGCCACAACCACGCCTACGCCGCGGACAGTTGGGATGAGTCCGAAACAGTTCGGCGAGGCGCTTGAAGCCGGCATGAAGAACGAATGTCCAAAGATAAGCCGTACAGAGGTTGAAGGAATCATTACCATGGCCGACATATTCCCCTACCTGTCAGCGGGGGTTGTACTAAGCGTTCCACCCATAGAGTTCCCCCTGTCCACGGTTGAGTTCAATATAAGCCAGCCTCGTGGGATATTGGGTGATATCAGTGCGTCCTACGCCACGCCAACTGGTAATCCCTTCGTAAGAAAGCCCATTGTTGATGATGGCTTTGGCCCTCTCGAGGGAGATAGCAGTGATAGGAAATTCAACCTCCCAGTTCTGAGAGAGGAACCGGAAGTGATTGCAGCATCAAAGAAAGCTCTCAGCGATGCTGCGCGCGGTGTGAAAGGATATCTGACACATCCAAGCATCGTATCTCGGCTCTTTGAGCATGCTCTTGCTAGGGGAGGAAACGCTGGCACGTACAAGAATATGCTCTTTGTCATCCTGGGGACAGACTGCAATACCTTGGAATACCCCTCCAGACACGGAGACTCTGCACTCTTGGCATATCTGTTCAATGAGCTCGGGGGAAAGCTCCGTACTGAGCTGGCACCAGATGGAGCTCCAGATGACACCAAGATAGCCATAGACATGAAGGATTCCAACGCTGCGGCAACAACCAAGTGGATGTGGCACAGCAATACCCACGACAACTTTGGAGGGGGTACCGTAGATCAAACGCGAGACCGGAACTTCTGTCTCTGGTTGTCCAAGAGACGGGCATATGTGTCGTTCATGTTGCTTGTTGCCCACATCTTCAACGACTATATCAGCAACTCACGCTCATGGCAGACGGGTCGTCCCTATAAAGTATGGGACATTGTCAAGAACGGCGGAAAGAAGTGGAAGTGTCTTGTAGATCATACCAGCACTGTTACTGCACCGCCTGCAGATCCTGGGAACTGGGTAGAGATCACCCTGAACACGACAGTTGCTGAGGGCACCGTGATCTTCCGAGGAGAAGCCAGCTATAATCTGTTCACAACACCCGCTCAGAATAGATACAGGACTGAGCTCATTTACTCGGAACTCGCCACAGGTCCTGCCATACCTGCTGGAGATGTCATAAAGTTCCAGCCATTCCACGCCTATGGGTTTGGAACACTTCTGAATAAGGAGGACATCAGTGCAACAGAAGCACTCCGTGGAAAGAACCAACGGTTGATCGAGATACTTACCAATCAGACGCCTGCATCAAGTCCTGCACGCCTCTGGACTCTCAAGTATATGGGCAGGGTTCTGCAGGTCCCGCTTGGTGGAGATCTAGTAGATACACCGTGTCCGGTACCCTCTAACAATCTCTGTGGCGGGTGGCCCCTCCCAAAGGTAGGTACAAGTGCGAACGGTGCGTTTAATGGCCACTGGATGACCCTTAACCAGGCATGCAGCGACACTGTGCACGACGACGAGTACGCTACGGACCCTCTCTTCAACAAGCTGTTCCCGCAGATCTGTACTGGTGACATTCCCAGTGGAGCAATCGAACGTGCTCGAGTAATCTGTCAGGGTTCGGGTGATGGTGCCTCAATCAAGCAGAGGATTAACGATCGTCTTAACGCATTCATGGCAACGAAGGAAGGCATGGGTGCTTTCTCGATACCAAGAGACGCAGATTCAATGACCAGCCGTATCTGGTTGGTAATAACAAAGGTGACTCAATCTTAAGGAGGAATCACAGTATGGGAAAGAGGGACGCAAACGAAATGGAAGAGCTTGCTCTTCAGAATGTACCAAGCATCGAGGAAGTCGATGATGACGGAGATGTTCGGCCGGTCGATACGCTCATGCAGCGCCGTCAGGAGGAACGAGTCAGTATTATCAAGGAAGTTCGGAAGAAGTTCCCTGACATCAAGCTCTTCTCAATCACCCTGCCCTACAACGGAACGTTCGTTGTCCGGCCGCAGGAGATGGGGGATGTAAAAGTATCATCCCATGCTGTCGAAGAGTTCGTGCAGAAGAAGATGGACGAACTTGGAGGTCCGGACAAGCTCAAGGAGATGCCCGAACTAGAGCGAGCAGCCAAGATGCGGGAAATTGACGCAGAGGCAGCTGACATATCGAACGACATAGCCCTCAAAAGGTGCGTCGTGTATCCGTTCGAGTTCGCCTCCATGCTCGAAACCGAAGAGCCAGGCAAGGGAGTGCCCGCAGGCGTGGTGCCACTCCTGCTCGACAGGATACTGGAGATATCCGGGTGGCAGGACGTGGCTGTCGAGGAGATATAAGTGAAGCACTATGGCGTCAAGGTAGACGATGGAAAGCGGAAGCTCGAGGTATACTTCCGCGCTCTGTCGTACATTGACTGGGCAACCTGCTATGATCCTGAGGAGATGCTCGATCCGTCTACGGTGCGATATATCGTTTCAGAGTATGTCCTCAGGGTCGTTACTAATGGGGAGGATATATCACCCCTTGAACTGCTCAGTGCACCCGTTGCTGTCCAACAGTCGGTGATCACAGCCATATTCAACAAGGCAATCTTCCAGGATGATGAAAAGTATGCTAAGATCATGTTGACACTTGAACAACGATCACGTACCCTGATTGGGTGCTACGATCTGTTCCTGTATCTACACCTGGGAGTCGAGGTATATCTGCAGCTTCTTGATCAGGATGCCTACACCAGAAGTCAGGTAGTAATGATGCTTGAGAAGCGTACTGGTGTAAACGTCAGGGAACGTTTCGACTTTGCCACCAAGAACAACGTGGCGCTCGATCTTATCTCTGATCCTGACACGTACAAGAGGAATCTCAGGAAACATGGCGGGCCGGTTCCTGCCAACCCGATGACCAGGCAGAATCCTCTATATCAGCATCAGAAGACAATGCAGCAGATGCAGAAGCCTCAGGGGCCCGACATGCCAAGCAATATCGATACTATGCTCACTGACTCTCGTTCTGCCCTTCAGGCTGCACTCAACGCAGGACGGAAGAAGGCGGGACTCCCCCAGAAGCAGAAGTTCAACTGGCAGACAGACGAGCGGCAATTCGGCCAGGTAGATTCAGAGTAGGTCTGACAGATGGTTGGCGGCCTCATAAAGATAGCAGCACAGATGGCGGCATGGGGCGCCTCTGTGTCTGCAACTGCTGGAGCAGCTAAGTGGGCGTCAAGCCGGATACGTCAAGCAGTAGCAAGCTATGGTAAGCACGCTGATGCTTCAACTCGTGCAGCCACTAAGTTTGCCATCAAGGCTATTCGATCCATTACTGGGAAGGAAACTGCGTCTGCCCAGGCCAGCCACATCTTCAAGATTCATGAGTTCGCGAAGCACAAGATACAGAGCAGCCTCTCCAACTTCAGTAGGCGATTCAACCGAATAGGCCAGGAGAACCTCCGAGCGTTCAGGACAGCCGGGAGTGTCGAGATCTGTGCGCTGCCGATGAACTACACGATGTACCGCATCGACAAACATCGTGCGGTTACACCAGAGGAACGGGAGGCTACACAGTCCTTTCGGAAGTACTACATGGGCACACCAATGGTTGTCTCTATGGCCACCGGTGTTGCGTTCACTCGTATGCAGGGTACTGGCAAGATACGCAGTGCAAGCACCCGCATCGCCAAGAAACTTAGTCCCACCACCAGACGGGCAGTCAGAGACATAGGATTGGTAACTCTTCATGCTGCACGGAATGTGACCGAACGTATGTCTGCCATGCGCCGGGCCCAGTTTAGAACAACTGAGGGCCGGGCCATAATGAGTGTCATAGGAACTATGGGGCCCATGGAGACTGCTGGCAGAATCTGGCGTCAGTATCGTAAGGAGATGTCAGCGTCTGCTCAGGGCGGCTACAACAGCCTTGTCATGAAGATCCTCAAGGATGAACAAGCACTATCCGAAACATACGCTCGGAGGGCAGCACGTATGCGCAAGCGCGGTGGGAATGTAGCAGAGATAGATGCCTTTGAGAAGCAGGCCATCCAGAACGTTATTAACATCACTGAGAAGAGGCTCACGGCATATACTGAGAAGGCAACCACAGGGAACAAGTTCCTAAGCTTCTTCTCAAACTTGTCAACTCAGCTACATGATCCGACATTTGCTATGAGGAATGAGTTCATGACCATCACCAAGGACATGAGCAAGGCATTCGCCGGCCGGAAGGTTCCTACTGGACGCTACATCATGGGTGGGGGCAACGGCCTGATCGTCGACTTTGGCAGACTCAGTCTCACCAACATAAAGAACGCCGTGCTCAGTGGTACCACAAAGGGGTTATCGGGAAACTTCCTCCATCTGTTTGGGATAAGAGACATACTTCAGGCCAAGGATGCTGAGCACTCTCTTATCGGTGCAGTAACCATTACCAAGAGAGAGCCCCTCAACATGCCAATGGCGTATTTCGACGATTCAGGCGAGGCAACTCCTAAGGATGTGATGGCTCAGATGATGGGTTTCAAGGACTTTACGGACGCCTCCAATGCCAATAGGGGTGCTGATGTGGAGGACTTCCTTCAGACTCGACTTGACGCTATGTCGAAGGAATATGGAATTCATCAGACAGAGACTGCAAATCTGAACGCCGCATTCATGCGATCTGCCAGACATGGTGAGCTTTGGTTCAACAGTGGTGATATACTCGTTCAACATCCTGGAGGCAAGGTAGAGATTATCACCCACGCAAAGCGTACGATGGAAGGGGACTCCCATCCCCTAATAAAACCTATCAGAGTAGAGATAGGTGGCTACGCTGGTGAAACCCTGAACTTCCTCAAGTTCACCCGCGAGTCCGACTCAATACCAGCAAAGCTTATTCGCAGCCACACAGGATATGAAGAGGCCACCTACAAGACCTCCAAGGGGCGAGTCTCTGTGGTACATGGTCCTGGGAAGTACGGAAAGGTCATGGATCCGGTTACTTCTGAGGGTACACAAAGCCTGTGGACACGGCTGAGACAGTATCTGGATCTTGGCTACCAACAAGAACAGGCCTTCTTCTCACGGATCACTAACATATTCAGAAAGCATACTGACCCAAGGTATCCGACAACCTTCTTCTCGAGAGACTACGTCCAGAGCAAGGACTTCAGACAAGAGATCCTGAAGACAGGTCGTAGCAAAAGCGACCTCCTTGACTTCTTCCGCGAGCAGGCTGACGATGCTATGCTCGAGTACTGGTATGGCGCCACACGTCGAATGGATGGTACAGACAATGTAGTCAAGGTATTCAAGGCACTTGCGTCCAAGACAAAGGACTACTTCGTGGCCAGCGTTGCCGATCCACTTATCACACCCGATATGAGTGTCAGACAGGCAAAGGAGAAGGTCGACAGTTTCATAGCCCAGCTCACGGCGCTTGGCGAAGAGGGTGGAACGAGAATGGGAGATCTTGCCACTCACTTTCTCGAGAGGGATCTCGACTCCCTGAAGGAGTTCAGACGTCTGTTCACTGCACCAAGTGACAAAACTGTGCTTGATACGGTGGGACATATCGCATCACGCAGGTCAACGTTCTTTGGTGCGCGCCCTGTCACACCTAACAAGCTCGACGAGTACAATGCCATGGCCCTCCGTATAAACATTGGTGTGATTCAGAGTGGTGACCTTGGACAACGCGTATCTGCAGTGGAACCTCTGATACGAAAGATTGGGTCGTTCCCGAAGATGCTCACTGACTCCGAACGATCTGCGTGGTATGCTGCGTCACATCTCTCAAAGATCCACCACGGCCTTGCCTCACGCATAGCTGAGGCAACTGTTCTGTCTGGAGATGAAGCCATTAATGGAGTACATTCAAACATCGACTCTATCTTGGCGAGCGTAAGTAATGTCGAGGGGACCGCATACAAGGACATCACCGCCTACTACAAGAAGAGGTGGAGGTTTGCGCCCTGGTCTATGTGGGACTACGATTCCAGACTCAAATGGGGCGATACGCAGAACGTCAAGACTGGTATATATCTGATACCACAAATGTCTGGGAAGGGCATGGTCAGCAAGGAGCCCCTTGACCTTGGACCAAATCAGCGTGTGCAGATTGCCAAGGGAGTCATGGATGCGTCTAACATCTCGGTCATGTCGCTCTTCCATGCATTCAATAGAGCTGCCTCTGAGTTCACTGGCATGGGATTCGATGAAACAACACTCTCCACTCCGTTCCAATACTTTGAGAAGATGTTCTACCAGCGTGTCCTTCCATTCACCGCGGCGTACCTTGGGTACGCTACCATCGACAGAATAGTTGACAGGACCATGGACGGGACTCCCTTCGGGGAGGGTATTACGACCTTTGGGGCAAACATCCTTGCTGGCGCACGAGTCAGCGCACAGGGATTCTTGGATACAGTAGGAGCCACCGATCTTGCATCCTATATGGAAGATCTGATGCCTGGAGTTATCACTTCGCCTATGTCTGGTGCTATTAGAGGGGCCGGGCCTATTGCTCTCGGCATGAGCCTAGGAATGAAGGCTATGGGTCCACGTGGTGCCTTGACTGGTGGAGCAATAGGATCAGCTGTTGGTCTTCTCACTGGCGGTGGTCCGCTCGGCGTGTTTGGCCTCTGGGATATCTCAAAGTCAAGAAAGGAGACAGTCCAGGAACTCCTCGGTGAGAAAGAAGTGGCAGTGAGAAAGGGCAGATGGTGGGAGTTGTCTGGTTCGCCATTCGAAGGCACAAGGATCCAGTATTTCCGCCCGCATATATACTCTCTCCTGCGCTCTGACTACAAGGAGACTCCAGGATTCAAGGACTCCCTGTTCACTGAGATGGTAGGACATCTTGCTCCAGACTGGTACGCGATGAAGAACTATTACTCGCGTCCATATCCAGTCACATCAGGACTCTTCTCAAACCTTCCGGTGTTTGGCAATATGTTCGACATGCTCACTTCACTGACACCTATAACTCGTCTGGCAACAATGCGCGGCATTGCTATGCATGATGGGGAATTCTCTCCGACCTATATGCAGCGTCTGGGAGAAGAAGCAGGCTACAGTCCAGAGCAGGTATCACGGAACTTCGTTACCAGGAGTGGATTCTTCTCAACCACAGAAGGCAGTAGTGGAACATCTCCCATGAGTACTCTTGCGGGAGCTTACACGGAACGATCTCCGGTTCAGCCAGGATATGACTACAACTACACTGAACAGCCAATGATGCGATCGTCATTCGAATGGGGACTTGGAGAGACTGCCGATAATGTCAAAGATATAGTCGGTCTGCGTGGCTTTCTCATGGGATCAACGTTCGAGTCGATGACCGGACGCAAGGGGCTGTTTGACTATGCTCCAGAACTGGCTGCTCCTGCTGATATTCCTGGCATACAGCGCGAATACTGGGACTACGAGCTTGGGGGTATACTCGGCTTCTCAGAAGTCCTCCGCCGATATCTTCCTCATAGACGAAATCAGATCGAGCTCTTCAATCCGATCAGAAACACCATGCCTGACTGGCTACCTGGGCACAACTACTATGTTGATCTACAGCATGGAGATCCATACACTGCTGTACCAATGGGAGAAGCGCGGCTTCCAGGGGCAGCATATGAGACACTGCATGATGTATCACTGACTATGCCTGTTGTCGCTGACATCCTTGGGGAAGCTACAGACAGTCAGATTGCCTACTATCTCGGCCTTCCCGATTACATGTCTGCCAGGAATAGAGACATGGACGTAGCTAAGGTGATTGCTATCAACTACATCGAAGACGCCAAGCGCTATGGTGAACTGGTCGGAGATAAGCGTATTGCATACAACGCACAGTACGACATTTCTGCTACTGCTGATGCTGTCCTCAAGGGAGATCGTGGCCAGTGGAAGCCCGTCAAGATAGTGCCCAAGGGCTTTGGGGGCGAGTCAAACCTCAATGCATTCCTCGTTCTATCAGACATGGAGTCTGGTATTCTCATTGAAGTTGATCCAAAGACCGGGGGTATGACTGAGAAGCTGGTGCGCAAGGACGTCAAGAGATTCTCAAAGGAGCTCCAGCGGAATACCAAGGCCAGAGCTGCAGCATACAACCAGGTCGTCCAGATGGAAAGAGACGGTCGAGCATATAACCTTGCCAATGCATACTCATGGTTTGATAGATACCGTATCCTTGCCGACGTTGCCATATACTCGAAAGAGTTCAAGCAGGCAAGCAACATCGTCAAGCAGCAGATCAAGGGAGGCATGCTCCCAGCCGAACGTATAGCAGAGTTCGAGATGATTGAAGAGCAGGTGGACAGAAAGAAGAAGGCCTACGAATTCCAGGAGTATCGGTTCTCCGACCTTGGGGAAGGTCTGACACCATATACCAGAGCCAGAGACACGTTTGTCACCGAACAATATAACATGTTGGAGCGAACAATCGGTCGTGTATGGGAACGTGTGGGACATCTACGCAATCCTTTGCAAGTAAAGTTCTACCACAATATGGATGCGCTTGAAGAGTATGAACACAACTCTGTCTATGGCAAGACAATCAAGATGTGGGAGAATCCAGTTGAGGACTACCTTAAGTCCTATGCCTATAGTGCAATGGGTGAACAGGATCCAGCACAGGGTGCGTTATCTTGGGCTACTGCTGGTTTCCTTGTAGGTGGTGCTCCACTCTCTGGTCTTGCTGCGGGAATGGGAGCGGCAGTATCGGGTATAAACTGGCTGACCGACAACAACTTCATACCCGATCGGGTACAGAACGTGCGTGAAATCACCTCCCAGGGGGATGCCCTCAAGTACGTGAAGTACCGCAGGCTGTACGAACAGACGGGAGATCCTGATATGCTCAGATGGGCAAACAGAACCCTCACCGGAGCAGCAACAAATGGTGACGTGCTTGGTCCTGGTGACCTTGCAAAGTCCATGGGCCGTCCTGAGCGCGACTATATAGAGGATATCATCAACAACGTCACTATGTCAAATGTTGGCAGGGTGACACAGATTCTTCCACAGCCAGCAGTGGCCTCTGTCTACAAGGCCATTGGCTATGATGACACAGCACAAGGTATAATGGGTGAGTACGCAGAGAGGCAGATGAACCGGATGGTCCCAAGCCTTGACTCCGCGGTCTACTCACGGGAAGTGCCAATCGAGGCTCCCATGATTACAACCATGGAACAGGCCGGCCTGAACACACATGACGCAGGATATGGCTGGTACAGCCAGATGGCCCAGATCAACAGACTTACCTCCATGGGTGTCTACCATGGGGAGGGTATCTATGGGTACGAGAGTCGTGCCAGCGTCAGAAACTTTACAGCCTCTCTGAGTGAATCCCAAGCACTTCGTCAGCTGCTTGCCCAGTTTGGAACCAACGTCGAGGTACTCGAGGATGGTCAGGACCGGGTAGAAGTGGAGATCATCTCAAGAGGACTGTAACACATGATTGACCCAAGAAGGTCACTCACCAGAGACAACGATCGCCTTGAAACAAGTTACCTGAAGACCTTCGGCCTTACGGCCGCAGTAGCTCTCGGTGGAATACGCCTGCACAGTCGCTTTGCCAATCAGCGAGCTGTTCTACTTAATGCCGTATCATCAGCTCGAGAGCGCTACGAGAAGGTAGCGACAATCTTCTATCGTCAGCCCACTCCAAAGCTCCCCCCTAGCGAGATGGAAACCATTCGTGCATGGAATCTCAAGGACACCTACAACGCGCTTGATGACTGGAAGGAGACTCTCGCTGAGGAAGGTCTTGACATACTCGATGGTACTACCATTGACGAACTCAGGGATGTACACGACCAGTTTGGAGCAGAGATACGCGAGATCATAGAGAAGGTCGAAGACATCAACAAGCGTATTATCGGGATTCCTCTAACTCCTGCAGAGTTGGGAGAAGCTGAGGTAAGGCGCCGCTCGGTCAATACCCTATCAAAGATAGAGAAGGACTATCCAGGGATTGGTGTCATTCTCAATAGAGCCGCAGAGCAGCATGGAATTAGTGTCCAGAAGATTGACTCCATAGGTACCAGCTATCGTATTCATATCCACGATGGCGGACGCAAGGACATCCTTGAGCTGCCAAAGTTCAAGGCTGGTATAGTCAACTGGAAGGGATCAAACTACAAGCCCCAGCCAACAGCTGCCATCGCACCAGATATCATACGAATCAACTCATTTGGCTTCAACGTCATGGCACGTATGGAGGAACAGCTCAAGTTTCTCAAGGGACCAAGTCCAGCTGCCCAGCTGAAACGAATGCTCGACAGTGTGATCTCCATAAACCTGGGCAAGTACGTTGACAACGGTCACGTGATGAAACATCTCCTCACCGAAGAGTTCATCTTCGAGGATCTAGCCAAAGCATTTGGTACGCCTTCGGCTGCCAAGGAAGAGGCTCTATCCATACTGCCACGGATCCTAGAGCGATCACGAATATACATGCAGATGGGAGGAAAGGAAGGCCTCATCGATATACACCACTCTCAGGCGCCGCGGGTCGGAAAGGGATCAATAAGGTCAATCTCAGAGTCCTCATTCCTCAAGTACAGTGCCATATCAGAGATTCCAGTTGGTATCTGGCCATTCACCTCATTCAGCAAGGTCTCTCAGTCCCGGGCTAACTACATGGCAGGTCGCATGCTCAGACAGCGCATGAAGATACGAGAGATCGCCGCAAAGCTTGGCCCAACCTCCCGGGACGTGCTGATCCACCTATCTCGCAATATGTCCCAGGACCTACCAGGAAAGATGACCAACGTTGGCTTCTACTTCGGTCTTGGTGAAATCCAGGGAGTAGGCAAAGGTGGGAGCATGTGGATCAACAGGTACTTCAAGAACCTAGACGGCTCACTCTCAAAGAAGATGAACATCTCTGCATATACTGGTGTATACCATCGCCGTGTGTCGATTCCAATGTTCAACATTGCTGGAGCGAATATGAAGGATATGCTCGTCGGTGTCAACGACGAGACCAAGAAGCTTCTGACCGATCTTCACAGCAGAAAGGGCGACATTGTTCTCAAGAAAGGTACCTGGCTGGGACAGCGGGGCAGTAAGGACGCCTTCTTCGTCGAGAATGACATGAAGGTCAGGAGTGTGCACTATGATCGAGGATACCTCGAGCTCTACGTTGATGAGGAGATTCCTCTTCACGTAGGATCAAAGGTGGATCAGGGAAAGATGATGATCCAGCGCGTTGTCATGGGTGAACAGCTCAAGAACAAGTTCTCAAAGCTCAACAGTGACGGCCGATTCATGGCTGAGATCCTCGGACAAGATCTTGGCGCAGAGACGGCAGTCGAGTTGCTGACCAATGGCAAGATGGCCGGCAAGTACGAAGGTGGTGCCCTTGGGTGGGGACTTATCCAGAAGGTGATGAATGATCTTGTACAAGTCAAGAAGGACACGTTCACTCAGAAGTTCAGACTGAAGACGAAGTTCCAAGGAGGAGAGATAGGTAGGCGCACCGTCCAGGCCGAACTGAGAAAGATGACTGGAGAGCTCCGTGAGCTCCTTCGCACAACACTTGGAGCAAACGTGGACGATATCATTGAAACTGTGAGTATTGCTCCAGATACCTTTGAACCTGTTGTTATACTCAAGCCATGGAACAAGATGCCTGATAAGTCAACGGTAAGCACCGCAAATGCAGCGTTTGCCAAGGTGTTGGACATAGAGAAAGCCATCTCCGATGCACAAGAGCGTGGAGATTGGAGGGGGCTTATCCAGCTGGAGAAGAGGCTGCAGAAACACTTCAAGTCAGTTGGGCTTCCCCAGTACAGGTTGATTGTCGATGTGCCCGAGCATGTAGAAGACTTCACTAAGCTGACCAAGGGATTCTCTCCAACCTTCGTGAGAAGTATCCACACAGATGGATCGAAGGCATGGGGAAGACTCATATACTTCAGTATCAGAACTCCCGCGATGGCTCACCAGAGTGGCACCTATGAATATATGTCATTCGCAGGACTCACCCGGGGAAAGACAGGCTACTTGGGTGGATTCAAGGCAACGATGGATCATATTGAGAATGCACAAGCTGCTGGACTCAAGCATTACGTTCAGTATCTACACATGCTGATGGACCATAACGTGGACTATATCAGGGATAAGATGTTCGCTGCGGAACAGCGTATGTTTGGTGCTACTCCAAACCTCGATGGGGCCCATGTCAAGATGGCAGGTGTGAACACCATTACCCTGGACACGAAGCTACCAGATGGCCGTTCGTTCAATGACCTTCTTGAACGGCTTGCCGAGTACAGAGTATCTGACGACAGTCTAAAGGCCGCAGGACGTTTCAGAATCATCGCTGGAGAGCTTTCAGGTCTTCAAGGTCTGGTGGACGATGACGCGTACTCCCGATTACTCAATACTCGTGTGCTCGACCTTGAGGATATCAGGTCTACCACCAAGGCTGGAATGGGAAGATACTCGGTTGATGTCACAGACAAGAACCTGGTGCATGATCTAGTTAGCATGGTCAACCAGAGTAGGAACAAGAATGAGGCGATCTACATTGAGTTGCCAACCCAGGTGACCATAGGTGGTATCGATGTCAAGTACGTGCCGATACATAACTTTGACAAGGCCGACATGTTCGAGCTTGTTGCTGAGCGTTCCCCGGATGGTATGTGGCTTGGGGAAAGAATGACCAAGAAGTTCTACACTGGATCAGAGTTCTACTCCAACCAGATGTACTTTCTCAAGCGCATTGGAGAGATCAGCAAGGAGCTCAGGATATCCAAGGGTGACCGCCGTAAGTCCCAGGATCTGGGGCAGGAGCTAAAGCATGCCGTTGAGTCATATTACAACAATCTCCGCAACTCGATGAAGGGGAAGTTCTCGAATATCAGAAGTGCTATCTTTGAGCATCGGATGCCATTCTCAACCAAGGGCATAGTCAACTCTCTCGAGCAGTCTGACGTAGGAGACTACAGGGTACAAGGTATCCAGGGGATTCCTACTGATTCTGTATACATGCATGAGGATGACATTGCAAAGCTTATCTCTGGTGGCAAAGTAAGGAGCATGCGTCAGGCACGAAGCATGGTCGAATATGTCGAGTCTCTGAAAGGAATCCAGGAGCGGCTTAAGGGGCTTCCCCTTGACAAACTTGATACGGTAGGATCTGATGATCTTCTGAAGATAGTTACCCAGAGTGGACGTGCGCTCCAGCGTATTGACTACGACATCCTTGACGAGGGAAGGGATGGACTTACCAAGCGCATTGTGAAAGAATCACAATACTGGAGAAAGAAGCTCGGCAAGTCGTCCAAGGCTCCCGCGAGTCGAGAAGACAGGGAAGCCCTCGAAGGTCTGGTAAAGGATATCAAGCGCCTGGTAGTGAATGAGATCCCATCAGACACACAACTTGCCGACACTGCGGCGATCTACAGATATACTCTTAATACTATAGAGCAGATGAAGCAGGGAACTCTTGATCTTGGCGGAAAGCTGGTTGGATCCCCCGAGCTTTCCCAGCTCTCCATGAACCACTTCAAGCTGAAGGTCATTCAGTCGAATGAGTTCTCCCAGAAGACTATGAACCAGTTCATGCATAGACAGATCAGCAATCTCAAGAAGTTCTTCCAGAAGTTTGAAGGTAGGATCTATGGTCCTAAAGAGATGATCGATGCTATGTCACGCGACTTCGACTTCGACCCCATAGGCTTTGTGATAACCACTCTTGACACTATAGAACGTGAATCGAACAAGATCACCGGCTTCTCAATCATGAAGGAAGCTGGTATCTTCGGTAAGGGCAGCAACAAGGCCGCCATGGAGGTATTCCATCATCTCTCTGAGGAGACCCTCCATGAGAATATCCTGTCGAGGCTTGGCATCTTTGAACAAGTGACTGGGCAGCCACTGGGTGCAACTTTCAAGCCGGCAAGCACTACGGCAGTAACAGTAATGCATTCACTCAAGGATGCCATGGAGGAAGGAAGACTCCTCACTAGGGATCTTAAGGGATATGTCACTGAGTCTCTTACCAAGCTCTATGGTTCAGAACAGGTAGCAGCTATGGCTGGAGGGACTCTTTCGAAACAGGTTGATACGTTCATTGAGAGAGTGCTCTCAGATGTAAAGAAGTTCAGGGGAAAGCACATTGCCATCGATGACCTTCGAGTCATCGAGGGCGTTGTTCCAGACTATGGCACAAGCGAGAAAGCCCAAGCAGTGGAACGACAGAGGGTGACCAACTGGAAAGAGTTCTCCAAGAAGTACCCAGATAAGCTTCATGAGAAGCTTGGACTGAAGTACACTGAAGAGGAACTCCTTGTAAGAGACACTATCATCGCTCAGAACAAGGACCTGCACAAGCAGTATGAAGAACTCCTTATGCGGGACTCTGAGCGGTTCAAGCTCATCAAATCACAGACACCAACAGCCTATAACACATCGAGGGCCCTGATGTCACTCTCCTATGGGTATGTCAAGGACGCCCAGCAGAAGGAGTTCCTTACCCTCCTTGCCGACAAGGTCATTGCTCAGAATACCATCTCCTCTAAACATGGAACTCCACAGGTTCTGCCTGACATTGCCAGAACTCTCAGAGAGATATCGAATGTTAATGAGGTAGTCCTTGACAAACAGCTCGACGATCTGTCAAGGGGCAACCTAAAGGTTACGCTTACTTCCAATGAGAAGAAGCAGATGAAGCAGCTCGGGTTCAAGGTCGAAGACGTAGACTTTGATGCATATGAACAGTACCTAGACAAGCGAGAGTCATACTTTGCTGAACTACAGACAATCCACAACGATGCCCTCTCGGAGCTTACCAAGGCAAAGGACAGAACAAGAGAAGGAAAAGTTCTCGCCCAGAAGTATCGTGAGCGTGTGAGCGGAAAGATTGATGCAAGCAAGAACCTCAAGGAATACGGCCTTCTGAACAATGCATACTATGATGACATGGTGGTATCCAATGAACTGAACCTTGTCAGACAGGCAAAGGAGAACGCCAAGAAGTTCCGTAGTGAGATGACCATGGGTGGACTAGACCAGACCATGCTCAAGGAGAGGTGGAAGAACCTTGCGACTACACTCAGGGAATACAGTTACGAGCATCAGGTATCTGTCTTCGACGATCCCAATCTGAAGGCGTTCAGAAGTCAGAAGGGCAGAGGTGTCAACTACTGGGACATGATGTTCCATAAGATCTTCAACAAGTCATCCCAGCTCGCTGATGATGCAGATAGCCATGTTGTCAGAGTCAGAAACACCCTTGAGGAGTGGGTTGCTCGCGTGGCTGCCATTATCAGCGATCAACATGACCTCAAGATAGCCTCTGTCAATAGCGAGACCAGGCTCGATCGGATGAAACAGCTCGCAGCAAAGGAAGTTCGTACTATTCAATCCCGCTATGCCGACAGGATAGCCGAAGAAAGCACTGTCTTTAGACCAGGATCCATGATCAGCACTATTGGAAAGCAGGCTGTCAAGGCTACAGGAAGTGCCATTGAGGATGCGACACTACATAGAGCATCTCGTCTGAGGGGGTCGTCCTTGCTTCTAGGACTGCTGACTGGTACAATATTAGGACAGGCAGTGAACCAAGTAGTATCTGGCTATCCTGTGCCTGATCTCAAGGGGACAACCGGCCTTGGAGGAGAGCACTTCGACAGGGGAGTCGTCGGGCGAGAGATGGAAGTCATGTTGAAACCCCGGCCGCCAAGAGTCGTGTCGGCATACGAGGAGGATCAGAGAATGAACCGTGAGCTGGCGTCTATCCCTGACGCTATATCAGCATACGGATCTCAGGTATCCACCCGACAGTTCAAAGGCTCGTACAAGGGAGTCGTGCTGATATGAAGATACGCCTATACATAAGTCCCAATCTTGATCCAAACACTATTGCCGACCAGGTCAAGGCTACGGTTGAGGCTCAGACCAACAAGCCGTGCATAATCAAGATCATTGGCGATCCGACCAGGCCAGTAAAGATGAAGATAGCCCAAGGAAGTAGGTAATGCTGAGAGACGCACAATCTTCCTACATCAATCGTATGCGGCGGGGCGAGTCGCTCATCCGGATAGGATCTATCTGGTATGGGGCCGATGCGCTTACTACTGTGCCGAATATCTACTACTTCGGCAACAAGCAAATGCAGACTGTCCTTCCCATCCGAGCAGAGTCAGCTATATCATTCTCTACGTCCATGCCTCCTGTGGATACCATCCAGATAGAGCTCGTGGTCAACTACGCAGCTTTCAGGTCACACGTTCAGAGGCTTTGTGCACAGACTCAGGTATCTCCTGTGTTGCCTATCCTAAATCCATTGATTGCATCAATCACACAGCCTATTCAGACCAACAAGCAGATCTATGCCGCGTATGGATTCCGAGAGGTTAACAACCAGGATGTGCGCGAATCGACCAACCGGAGCAAGATCATGGAGATGTACTGCTCCGTTCCTGTCCAAATGCGTATGGATATGCTTGCCATAGAGACAATCAGAGGCGCGCCCCGCAACGTACGGATCCTTGTTAGAGTAACCAGGGTCCTCACTGCAAATATCTATGGAGATAGAGTACAGTATGTCAAGGACATGGACGGCGCTGTGGCACAACAGAACTACATTAGGGACGTAGTCACTGAGGGAGGAGACGACTTTCAGATAGATGCAATGGCATCCATGCTGGGTGTTGATGTTGATGGACTCAGGGAAATGATCGCAGCTATGCGGGGGCCCTCAGTCACCGCGATGGAGCCCGGAGCTGTCATGCCTGGTGAGATTGTAGACATTGTCGCGCCTGATATATATCTCGTACGACTTGCTAACAGTGCTGTGATCACTGTTATGCCCTATGGTGTTGAGTGTTTCAATGATCTTGAGAAACTCAGAAGGTTTGGGCTCGAGTCTCTTGCAGAGCAGGCAGGTCTTAATAGTCAAGTTGGGGCGGCAAACGACCGTACAAAGGCTGCCCTTGGAACGTTCCTCCTTCCCAACAGTTCGACACCTGGGGCAACCGCCACTGATTCCTCTGTAACGGTCACCGTTATAGAGACAGGACCCATCACCCTATTGGATGGGATTGGAGGTGCCGCCAATTCGACGAATGAGATCCATTACTGTCTGATTAACCACCAGGTTCTTGGAGATCTTGGTAACACACTGATAAGTAGGGGTGATGGTTTCCATTCCTCTCGGTTCGCCAATGCCAAGGTAAACCCGGACTATGTACGGGCGCGCAACGAGGCCAGGGCACTTGGCGACACTCAAGTACAGGTACAAATAGCACCCAACTTCCTTGGCGAGATGTGTCCAGCTGCAATGGTCCGTACCAATAGGGCACGATTGCCGTGGGCACTAAGAGCTGAACTTCGTGGAGCACTGGGGAGATAACTGTGATTAATATAACCAACGAGGAACGTACAAGATCTGCTCAGCTTCTCAGTGCCTTTCTTGGTGAAGGTGAACGAGCTCCCATTGTAGATCCTGACGATATCATTCCTACGGATGACATAGGAGAATGCCGTCCATTCAATGAGCTGGTAGGGCAAGTCACCGGAGAGGCATCAACCCGCATTGCGCGACGCCTGCCCTTTGAGCGATATGAGCAGTTCGATAGCTCAAGGCTTGACCACGTATTCAGAATAACGACAGTCCACAAGGATGTTACAGCTGTACAACCAGAGATAGAGAAGTTCAAGAACTTCTACGAGATCAGTCAGTATCTTGTCAATGAGCACCAAATGATCATTCAAGCAGCACTGGCGACAAACAGCGATCAGCCGACGAGGATGAAACCATCAGCGTTGCTTACCTTTCTCAAGAGAAAGATCGAGGATGCAAACACTGAGCTTCAGCGGGAGAGGGTGCAGAATGTTAGCGTGCTCACACAGGTGCGCACGACTCTTGATCAGTTGATAACTCGTGCTACAGCTCTGGAGGCAACCACAAGTATTCGTATAACCTTCTCGGCTGGTGGAAGCAATATACTTCATCCATGTCCTGGACAGCCAATATCTTCCCGTTACAATGAGCCTCGGTCTAGGGGCCGCATTCATGGTGCCCTGGACTTCAGTGGTGCAAGGGGCACACCTATCCTGGCAGCGGCCGGGGGCATAGTTACTGCTGCGGTTACTGGAGAGCTGGAGTGTGGTCGGTCAGACTGGGGTGTCTACAGGTCAGGAGCGATCGGTTTCTGGGATGTCAATGGGAACGCGATTCCCCGATCCCGTGCTCTTGGCAATATGATCGAGGTAACTCATTCACAGATTGGTCTTGTTACTCGATACTGTCACCTTGATACCCTAAGAGTCAGCAAGGAATCAACCGTTGAGCCAGGACAAATCATTGGCACTATGGGTCATACTGGGTGGAGTACAAACTATCACCTCCACTTTGCTGTGCTCAGAAGTGGTGTCCCGATTGATCCGGAGCCGTTGATTGGTAGCAGTGGAAATGCAGACGGTAGCGGCCGGTTCTCTGTCGAGGCTGCTATGGCCAACGGAGCGTCCTTTGTTACCAGCTATCGGCAGATGCTTACCCAGCTTATGAGTGCCGTTGAGACAGTGCACCAAGGTATTCTTGCTCGTCTTACCTCAGCTATCAATACTACCTATGTCAATGATATCTCGGGTAAGGCCGAGGAGATCATGATCAACTGGTCACCTGGCACGAACGTTAGCGTTCCCATTGAAGGAGAAGCCGCCCCAGTTGTACAGTCCATGGGTGGAAGACGAGTTGACATTACGCTCAAGCTGAAAGAGCAGTCCCCCATCGATGTGGCAAAGATCGCCCTGATGTTCAAGGTATCTAACAACCATGAGACAATCGCTGGAATGCTCACGCTTGCCCGCAGTGCTTTCAAGGCTGGTATTAGTGTTCGCCACGAATACATTCAGCGCTTCTACCGCGCAGAGCAGATACAGAGGTTCATCTCAGGAATGACCGGTGGTGCACAAGCCGTGAAGCTTGATGAGCCCGTCATGGTCGAGAATGAATACCTAAACGCGCTTGGTCTGAAGACCTTTCACCCGACGTCCTTGGAGATAAGAACCGTCGAGGAGGCGGCTGAAGCCTATGAAATCATGCTCACCCTGACCTATCTCAACCTGGGCAACAGGAACATTGAAGGGCTGTTAAAGCCAAAGTATGGAACCAATGTTCCTCTGCTTCCAATAGCCGTAAGACTTGGCATGGAAGATGGTCAGTCTGGATATGGACTCGATCAGGCCTACAAGTTCTATCACCTTCTGGCACGGATTGCTGTGCGCGATGCAATGGCAGAGTTCCTCCCCTTGTATTGTATGTACAAGGTGTATAGATCATATCTTGCCATAGAGAAGCTTATTGGGGAGCAGCCCAATGTCGACATAGCTGAAGTCGACACAGCAAGCGCTGACATGATTATGGCATCCCTGCTGCCAGCCAATATGCATGATCAGTTCAGAAGCACTATTTCTACCACAAGGGACCCAGGTACCACGACAGAACAGTACGTGGGATATCTCAGCAGGGATCTCAACCAGGGATCTGGAGTACTCGCCCTTGGTGTTAGTGTTTACGCCGGCATGGAACGAATCATGGGCAGGGTTATGAGCCGTGGAAGCAAGTGGGCCCTGATCGTTGGTGGTGGTCTCCTCGTAGGAACCACAGCATTGCGAAGCGTCTATGGGTCAATGGGCACCCCAGAGAACAACGCTGATTCTGACACAGTATACGTCAACATCCCCTCAATCATGCCACTGATGATGTGGTCACTTCTTGGTGAATGGGTCGATAAGATCGCCTCTGGCAAGGAAAGCGAATTCGTCAGCGAAATAGTCAGCACCGTCATGGACATGCTCTCTGTCAGCACTGCTATCAATGGCAAGGACAGACGGTTCAGGTTCACCAAGCCAGTACGCCTGAACAACCTGGATCCAGTTGGAGGATCCAGACTCGTTCGGGAGCTGCATCTGTCCATGATAGTATCTGGCGTTCACCAGGAGGAATCATCACCTGGCTTCCTTATGGATACGGAGATAAGAAGCGGGCTTTCCACGATAGACTCTAGTACAAGTGAGTCACGAAGAGGCAGGGAGCAACTTGTTAACAAGATGAAGAATGGATCCGAGCGGCAGAAACTAGACGCGATGCTGGCCTATGCCGCAGCTGAGATCAACTGGATGGTCATTGACTGTATCAAGCTCATTCAGACCATATCAAATGGGATGGCTGCTGGTGAGGGAGGCAATATAGGGACCTTCTTCCACACAGCCTCGGAGATCTACCGTAATGGAGCATCGCGACGGTACGTCGTGGAAGTAATGACATCGCTCTTCACTGTCACGTTCATGGACAGACTAGCTGCACAGTTCGTTCTCTCAAACGGGCGGCAGGCACAGTATGGATACAGCGAATCAATCAGCTTTGGTATCAACCGTGGACTTAGTTCCTTGAGCAGAGAGGATCTCTGTCTTGCTCTCACAGAGGCTATAGGATCAAGGTTTCAGAACGACATAGCATCTGCCCGCAGGGTAGCCCAGAGCCGAGGCATGAACGTCGAAGTTCTCTCAGGGGTCTTTGCCGACGGATCTTTCATGGGATCTCCCGAGGTCCGCCGCGGCTTTGCAGCCGCGCTCTCTGTCCTTACGGGCAGTGTCATACCTGTAGCTATGGGAACGACACGTGCCGGGGATCCGGGGCATGGAATGCTCCTTGAGAAATACACTACGCGGAAGATCATACACATTCTCGAACGAAGCAGTAGGGAGATCGCACTCGAACAATTCGTCGATCTTTTCGAGTACCTATCACAGGCGGTTGTTAACTTTCTACCGAGTCTTGCTCTTACCATTGGTGCAGCGATTGCCTCATATGGATGGTCTCTCGTATTAAATATCATCGACTGGGTGATATCCATCGCAACGATAGTCCCAACAATCCTTGATGCCTTCGGCAATTCTGTCCGACTGGTCATGGGTCATGGGAGCTTGTTTGCTCTGTCCAAGTGGTGTGCTGGAAGGATATCTGAAAGCATGGACAGAACACAGCTTCTCGAATGCTGCTATGTCAGTGGGATATGGATGCCTTCAGCATTGAGCTTTGGCGGAGATGCAAGCGATGATATAGGTACCTCCTACATGGACTTTCCAGTAGTAGAAGCTGGTGGAAAGCCGATGCCTCCAGACTTTTTCATCTACAAGGTTGGCCTCACCCAGCAAGCATATGAACAAATGAGAACGTTCATGGAGGAGATGACTGGGCTTGTAAGCTCGAGATATGGGGATCTTACTGGGGAAGACATCACGAACCTGAGGGCCCAGCTTATCCAGGATATCGGACAGGCCCAGAACCGTGGTATCCAGGTCCTGCAGGAGAATCTCCTGCGAATCATGAACGCGAACAAGCCGGCAAATGCTGCTCTGCAGGGTGCCTACTTCAATGCGCTTGGCAAGAGTGGAAATTGTATAGATCTTGCAGTCTATGATAGCGCACGCATTGCCTCAAACATAGGAGGCATCTGCTCTACTTCCTACGGCTCTGCCAGAAGTTCCATAAGGGCAGACCATTGCATGGTCAATATATCCTTCTCAGGATCTCAGGTAACCGTTGCCATTGGAACAGAGTTCAGGGCGATCATGATCAAGGATGAATTCCTCAACGCTATGCAGCGGCGGGGAACGATTGCATCTAGGACAGTGGAGGCAGCCAATCTGTGTGACGATGTGCAGATTCGCCGCAACCTGCAGTCGTTCCTACAGTCGGCAGTACCCGCAATCCTTGAATTCATCGATGCTCAGCGAGCAATCTCTGGTGACTTCGTCCATGGCCTTCGAAACATGCCAGGGACCCTTGGCAATCTGCTCATGCTCAAGAGTATTGTTGGCTCAAACATGCGGGCAATAGGGCAACCCGGACTGGCACTCTTCTCAAACGAAGTGAGCAAGATAGGACATAACACGCTTCGACGGGCGTCAACGCTACAGACCCAATACTTCTTCCCTACTATTAAGCTGTACTTCATTGAGGAGGACGACGAGAACTGGTTCTTGTTCGATGATCTGTACTCATATGCATCGATCGTCAGCGTGTCTGTAAACATGGACAAGTACAGTCCCATGCATACCGCCAACATTACTATCACGAACCTTTCCGGCGCTCTCAACGACGTGATGTCTGATGCACTGAACAAGGAGCTTAACTTCCTAAGAGGACCCGATGAGAACTCTCCTCTGAATTCAATTATGCTCAGGCCAGGATGCAAGATAAAGCTGCAGATGGGCAATACCCCAATTCTGTCTGAAGAGGACACTGTCTTCACCGGTCGTATCACCAGTATCGACTTTGGGGTGATTACCAACATTGTGGCATCAGGCCATGGCGACATGTTTCTGGAAGATCTGAGCAAAGACAGTGTCAAGATCTATGGCGACCCTGGGTCTGCAACAGGGAACCTCTTTGGCCGGCTGATCCACGATGCCGTCAGAGATGCTATTCGCAAGGGTATGGAGAACTATCTTACTCCATTGACCAAGCTGAAACACGTTATCAGCTACGTCTTAAACGATGTGGTCCAGTCCTCAGAGAGACTCACTGACTTCTCTATTCGCCCGCCGATTGTAGCTCAGGACCCAGAGCTCACTCCAGCAACAACCGGGCTTATGAATGTTATTAGGCAGCACTTCTATGCGGGGTCTGCTGAGTCCTTCATGTCTCTTATTGGTGGTGCAAGAACAGATGTCCACGTCAATTACCAACTCTTTGAGAATGTCAACATTCGCAATGATCTTGTTGATACAAACTGGGCAGGTGTTGGTACCCTTGTAACGGAAGGTTTCTGGCTCAGCCGCAACGAAACGGCCTGGGACATTATGAATGAGATCAACCTTCTTCTCCCAAACCATCAGCTTACGGTTCGTCCCTACGACACAAGAGCTACACTGGTATGGACAGACAGAGAGGGATACTACCGATACCGTCGGACCATCGAGCTTGACAATATTATGACACACTCCGTGGTATCGAAGCTTATCCCTATGATAAGAGATCCTCACTTCAAGGGTGTTCAGGTTCTTCAGATGATTGCCAGCATGCTGAGTGGGCAGAATCCTCGGAAGAAGGCTGGTGGCATTGCAATGCTAGTCTACCTAGCATATATCTCCCAGAGAATATACGGGAGCTTTATGATCGATGCCCCAGCAGACTGTCGGCAGCTGATTCCAGATGGACAGCTCATCAAACTCACTGGTGAGGAGGGCAACTTAACAACCGATGAGGCAATTACCAGAGCACTAAGCTGGACTCCTGTCATGATGCTTGATCATATGGCGGCTCTTACACAGCAGATGATCACAGTCTATGAGAAGATTGCTGATGAGAATGAGACAGACACCTTCTCCAAGGACGGAGTGAGTGGCCTGCGCATCAAGGATATATCTCCATGGGGACTCGTAGAGGGAATGCCATGGTGGCCATCACTGATACGGAGCAGGAAGCCTGCTCTGGTAGTCTACCTCTTATCCCTCAACTTCGCAGCGGAGCATGTTCTGTCTTTCATGCACGACATGGCGGCAAGTAGAAGCAAGTCCCACAGGAAGGCCTCCGACTTCCACATCAAGATGTCGGGCCGTGACATAGTGAAGAATGATATCCAGCTCATGGAACCGTACAACACTGTCAAGATCATCTTTCCAAAGAGAGAGACGGACGACGTCGAGAAGCTGGTCAAGGAGGCAATGCTTGGAGGTAGCAGTGAGACGGCCAACGAGCTGATGGTCCCGCTACACTACAAGCTGAAGCCATGGAGTCAGAAGACCTACCAGACATACTTCAAGAATGCCAACGCATTCCCCACTGCCAGGATCCAGGCGATCTGCACAGCGAGTTCGAGCATCCTGGCCAATCTTATGGCACAGACATATGGGGGAACCATCACTATACTTGGGGATTCACGCATCAAGGAAGGTGATCGCATCCTAATATGGGATGAGAACCGCGACCTATTCGGTGTCATTGGTGTCAGATCACACACAATGGTATTAGATCCCAAGAGTGGGTACCTGAGTGTGATTGAACCTGAAATGATTACCCGGAATGACGGTAAGTTCCAAAGCACACGCTTTGATGAGATCGTATCATCAACTGATCTCATTGTTGATACCCTGATCTTCGCGTCAATGGTGGTTGGTGGTATCGCCCTGATACAGGGAGCTAGAAAGCGCATATCCATGCGCGCCCGCGGGGGCATGATAACCGCTGGTCTTCTGGGAAGGTATGCCCGGGGACTTGCCCAGTCAATGGGCAACCTCGTGCGAAACATTCCCGGGGCCCGTCTATTTGCCAGATCATCCTTCGGATGGTTTAACGGGCTTCGTGAAGGAAAGATTGCCACTGATGTTGCGAAGGCATATGCAGAGCTTGGTACAACCATGGCCTCAATGTTCACTGCAAGGAGTTTCACGACGTATGTGATCACTGACATACGCCAGGGGCTCGGTCGAATCTCCAGATCTATAGGCGGCCGACAGAGTGGACAGGTAGTAAGATTCTTCAGCCACAATCTGACAGATAGACAGTACACATCAATCCTTAACAATGCATTTGACGACACAATGAGGGAACTCTCCAGGGCGACAAGGATTGGCGGATCTGGTGGGTTTCGGTTCAGTACACGATATGCTGACAATGTAATAGCAAGGCTGAGAGCTCAGCTCAATAGGTCAACAATACAACTCAACGAGACACAGTTTCAGACTATTGCCACCCATGTGAGAGAGTCCATTACTAGGAGCCAGTTTAGAAGCTGGATGTCACAGGACGTTGTTGATCCCTTTGGCCGGGGAAGCTTCGAGAATCTCAACGCCCGTATCCGCTCTCTTATGAATAGGGTCACTCAGGCAAGGGTCAATGCAACAGCTCACATTGGTAGTCTTGATCCAAGCACATACCCAAGCAGTATTACGTCTATGATTGCAAACAGAAGGGGTATGTCAAATCCTAGGCAGCATGCCCTCAACATAGCCAACAAGATTATGGATGGCTATAGGGACGAGTGTATGTTCAGGTCAAGTAGAATCCTTCGATTCATGAGGAATAATGCGCGATTAGTCATTGGTGGTGGTATTGCGCTCATGACTGCTGGTTCTCTGTATTCCATAGGTAAGCAGTTTGGGGAGCTGGCATTTCTCACAAAGTATACGGCCGACCGTATAACTCTCGCACCCATGATGTTCAGAGGAGAGCCCTTTGTGTCTGGCCTTGAAGGAGTAGTCAAGAAGGATGGAGAGGATTCAGGTCTTGCAGACATCCTTGGTGCCCGCTTCGAAAGTACATTCCAAGGTCTTGTTCATAGTGTTAGTGATCCATATCAGAACGCTTTGTTCGAGCTTACCAGGGAGCTTGAGCGAGTAGATCGCCAAAGGAGGAATCAGTAATGCCGCCAGTAAACAACAATCCGGGGACGGAGATGACGGGTCCCCCATCAGGAAGCTTTGTCACAAGTGCGGTACTTGTTCCTGATGGTCAGGGTAATAGATCACAACACACAGGAAGAATAGGTAGTGGAAATGTTATCACTGGTGGAAACCTCATCGTGAATGTGGTCGCAAGCGATCCCTATACGGGCCAGACCGCCAGATTGGACAATGTTACAGTAGAGCAGAGTGCTGGCACATTGGTGAATGGCATACCTCCTGACGGAGTATTCGACCTTCATGTCCCAAGCTATGAAGCCTTCAGAAGAAGAGATGTCAGTAGCATGCGAGCCACCCTGCGGTCTACTTCTGGTGTGATCCAGAATCAATCACTCCCTTCGCAGGTCAGGGTAAGAGATACGGTGGATAGTTTCTCCAACTCTCCCAGCCCTACCTGCAAACAGTTCAATCAGAACCTTCAGACTGCACAGAGATACCTTGGTCTTGTTCATGAACGGGATGATCTTGCCATCCTCCAGGGTAATAGAAACGGTCGATCACCAGGAGTGGCAGTCAACCAAAGCGGTGGCCAGATATCCCTGTTTGGTATTGATGGGCGCCAGAACATGAGCATGGGGCCGAATACTGGAATTGATGTCAGTGCCTCATCCTTCAACACTGGTTCAGCCATGCAGGAGAACCGGACCCTACAGTATGGTGGAATGCCACAGATGAACAACCCTGTGAATGCTGTGGTTCCCCAGGGAACCATTCTTTCCCCACAGCCACAGACTATTCCCCAGATCCAGAAGATCCTCAATATGGTAGCCACTGTGGTAGATATGATAGACTTAGTCAAGGCCTGCCGTGATGCCATAGATGTCATAAAGAACTCCCGCGGACAAGAGCGTGAGAACCAGCTTAATGACATACGGGAACGTGCAGCTGGGCCCGGTTCATTTGAGACGGCAGTGTACGGAGACAAGAAGAAGGCAGAGGAAGCAAGGATACGTGCTGAGAACTTGCAGACTGGTTACAGCACGGACACAACTACTAGTCCTCCAACTCCTTCTCCCACGTCTACGCTTAGGCCAAGGAGACCAAGGAGACTGAGATAGTGAACTACGATGTTCGCATAAAGGAGACAGGGTGCCCTGTCCTTGAGTATGGTGACTTCGTTCCTGCGACGTATGCCCAGTTCATAGAGCAAAAGATCTTTGCCGCTCTTATGAACATGGATCCAAGCATTGTCAGTGGGATCCAGATTACCAAGCAGGAAGAACTAATCAGTAACATCAAGGGCTACCTCTACACGTACTTTGCAGGGGACCTTGACGTTGATCCAAACAGTATCGATGTGACTATCACTGTGCTTCCAGGAAGCGAGCGACTTCAGATGGAAATGACATACAGCGGCAAGTCACCCACGGGAGAACCTTTTGAGTTTGCCGGGGAGCTGAAGTATGCTATGGATGCCGGCGCGCTGACCAGTGCTGACTTCGAGCCAGGATGGCTCTCTGAGTCGGAAGTAGATCACCAGAAAGATGTGCTCTTTCCTGTACGAATACGGGAAGTCACTGATCGTATTGAGCTACCAATGGAGCCGTTCAGAGATATATCGGCCCACCTTGAATACTCAGAGAGTATGGCACTGTCAGACGTCAATAAGACCCTTCCCGTATATCTGATCCTTGCATCAGACATATCCAGAGCAGGAGAGCTGCTCACTGGGACATTCAGCATACCTGTTTACTCGGGCCGCATGAAGTTCCCCATCTCACAGTATATTCCAAACTACTCGAGGAGAGAGACCATTCTCGATAGCTACGCAATCACCAATAGTACCATTCAGGACTATTCAGTCATCTCCGAATACGGAGAGCCGGTCATTCTGGTAGATCGACAGTCGTCCGGTCTTATCGAGGGAACCGTCGTTCTGAGACGTGCTGCTCAGGTAACCACCCAGTTCGTAGTGGAACAGCCCATGGTGACAATGCCCCTCTTCCCACTTCGCAGACGTAGGGGAAAGTACTTTGCCGTGTTCCCAAAGACAGTCCAGATAGGTGACTACTTCATCAAGTACAAGGCACTTTCGGAGGTCCTGTAATGGCACTTGTAACATACTCTAGGACAAACGCAATCGTCCCTGCTCTTTCCAAAGTACTGACAGAGTCTGGGTTCGTTGACGTCACTGCGTCCCCATTCCTTGGGTCCATTGTCAAGGCTATTCAGGATGCGCTGGCCACCGAGTATGGCAAGATGTACGACATTGCAAACAATGTGGACATCGGCCGCGCCGAGGGCGAGTATCTGGATAGATGGGGACGGTTCCTCAACGAGCCACGTGAGTCACTCACATATGCCATGGACCTCTCTTTGACAAACACCCTGGTCTATCTCTATCCGACTGTCACTGCTCGAGAACTTACCATTCTCGGAGATGGAATTCCTATCCCGTCGGGGACCCAGTTGTCAAACGACGATTCGACCATTGTCTTCGAGACTCTTGACGACATCTACATTCGACCCGACAGGGACTCGGCGTTCTGTCGAGTCATCTGCGCTACTCCTGGGGCTATCGAGGTAGCCCCGGGTATGCTTTCAAAGGTTGGGCTTAGCCTTACGGAGATCTCCAACGTCATGCCATCAGCAGCGGTGAACTACATGCTGCTGTGCGAGAACAGAAGTACTATAACTGGTGGGGCCGAGATGGCATCAGATGATGACTATCGGTTCATCCTTCTCAAGAAGGCCAACTCTATTGGACTCTTCAATGAGGAGAAGATCAACTCGGTCATGGATGTGGTTGAAGTGGTGCGTATCTCCGTGCAGGAATACCGGGGAGGAGCCAACGTCTACATTGAGACCAAGAACGTCCAGAATGCCGACGCGGTCGTCCAGACAATCAGAACAGGGCTCAAGCAGTACCGAAGTCTTGGCCTCTGCGTCAACGCCTATCCGCCAATCTTCAAGTACTTCTCGGGGAACATCAAGCTTGCTCTGAAGATCGAGGACCCTACCAACGCAATCAAGCAGAAGTTCACGTCAGACTTTGTTAATGCGGTGAATGCTACCCCAATGGGCTCAAACGCGAACCTTGAGTCCATCCTGACCAACGTAGTAAGATCAAGTCCCAACGTTCAGGCCGCAAAGTTCGTGTCCGGTTCCTATGGTGGCCGTAGCCTCCTTAGATTCAATGTGCCACAGTACTTCAATGAGAAGATCCTGACCAGCGATGGAAGGTTATCGGTATCATGAGACGCACGAAGGTAGATCTTTCCTACAAGAACAGGACTAGGGACATTGTCAAGGACAGGTTCCAGCCCTGGCAGCTAACGAGCAAAGATGCTCGTGAAGGAATACACAGGTTTGTTAACCGGTCTGTGTCTCTCATGCGTGAGCTTGACACAGAGGCCGAGTACATCGAGAACATGTTCTTTCCTGAGAGAATGGATCTCTCAGAAGAGTGGGTGCTCTATCGTCCCTATCCTGCCTGTGTGATGAACGATGTGTATCTCTCAGGGGAGCCCATAGCTGACATACTGCCAGTGGCGGAAAGCTTGGACTCTATGCTGGCCGGAAATGTCGACCTGCTTACACCTGAGTTTATTCTGTCAGGAGTGCCAGAAGCAGAGAGTATACTTTCGATTGATCTCGAGCATACCTACATCCTTGTCAGTGGAGTGGTTACCGAAGTCAATCTGCAAGAGCAACAGATTGTTACCTCTGGTGAAGTTGACCTTGTCATGCAGAGTGATGTCACTCTCTTCGTAGACATAGACCACCGAATGCACGCAATCAGAGAGGCCTATCGTGATGGCACAGTGTCTCTCACACTCAGTGGCATCCCGATTCCATTCACGTTCATAGGAACCGACCAGCTAACCGGAGCATGGAACGAGGAGTTCGACGGGGATTCCAACGGTATCATAGGCTCCTTCGAGCGAGCAAGGATAGAGAATTCCATTGGACTAACTCAGCAAGATATGAGCCCAGATCGATGGGCCGAACACGACTGGATGGATGCCAACAAAGATGGTACCATCAGTGAGTCGGACTACAATGCAGTCATGAACTCGTATCCATCCGCGGCGCCAGATGTGGCCGCCGTGGTGGATGTTCTCCCTGGTCGTTACGGCGAGATGATACTTAGCTACGAGCGCAAGCTTCCGAAGGCAAAATACCTGTACCGCAACAGTCTCAGCAAGGTGCTTCTCGATGACTTTCATCCACTATACCGATTTGCTTCGAAGGTGGCATATGACAACCATACAGATACCTACTTTGGGATAAATCATGATGGAACCGAGGTTCGGGCATATCGATATGATCCTATCAACAATGAGATCGTAAGCGATCTTCTCCTCTACGTGCCCATGTGGTCGCATGAATGCAAGCTTGTCGGCATAGATTGCGTACATGGGACTCTCTTCGTTGGGGTAACCGATGGGGTTACCACCAAGATGTTCTATGGGGACGCATGGGGAGAAACTGTCGAAGAGATCAGCTCAGAGGCGCAGGTGCCCACAATGAGTGGTGAAGTGCCCTCTGCGTTTACCGCTATGCCTGATGGGTACTTCGCCTTCCTTACCGGGAACGTTGTCAGGGTGTTCAAGGGAGCGAGAGACCGAGTCATAGAGATTGATGGGGTCACCTACTACAACAGACGTCACTCCGTCACCCTGGCCGATGGTACACCTCTGAAGACAATCCCGCATTACATCTTCAACAACTGGGATTCGTTCTCATTCTCACTGGGCTTTGATCGTCCATGGGGGTGTGACAATCTCTGCATGAAGAAGAAGATCATGGACTTCTGGCAACATCAACAGGGCCACGACAAACTTGGTATGAACTATGGAATGCTTAGAGAGCTAGGACTAGATAATGCTGACCTTGTTCCGAGTGGAATGATGTACTATCTTCCATCTGAGTTGACCACCTCTGGAGAACCACCTCTGTGGGATATTCTTGTCAACCGAACTCACATGGTCGTACTCGACCTAAGTGGTGAAACAGGAGAGTATCTGATTCTGTCTGGAGACACAGGTACAATCAGAGTAGAAGACCGCCGGAGGATTATCCCAGACGAAGTTATCACTATGTCATCGGACATAGTGGAGATCGAAGGATACTTCCTTGATGGGAATGGAGACCCGGTTCGCCTTGTGTACAAGACGCCCATCATGCGCGGTGGCTCCGATCCGACAATCAAAGTCAGAACGTATGGAGATCCTGTATTCCTCGAGGACGTTGGTTATACCATCAGTGGAGAGCCACAGTCAGAGCTAATATCATTTGTCAAACGTGCAGAGGAGGAGAATCCCTTCGTCTATGGCAATGCACTGACGGATGTTACACCGATGGATAGTAATCGGGTGGCAGAAGAACCTATTCTTGAGACACTGTACTCGCCAAACCTCTCGGGTCTGCTCGAGGGACTCACAGAAGTGGAGATCACCCCATGAGAAAGCTAGATGTCTACAAGGAGTTCACATTTGGTACGGGGACGGGGGAAGACGATCTTCGGATCATTGGTATGCAACCCCGTGAGGACTACTCTGATATCGACACAGAGGGACTCCTTGGATCGGGTGAGATAGTCGAAGAGATCAAAGGGAACGTAGGATATCTCCAGAACACCAATCTCATGATCACTCCAGGATACTTCTATGTTGGAGATCGCGAGTGCTATGCGTACTCGAAGAAGTTCACCCAGATGAGTAAGCCAACCGTATGTAGTGGAGAGATCGGAGACCCATATCCAGTAGGAACACGGTATATTCCTCTCATGGAAGTACCCTTTGGGATATCTGAGTTTACCCTCCCAGACGAGGTCAATCTCTGTGGAACCAAGGTTCCAAATACAGGCGTATCGCCACTCAATATAAGCAGGTTCGCTCCTGGTGTGCTTACGGCTCGCGAGGCACTCTGGGATACCGTGATCGAACATGACAGTGGGGTAAATCAAGTGCTTGGATATAGAGCACGCCCGATCATTGGCGTGCTCACTGTCCTTCCTGGAGAAGATGCACAGTGGCCCATGCACTATTCTCCTCTGAGCCGCTACACGGTGCTTCCCAGTTACTGGCGTCCCAATGAGCCCATGCTCCTTCAGAATCTGTTCTACTATGACTTCGAGTACAACAGCATCGTGCTATACGATAGTGGAACTGTTGATAGTGAGTATCTTATAGAGTTTGAAGGCCAGAACGAACCATTCAAGATCAAGGAGATAGACCTAAGTCCTCTTGAGTCATGGCCAGAGAGTAGCATCCTCTGTCTGTCTACCGACAAGTCAAACACAGTGTTCAAGGAAGATCCTTATGCGGTCGTGTTACACCTTCCAAAGACATCCGTCAGGAAGGAACAGCATGCCATCGCTGCTGAGGTTAGATCTATTAAGGGCAATCGTCTCGAGGGAGAACGCGTCAGGTTCAGGATCGTCCGCAAGGACGTTGCATTGATGCGTACACAGTTGGAAGACCTCGATGGTTTTGTTCCAGGAAGTCCATATTGTATACTCTCAGAGGGTCTTCTGAGTGGTGTAGTGATTGACCGAGTCGAGTTTCCCTCTGGAGAGATATACGAAGGAGACGTTCTTATCACAGATGCATACCGAATCGATGGACAGGCATATGTCAGAAGCGCCGGCTTCCTTTGTAATCCTCAAGGGGCTCTGCCAATCGACAGCGGAATACTCCCAGAATGTGGGAATTACGAGCTTGAGGCAGTGACTGACAGAAACGGCATTGCCTTGGTCGTATATACCTCTCCACTTACCGTGTCTTCAAGCTTCGACATAGAGGTTCAGGCAGAGGTCCTCAACGTCAGCGGAGTTGCTTCAGCTGCCAGTATGACACTCCTCTCCGAGGAGGAGGACATGCTCTACGCACTTCCTCTCAACAATCTCTGGCGGGAAGTCCAGGCCTCTGGGGAGGTAAACCTTTCCGGGGAGTTTGTAGTCAGACTTCCTGTCGACTGTATTGCACCGTCAAGCGCTAAAGTTGTGACCTTGCGTGCCTATATGGGCGCTCTCTTCGATGGTTCAGATATTCCTTTCGAGCATCCTGATAGAATAAACTCAGGGTGTGTAGTAAACAGTGGTGAAATCATTCTAGTTGATTACCTGAATATCACCGGTGAGATAAGCGTTCCCTGGAGAAACGATACTCGATACTGTGAAGCTGTCTACAGTGGTTTCAGTCCAGGATCTGACGTGGTGATCCTCCGGTATCTTGACAGCAACAAGATTACCAGGGGAGATGCGAGGGATCAATATGGCATTTAACCAGTATCTCAACGTTGATGGAGAAGTGAACCTCAAGAGTCCCTGGATCTCGAAGGCACATGGGGTCTTCTACCGTGATCTTGAGTATCCTGACGGATATCACCTCAGCTATACCAGAGTAGTAAGGGAGATCCCCTCACTGAGTGGATATGCTGGGCCTCTCACTGAGGCTCAGTACTGGAAGACCGCTCCCCTTATGTATGCAAAGCTTGGTATCCATCGGACCTTCTTGACAAAGGTAGCCTACTACGAACCGAGTCTTGAAGTCTTCCTGAACGGAATCCCTCTTCCATCGGCCCATATCACCCATCTTGGGACGGGGAGGTTCCAGGTCAGCGCATCAGTACCAGATGGTATTCTCTCTGTGGCTTACGTGCCACAGAGCCCTTCTCTCTGTGTCGGAGACCAAAGAACTACTCTTGACGGACCAAAGTGTATGAGCGAGTTTGTTGCACCAGAGATCGACGCTGCTGACGTCGTCAGATGCCGGAAAGCTATCAATGGCCTACAGGTTCAGACGGGGTATCTGCCAAGCAACTGGATTGGGGGCCCGTTCAACACCATCAAGTCAAGGGCTACCAACCTTGTCAAGGGGGTGACTGGCGTCTTCGGGGAGCACGTCAGGGAGATGCAAGATGCTCTTTCCCTCCTGGCATACCACGTTGATTCACTATCTTCTCTCTACGTTCCGAAGCCCACATTCACGGAAGTAGTCAACGGTGAGCCATTCGGTGTACAATATCTCGAGGAGATACGGTACTCAATCAACGAGCTAGAGTACTTTGTCATAGACCTCGCACAGTAGGGGGACCACGTTGAAGTTCACACTCAAGAGGGCCGCCACGGATTATGATATTCCTCTGGCGTCCATTACCATAGCTGAGCTGAAGGCTGCGGATCTCATACAGCTGTATGACTACGGCCCACAACTCAATGGGAATCCCATTGCCGCGTTCAGATTCATGGAGACCTTTCCAGATGGAACGAATCCTGAGGCTGCCATGCGGTACCGACTCGTCTCCGACAATCTGTTCGGAAAGGTGCTACTGACTGACGAGTTCAACTATGAGAAAGCCTTTGGTACCAGGATCCCTCTCTGGTTTGCCCATCCACTCAGGCAGGCCTATTTCAATCCGAACTCCCTTGCCAGAGAGGTAAAGAAGAAGGTTCGTGTCGACCATGTACAGTCAGACCGTATCTTACCATCACTGATCCCTGCGAAAGGTTCCTATGTTATTGTGTCCGACTCTGTTACAGTGTCGGTAAAGGAACTTCTGTCATCCCCATACGTGACACTTCCCAGGGACTCGTTTCATATCGATTATGCTCGGGGTACTATTGCCGTCAAGAGTGAGGCAATGTATGGCCTTGATGGGCCCATCTATGAGTACAAGGTAAACTACACGCTCGTACCGATTGACATACGGATCCAGACAACAGAATCAGTGGTCTACCGAATAGAGCTTATTCCCATTGCTGATGGTGCAAGTGAATACTACAGTGTGAACATTCTCACCGACAACGATCACATGTTGTTCGTGGTCTATCGCTCACAGCTTGGACCCGGTACCATAGAAGACATCCAGGAGTACACAACGGCGATTCCACTATATACCGATGTTCATGATGCTGTTAGACTCGCTACAATACTGGATACCTCGTTGGATATTATGGCTAGGAGGGTATTCAGCAGAGTGCGTGCAGAACAGTATGATCACCTGTATGTAACATCTTCCAACAACGAACACATCTTTGCGTTCAAGTCAAGATATATCCAACCAAGCAAGATATCTGTGAATAAGCCTTACGTTGGAGACTTTACCAGAGACTGGAAGCCCAGGGTAAGTGCTAGTCATGTTGTCAATAGCACTGGTGAATATGAAGTGGTCAGCAAGTCGGGATCCCTCTTTGTGAGAGAGATAGCTCGTGTTATCAACAGCAGAACAATCAGTCTATCAGGAAGTGATATCATCGTAAGGTTGCTCCATACTGGTGGATGGGATGGGGTTAAAGTCATACGCCAGGTAGATGGAAGTTCTGTTGGTGTACAGTGGGTAGATGCCAGGAACGGCCTTGTCGGTCTTGCGCAGGATATCTCCAGAAGGGACGAGGTTATCGTTGAATACTGTGTCCGATCAAATGACATGGAGATAGACGATCTCTGTCTGAACCCCATGGTGCACCATGACTATCACAACAATGAGATCAGAACGAGTGCCTTCGTGATCTGTATACTTGATAGAAACCTAGTACCACCAGAAAGGTCGCATAGTCTGTACTTCAAGAAGCTTCCCAAGGATGTGGGAGGCCGGCCGGCGACTTATACGTACGAACTTGTAAGCTCGTGGCTGAATAGTTCAGACGAAATAGTACGGAACACATACAGGGCGGGCATGGGGCTTCCATCCTCGTGCCTTGGTTCTCGGCTCATCAGAGTTGAGCCGCTTGCGCTCGTGCGAGTGGCTAATCCACTAGACCAAGATGCCTACGAACTATTTGACATGCGGGTCTTTGGTGGTGGATACCGTGAGTGGCAGCCATCATTCTTCGACTATTCCAATTACGATGGTGAGGGAACCGACCTTGAAAGCATGCTGGTAATTGAAGTTCCTACCTGGATCAAAGAGAACTTGGCGCAACGTGCCCAGCTCTGGGATCCCGAGGTAATCAAGTCAGACGCTCCAGCGCCTCTTGCGAACTACAAGGCTGAGCAGCTGATCAAGGTCAAGGCCGAGAAGTTCTCCATGCTCGGCACAACACAGGAGGTTATCATTGGAACAAAGACGCCTGGACATATCACGTAGGACTAGCGATCTAGCTCGGCAGCAGATTGCCGACATCGTTAAGAACTCCGTGCTGGAACTCCGTGGTGAGCTTCCAGAAGAGATAGATCAGGTTGTGAACAACCTCAGCTTCACCACGTCCCATATCCCAGATATTACCTTTACTGAGGGAGATCTACTCAAAGAGCAGGCTATCAACAATCTTCTTGAGTTGATGTACACAGATTCGCTAGTACAGTATGGCGATATCTTTGCAATACAGGACATCCTTACTTCCATAAAGGGAGCCTTTGAGTCTGCCATAAGCTCGAACGTCATCAAGGCAGCAGAGTTGGCAACCCGGGCTAGAGCATACAAGGCTCTATCGTCACAACAGTTCTCATTCACTGATGTCTTTCATGAGAGCTTCGACACTGCAAGAAACAGCTCCAGATCAGACTTCAAGTGTTCTATCAATACTGGTGCTGGAGTCATGCGCATGCCGGGTCTCGAGGAGAACTATGCCCGTCATGAGACCTCAGATGTAAAGCTCAACGTCTTCTCGGAGGCCGTCAAGATTGTTGACGAGAACGAGAGCACCAATGCCTATGGTGATGATATGACTGAGCCCTACTTCGTCACTGTATTTGCAGCCGGTAATCCAAGCAACAGGAACATTCCATCAGTCCTCCTTTCCGAGAAGAATGGTCTCATCGTTGATGCTACTATACGGTTCAACACGATCGTGCCGGTTACCAGGATAAACCTCACTCCCTTCTCCACCGCCCCAATCGATCTTATCGGAGTCTTCTACTCGGTCACGCCTGAAGCAGAGTGGGATACCGGAGAGATACGCATCGTCAAGAGATGGAATCTATCGTATGATACATCGGATCTCGAAGTCAACTTCCCGCGAGTCTACGCCCGTGAGATCCACGTTCTGATACATCAGCAGGACTTTGCTCTTGCCCGGGCGGATCTTGAAGTAGAGGATATTCTCTCTTCAAAGGATTACATCGAGAAGGTAGCCGAGAGCTTGGGAGTGCTAATGCCAACGGGCTTCGTTGAGCACATTAATCTCGACACAGAGGTGTCTGAGATAACCACATTCCTTGTTGACAAGGCCGCTGTTCCCAGTGAGAAGCCCGCACCCAATACTCGGTCCTATGTGATTGGTCTGTGCAACCTAAAGGTGAGCAATGTCACCTACTCACACTTTGGTGATTACCTTGGCTCCAACCGATCTGTACGAGGGAATCTTCACTCAGTCAGTTTCACACATGATGGTGACATCACAAGAAGCGATGGCGAGAGTTCTATAGACTACTGTGCACTCTTCTCAGTGCAATGCGGTGGAAAGACCATTTACATAGGGTATTCGGATGATGAGGATCGGGCTATAGATGCCGCGGTCATCCAGGCAAACTACGAGTATGTAGAGGGTGCTATGGTCAAGCATTCTACCCACCCCTACAAGTTTGAGACACACTTCCGTCCAACCGATACTCTTACTGGATTTGAGATGTTCAGCGATGGTTATATCTATACACTACCATCTGATGTACAGATTGAGATGGGATCGACATCGGCGGTCGTCAAGCTGCCAGAGATCTTCTGTCTTGAGAACAATCTTCTCGAGGGTACGATACTCACCATGCACTACGATCCTGCCAGCTATGATGAAATAGGCCGGCCGTACAGTGTTTCACAAGTACGAATAGCCGACCGTATTGGAAGACCCAACATAGCTGTCAATGAGGCAGCATACGTCCGTCATAACTATCTCTATCTACCAGCTCTATCTGGTGAAAACTGGCTATCGTACGCTCCTGAGCTCTCAGAGATCAGCCCAGCTGAGTGGGACACCGTGACTATCAGTGGAGAGATCTTCTATCACGTTACTTCCGATAAGGGTGTAGAGATCGATGGCCAGAAGGTAATCACCGAGGGAGGAAACATCTATGCGCATGAAAGCATAGTGTCTGGACCCTTTGATGACTTCTACTATGGTTCCCTCCGTGAGGAACCAACCTTCGTGATGACCAGTGGAATTGTGCATATCATGGAGACGGATGTACCATATATTAAGGGCACTCTCAAGGGATTTGTTGGAGACAAGATCATCTCCCATCTGACAGAGTGCGATGTTGATACTGTGGGAAATGTGCTGACTAACGATGAGAAGCGCAGGTTCATTATTCCCAATTCATATGATGTATCCTCAGTACGTATATGCTATGTGCCAATAGATCCCACAGCTACGACAAGTACGCTGGCATCAAACATTGCTTCCTACAATGAGACTGAGCAGTTTGCTCAGACAAAGGAAGGAAAGATCACACTATCGGCATACCCCTTCAATGACTACGATATCATATCCTCAACCGCGTGGGCATTCAGGGATGGTGTCTTCTACCTGAAGTGGAAATACAGTGTGACCTATGAGCCAGTAGTCGTATTCGTGAACGGTGCCAAGGCTCTCAATATCACTGAGTATCGAAAGGGTGGAGATACCCGTCCACAGTTCCGAAAGTCGTTCAGGCCTGATGACTATCAGTTCTACATAGAGAATGGAAACACCTTGGTATTCAACCAGGATGTTACAGGAACGATCCTTGTATATTACTATCGGTTTACCGATCAGGTACGTGATCAGATCGAGATGTTCAGGTCTAACTATGGACACGATGACGCTACACCTGAGATCTACAACTATACCATTCTCGCTAACATTCAGAGGTAACCATGCTACTGACGAGGAAAGAGAAGCGGGACATCACATCCACCGAGGCATATGTCCGACAGTGGATTAACGACGCCATTCGCGGGATAGTCGCCGGAGATCTCACCTTCCTCGATGAGATCTATAGAACCATAGATGCTCGTGTTAGGCATCTCCAGGAGTTTGGAACTATCAATCTCGAGTTCATTGATGCCAAGACACCAGTTGATTCCTCCTTCTATGTGAGACTGGCACGCCAGATAAAGGAGCTTTCAGACCTTAACCTTATTACAATCCCTGAGATCTATCAGATGCTTCAGGAAGTAGCTGACGATGTCTATTCCGCGGGGGAAAGCATTACTGAGTCTATCAATACCTGTCAGATGATCCTCTCCAAGGTCGAGGGGAACATGAAGCGAAAGATGGCATTATCCTCAGTCAAAGATGAGTTCCTAGTATACGACAGTATTCTCAGTGATGAGCACATTGGTGAAAGTAACCTTGGAATCGACTACCGTGGTGGATTCGTCACCCTCGCGCCAGATTCATATGACAGGATCTGGTTTGAGATATCAGAGGTAAAGTTCAACAAGAACAAGGGTAAGATTGCCCGGCCCAAAGACTCCAACAACAGTCTTGACTTCTTCACCGATGGTTACTTTAATGCACGAACGTTCTCATCGAATCCTTCCTTTGAGAACATCAGAGATGTTGAGACTACACATATCAACGACGGGCGATTGTTGACTACGTATACTGCCGAATACAATACTCTCGACCCAACCGAGCCATTCATAATGTCGCTCACTCTGAACATAGAGAGCAAGGCTGCTGCGCAGTTTGGCCCACGACGGATTGACCAAGTTCTTATATATCTCGATCCCGGGGAAAGGACCTCGGTTATCACCACTGAAATGATCACTCCATACCTTTCCAGGCTTAGCATCAATGGGGAGGAGAAGAGCACTGAGATCCTTGACAATGCTATCCAGATCAGGGGTGCCACTGTAGGAGAACATGAACGTGGCTTTCAAACAAAGATGCCGGCCGTCTATCCCACTGGTTCCTACATGGTGTGCATGCCCAATGTGACCCAAGTTCTAATCGAGCTGGTAGCTGATCGCCCCCAGGAAGTATGGTATCCAGAGAAGGTGGTTCGAAACGATACTGGGAATGTGCTCCACAAGTTCAACTACATGGAGACGCTTATCCTCAATAGCTATGAACCAACTGAGGGCCACCCAGATCCCCGTGATCTCTATACTGAGCGGGAGATCAACGATATGATAGCGATTATGGGCTCAGGTCATGATAGCTATGACCAGCATGTCATACTCTACCGCTTTGCCATAGGACTGAAAGATATTGAGCTCTTTGCCTACAACTATAAGACAAACGGGTACTTCATTACAAGGAATCTCAATGCTGAGCACCAAGATAGGAACATCGCAGCGGCAGAAGTATATGTCAGTGAAATAGTTCCTGATGGTACTTCGATTCAGTACTATGTCAGCTACGACAAGGTCATCTGGCATGAGGTATCTCCAGTGAACCGTGCCAATACGAATGGTCTTCCAACAAGGATCGTGTACAATGGTATAGACCTCAAGGACTCGGACGAGCACATTTCAATAGACTCCCCGAACGTGTTCATCAAAGTTGTGATGAATGGGGCACGTGACTTGACCCCAAGGCTCAAATCCTACGCTGTGAGGGTTAAGCTCCAATGAAGAATATAAGGCGCCTACAGTTCGAGAAAGTAAGGGAGCTCTACCGTTCCCTTCTTCGATACAGGGACGAGAAACCCGATCAGTATACCATTGAGAAGCTTTCCAATGAGGTACTGTACTCAACTGTGCGCACACCTATGTCTGGTAAGTACCGCATGGGAAGACACTCTCTGGTTGATATCGGCTCCCTAAATGTGGAGCTCGGGCTTGTCAAGGCTGACGTTGAAACAATCTACGACTACATCGATCTCCTTCAGAAGCGCCTCCGTACAATGAAGTACGTGGCTGACGTGTGGAAGCGCATGGCGTCGAACAAGATCAAGCAGACTATGGTGGAACTGGCACAGATGACCGCTCCTGCGTTCATTAGTGGGTTCACTCATGAGCTTGACCCAAACGAAATCATGGATCAGAACAATACAACCCTGGTCATCGACAGCGACAAGTCGATCACCCTTCCCATGGTGGTTAACAAGGCACGCCGTTACAAGCACAGGTCTACAGACATATCCATAAAGCCTATAGGGGATGACCTTCAAGCATCTATCATGGGCAATGCGACCACTGTGTTCAACGCTGACGAGAATGGATCGCTCACTCTCACTCTGTCTGGGCAGAGAGTTGATGAGGCCGGCTTTCGAATAGAGCTCAATACTGACATGGGAGCCGTGAACTACCTTTACCTCCAGATGAGCAACGTCCGAAATGGTGTCAAGATCATGATCGACGTGTCCTCTGATCGCAGCAAGTACACCAACATCTATGACAGTGTAGTAACTCGTGATCGAATAGATGTACCAATGGACGAGATGGACATAAAGAAGGTTGTCATTGTCATTACAATGGACGCCCCAAGTGTTGTACTCATGAACGAGGTACGTTATGAGTTCAAGCTTGACAAGGTACTGATGCTAAGTGACAAGCGCAAGCTGACCGGTCGTTTCCAGACCAAGGAGATTCCTGTAGAAGACACCATGTCATATCTTTCTCTTGCCGTCGAAGACGAGGCAATCGGCAAGGCAACCATAAAGTACTATATGGCCACAGAGAAGGATTCAAACGGGAATCCGGTGGGGTTCTTCTACCTTGATCCAAAGAAGGAAGGGAGCCTGGTAAACCTGAAGTCAAGCCTGGTTCGGGTAGGAATAGGTCCGCAGGATCTCAACGATCCAAGATGGACTCTTCCCTCGCTCAAGGACTATGGATCTCGTCTCTTCAATATCCTCGATGCCTTTGGCATCGGTACCTTCGAAGAGACAGAGGACTTCAAGATAGTAGATGGACGCCTTGTCATGAAGTCTGGGGAGTTGATCCCAGAGACATTCCGGATGTGGTGCGGAGTAAATGACTATGTTCGGAAGGAACGGGCAGTCATCATCGAGAGAAACGTTGACTGGATTGCCGTACAGCCTGAGGATCTTCCAGAGATCCTATGGGTTAAGCGCATACCTCTGCGCCTAAGGGTCAATGATCTTATCGACGACCGGTTTATTACCCATGCCGGAGGTGGGCGCTTCAATCAGATAGTCATCCCATATACTGTCCTTAACTATGAGGAACTAAGAGTAACCAGAGATGATGGTCATGAGATCAATGCTCTGATCTCGGGGATTACGTATGGAGTAGGTACCACAACCGTTACCTTCGTCTGTGCACCTGGGGCAACTCTCCTTGATCCTGCATACAAATATCATGTCACCTATGCGGTTGCCCTTAAAGAGTACGCAGAGGCGAACTCAATGGAGATTACCCTCGATCTTGACAGCGTCAACATTACCGCTGGTGAAACCGACCTGATTCAGGACGTTGATTACATCGTATACAGGAACGATCTCGAGATCGAGCTCTTCAAGCATGGAAAGTATAGGAGCCACTACAACGTAGACTATACCGATTCGCTTGCGCCCCAGAACAACTGCGAGCCCATCGTGATGAAATACAAGTTCCGTGGAGACACTGGCAAGACCATGTCATACTACGAGACCTTTGTCTACGCCGACGTTCCGATGAACATTATCGTTCTGCCATTCACAACCAGCGAGATCGCGGCTGGTAACTTTCATGCAATCAATGGTGAACGAGCCGACACCCTTTCTTCGGTTACCCTGAAGCAGGGATGGAACAAGATCGAGTCGACCCAGCCATTTCCCTCAAGAAACGAGTACGATGTCAATACCACTACTGGTCTGCAGTCAAGAGCTGGGATTGTCATTCCTGACGATGTATCACAGATGACTCCCTTTGAGGACAGCATGCGGCAGGTGGCACCGTTTACCCTCGCCACGATGGATCTAACAGAGGGATCCAAGTGCTTCTCATTCGCTGACGGTCGGTTGCTCATTAACTATCAGCCTACCTTCCTGGAGAAGACCTTCCTGGATGACCCACTGAGTGCTGGAGTAGTGGGCACAAAGTTCCTCAACAAGAGGGCGATCTATACCATCACGTATGAGAACGCCGGCTGGACGCCAAGCCCTGAGTCATTCACCTTCGAGTTTGGTTATACTAGTAGTGGTGCCAAGAGAGCATATGTTAGAATTGATATCGAGTGCCAGGACACCAAGTCTGTCGGTCGGGTACTTCGTCTAGGGCTCAACAAATACAAGGAGGTCTGATGCATATTCTCACTGACATAACCCTGGACTTCGTCTCTGTTGGTGGCAAGGGATATCCTCGCATCAATATCCTTGAACTGAACAGACCGACAACGTATCACCCCCATGACTTCTTCCTTATGGAGCGGTTCAGTATTCTGAGAGATAACTTGGACCAGCTTAGCAATGCCAGGAAGGCAGAGAAGTTCCAGGCTGTTCTGTACTACATCTCAGGAAAGGTCTACATGAGCTCTCAGATATACATGGGAGGTTACGACCTGTTTGGCGATCCCAAGATCTACGATCTCAAGGACTACATTGAGAAGGGCATTGCCCGCCTTGTGGACACTGAAACAGACACTGCGCGATACCTCTATGTATATCGGATCTACTACAAGAACTTTGGTGATGTTGGCTCAAGCTCCTACCGTCTTGGAGTAGAAGTTGGAGAGATTCGCGGGGAAGCCAGTACCGATATGACAACGGGAATGGATCCAGGATCCGGTGGGGGAAACCCTATCATGATGGGGCATGGTTCGTTGTACAAGAACCTCAGCGATGGTACAATAGTCGAGAAGGGAGTTCCGATGGTACATGTTACCCAACGTTACCGCGGGCCAATCGAGGGGTTCAAGGAGCAGGCCAGAAGAACCGCGCTACTTGGAACTGACGAGTACCTTGGGGAAAGTGCCGATGATATGTACGACACGACCGAAGCCTTCTACGGAGACATCACAGAGTTTGGCAACCGGATAGTCGCAAGCGTCAGTGGCGTGGGAGTGGGTGCCCTTGCCCCAGAGTTCGACTACTACATGAATCCATATCTCTTCATGGACTATGAACTCTGGATGAATGACGGGACAGCTTAGGAGTCGCAATGATACGAGAGATCGAAGACATCAGCAGAGAGCGGAGAGTTTCCTCGACCAAGACGAGGGAGCTTACCGATACCTTATACAATCGGATCTCGTGGAGTTTCCACCGACTCCTGCAGGTATATGGTATGGCAAGAACGGCCACGGTCTGTCTCGAACTTACCAATGCCTCCATGATGACTGTGCTTGCCTCAACTGAGAAGGACGAGCAGAATGTGACCGCTATAACCGCATACGATGAGGCCATCTACCCCTCCATAGTGGAGGAAAGCGAGAAAGCTGAGAGAAACCAGGAGTTTGTGTCAATCACATCAAAGCGCGTCAACAGCCGGCTTGTTCTTGCAGATGAGAATGGGGTGATCAACCCATCCCTTGAGATCATAAAGACAGCAGTGTCTGGCGATCAGAGAGCACCTAGGTACATCATTGAGAACTCGATCAGCAACGTCTTTCGTGGGGACCTTCCCTACGTGGCGCGCTATATCAAGGATGACGTATCCAAGGTCGTCCTTAACCTGTCTATTACATCCAAGGACCAGCCTTTCACGATCAACGCCCTGAAGTTCATTCCCATGCCAGCCATGGGTGCTACAGTGCTTGAGGCTCTCACATATGATGTCGACAAGAATGTTGTGATGAACGGAGGAGTCGAGCTCCCTCCAATATCCGTATACCAGATTGAACGGACATACCAGGGTTACATTCACTTTGAGCCAGTATCGACAACCGAACTTACTCTATCACTGGCATCGGAAGTCTATCTATCTGCCCTTGGGTGCATTGCGATAGGAATCAACAAGATTGTTGGCGAGTTCAATACCTACGCCATCAAGTCCTACATTGGGTGGCCCATCAAGTATCCTTACGGATACAGCCGAATTGCGAACATACAGATCATCCCTGCAACATACTCAGAGTCCATGAAGAATGTCAGGGCCAAGATCTATGACAACATCAATGACTTCAATCAGGTCAATGACAGGTACATCGCCCTCTGTGACGAGAATACCGATCTCGATATACGCCAGACATCAGCTCCAACACCGTATCTATTGCTAGAGCTTGATAGTGAGAACAACACCACGCCGTGCGTGGGTAGGATAAGACTGGAGTTTGCATAATGGCAACGCTCAAGGTACAACCACGCTTTGACTTTACAACCCCCATTCCGGCTCCCGGTATAGGACAGAACCACACACTGGCAAAGGTGCCCAACAACAACCTGGCTCCTATCAAGTTCAACGAGTATGAACGTGTCATGATAGAGATGGCTGCGGCCATCGGGGAATATGGTGTCAGCACTGTTATTCCAGGAGCTCAGGATAACCTTGGCTCTGGACTGCTCAAGGTATGGGAATATGTGAGCACGAATATCCCCGACCATGGGGACAGAATCGGAGCACTTGAGGATGGCATAGTCAACCTCACTACCCAGCACAACAGTGACGTGGCTGATCTTACTACTCTCATCAGCAACAACTACAACGCCCTCAACACTGCCAAGTTCGACAAGGCAGGAGGCACCATCACTGGTGCTACTACCATAAACAGTACCCTCAAAGTAGATGGTACAGTAACCTGCAACTCAAGCCTTTCCGTAGACACTTCTATGGCTGTAGGAACGAGCCTCTCCGTCGGGACATCAGCAATAGTCGGTAACGGTCTAACGGTCAATGGTTCAACTCTTATTGCAAATGCAGGACTTTCTGTGACTGGTACTGGGTCAGTCAGCTCCGACATGACAGTAGGTGGAAGGCTTACTGTCAATGGTGCACTGGGCTTGACCGTAAGTGCAGGATCCGCAATAATCTCTGGGTCCCTTCAGGCAGATGGATTTGGGTCGTTCGGTGGAGACCTCACAGTAACAGGAGCCATCACCGGATATAGCCTCTACATTGTCTGGGCAAGCGGCCGTGCCTATGCCATAGGACACCTGGTTATCCACAATGGAATACTCTATCGATGCATTGCCGACCATACCTCTAGTGGTACTTTCAATCCAGACAAGTGGACATCCGCTGAGTCAACACCCGCAGATGACTCTATCACCGAGTCCAAGATAGAGGCAAACTTCCTCAAGGATATAAAGGCAGATCCGATTGGTACAGTCAAGATGTACGATGGG